>Ga0307511_10003295_pt1 | contig 16608 bp, 11 predicted proteins | sample 13_EM_MG_FD_200266 | JGI IMG/M metagenome (GOLD analysis project Ga0307511, IMG submission 200266) | Populus trichocarpa ectomycorrhiza microbial communities from riparian zone in the Pacific Northwest, United States - 13_EM | ecosystem: Host-associated > Plants > Roots > Unclassified | place... | reverse complement strand
ATACGCATCAGCTCGCCTTAGGACCGAAAGATAGTCCTCATCGCCGTCAGCGATGTTCTGCTCCAAGTCCGTTGCGAAGTGAAGGACGCCGTCTCGATGACTGCTCGTGGTACCCAGAAGGGTAATGCCTTGCGAGGCTAGATCACGAAAGTCAACCGTGTGCCCGCCACGGGCTCCGCTTACGGCGATGGTCACATGCTCCGTTCCAGGGGTCAGTACCTTCGTGTCCCACTCACCGAGTACGCCTAGCCAGTACACGAAGTCACGTCCTCGGTAACGACGAGGGGGGCGCTTATGCGGACCAACTGACAAATAGACGTTACGCCCGGACCGAGCCAGCTCGTCGGCGATCTGAACGCCCGACGAGCCCGCACCGACCACGAGAACGGTTCCCTCCCGTAACTGAGACGGATTGCGGTAATGCGCAGAATGCATCTGCTCAATGCCCGCAGTCGCAGGCACAATGTTCGGAATCGTCGGGCGCTGAAACGGACCCGTTGCAACAACAACATTCGTTGCTTCGATGATTCCCTCTGATGTCACTGCGCGAAATCCGGCGCCTTCCAGTTGGGACAGTTCCGAGACTTCGACGCCGCAACGCATGGGCGAATTGATCAGTGCGGCGTAGTCAACAAAATAGTCGACAATCTGGTCCCTGGTGGCAAAGGCATTCTGGTCACCCGGGAAGGTCATTCCCGGGAAGCGATCGTGCCACGCAGGACCATTGGCAACGAGGGAGTCCCATCGCTCCGTGCGCCAGCGTTCTGCAATCCTTCGGCGTTCGAGCACCAGGTGGTGCGCCCCCCGCTTGCCCAAGTGCTCGCTCATCGCCAGGCCGGCTTGGCCGCCACCAATGACGAGGGTTTCCACGGTCTGCGATGACATTCTATTCCTCAACGTCGGCGACGATATGACAGTTGGATTCCGCGTCAATCAGCTTGCATAGCAGACGATCCAACATCGCGTCGCACAGGCCGAGTTGCTCTTCGGTAACAAACTCATCGGAGTGATGCGCATCGGAAATGGAACCAGGCCCGCACAGGACCGTGGGAATGCCGATTTGGGTGAACAGTCCCGCTTCGCTGCCGAAGGCAACGCGAACGGGCGCGGTGCTTCCTGCGAGCTCGCTGACGAATTTCACGATTCCGTCGTCATCTGTGACGCGCAGGCCGGGATACTGGTTCGTGATCTCTATTGAAACACCGGCGGTTCGATCGGGGCGCCGGGCCCGACGCTCAATGTCGGCGGCACCCTGTCGAATTCTGTCCACGAATTGCGCCGGGTCATCGTGAGCGATATTGCGTATCTCGAGCTCGACGTCACAGCGGTCAGGGACAATGTTGAGCGCCGTGCCCCCACGAATTGTTCCCACGTGCAGGGTTGAGTAGGGTATGTCATATCCGTTCTCCTTGGCTCCCGTCTCATCGATATGGGACTGCAATGAGCGCACGAGTTGTATGACATCCGATGCCAGGTGAATCGCATTGACTCCCTGGGGGGCGAGGGCGGAGTGCACAGAATGCCCGGTGCACTCCACTCTCATTGCTGTCTTTCCTTTGTGCCCCACCGCTACTTGCATGAGAGTCGGCTCGCCGACAATGCATAGTTTCGGACGTATGGGCCACGACTCCATGTCATGTATCATCGAGCGAACGCCAACACATCCGATTTCCTCGTCATATGAGAGCGCGATTTGCAGAGGCGTTCTCAACGGCATGCCGGAAGCGCGATCAAATGCCGTCAGCGCGCAGGCAATGAAGCCTTTCATGTCGGCAGCGCCTCGTGCATAGAAGGCGTTTCCGCGGGATGTCAATTTGAACGGGTCTGTGCTCCACTGTTGTCCGTCGACTGGTACGACGTCGGTGTGTCCCGACAGCATGATGCCCGGCACGTCACGCGGTCCGAGGGTCGCAAAGAGATTTGCCTTTCTCCCATCACCGCTCTTGAACAGCCGAACCTCGGCCGATCGGGCTTGCAGAAATCCCTGGATGAAAGCGATCAAATCCAAGTTTGAATTGCGGCTCACGGTATCGAATTCGATCAACCGCTCGAGTATCTCGGGGGTCTTCATTGATTGAGCCTATCGAACTGCAAAACACTCCTGGCCCGGCTTTTCCGACAGCCTGCGTCGGAATTTATTAACGCCGTGCCGGATGCTCAGCCTCGGATTTGCGGAAGCTGTGAATCGATTTTCTTTGGTTTATCCCGCGACCGGTCTGAGGGATCATGGCTCAGACTGACTGTGACAGTCGGCCTCAACCCTAACTTTGCGCGGAAGATATCCCATGGTTCTGACTTGTGACGTTGGCATCGCGAGCGGCTCACTGTGAAGGCCAGATTGCTCGGATCGGCAGCGCTCGCTTTTTTGCTCGCGGGCGGCGTTCTAGCGCAAACACCTTCGGTGCAGTGGCAAGGCAAGGCCAAGACCGCCATAGCCAGGATTCGCGGCACCCTGCGGATTCCCGGTTTGAAGGAGGGCGTTCGCGTTCAACGCGATCGCTGGGGTGTGGCGCATATCTACGCTCGCAATAGCCACGATCTATTCTTCGCACAGGGGTTTGTCGTAGCCCAGGACCGGCTGTTCCAGATGGAAATCTGGAAGCGCTCCGGGCAAGGGCGACTCGCAGAAGTCCTGGGCCCGGAGGCGATAGCGCAGGATGTAAATGCGCGCCGTCTGCGTTACCGCGGTGATATGGATGCGGAATTTCGCAGTTACGCGCCGGATACCCAATCTATTCTCGAGGCCTTTACGGCCGGTATCAATGCGTACATTGCGGAGCTCGAGAGACCGGGCGGACCCGGTTTGCCAGTTGAGTTTCAGATTGCCGGGTTCAAACCGGAGCCGTGGCACCCTGAGGATTGCTTGAATCGCCTGGCGGCCTATTCGATGACCGGAAATGCCGAGAGTGAGCTGAAACATGCGCAACTGGTAGCGCTGCTCGGCGCTGCCAGAGCCACAGCGCTTTTCAACTTTGATCCGGCGGTCACGCTCGATCCAACTCCAGGCGCCGATTTCTCCGGGTTGTCCCCGAGGCTGTTGAAGGACCTGGTTGGCAGCGACGCGCGCCAACCCCTCAATCCCAAGTTCTTGCAGGAGAGCAACAACTGGACTGTGTCCGGCGCGCTGACCAGGTCAGGGCAGCCGCTTCTCGCGAATGACCCTCATCGAGTGCTCGCCGAGCCGTCCCTCCGATACATCGTGCATTTGGTTGCTCCTGGCTGGAATGTCATCGGGGCCGGCGAACCCGGCCTGCCTGGGGTCGCGGCCGGACACAACGAGCAGATCGGCTGGGGGTTCACAATCTTCGATCTGGACCAGCAAGACCTGTACACGGAGACGCTCAACCCATCAGATCCGTTGGAATACCAGACCCCGACGGGGTGGCAGAGGATGACCGTGGTGCATGAAACCGTCGCGGTGCGCGGCGCTCCTGCAGTTGAAATGGATCTGAAGTTTACGCGTCATGGGCCGGTGCTCTGGGAGGAAGGAACGCGCGCACTCGCACTGCGTTGGGTGGGCGCCGAGCCGGGAACAGCGGGTTATCTGGGTTCTCTGACTCTCGATCGCGCGCGCAACTGGCAGGAATTCGAAGCGGCCATGCCGCGTTGGAAAGTGCCCGCGGAGAACATTGTGTATGCTGATCGAGACGGCAATATCGGTGAGCACTCGACCGCATTGGCGCCGCTGCGGGAGGGGTGGACCGGCCTCTTGCCGGTATCGGGTAGCGGAGGATACGAATGGAGCGGCTTCGTGCCGAATGCGGAGCTGCCGCACAGCTATAACCCGACTGAGAATTTTGTGGCAACCGCCAATAACAAAATGATTCCCGACGGGTATCGGTATGCCGTCGGATTTGAATGGCCAGAGCCGATGCGATACCTGCGCATCAAGGAAGTGTTGGAGCGAGCAAAGTCGAACAACCACAAACTCGATGTCTCGGACATGCAAAATCTGCAGGCAGACGTCGTATCGATCCCCGCGCGTGAGCTCCAGAGACTGTTACGCGGGGCTATCGAACGTAGGGGCGGCCCTGGGAGTGAGGCACTCCGCTCGATCGTGGAATCGTTCCTGCGGTGGGACTGTGGATTGCGGACAGACTCCACGGACGCTGCTGTGTATGAGTTTTGGGCCGGAGAATTGAGTCACTCGGTCACAGATCGGGCGGTCGATGGTGATGCGCGGAAGGCCTTGGGCGAGTTTCCCTTGTCGCGGGTGGTTCGGGCGTTGTCGAGTCCGCAGACCGCGCTCTTTGGTCGCGATGCAGATGCGGGTCGCGATGCCATGCTCCTGGCGACTCTCGAGGTCGCGCGAACGAAGCTCGTTGCGCGAGCGGGACCCGACCCGAAAGGGTGGACTTGGGGGCGCATGCACCAACACAAATTCCAACACGCACTGGATTCGACTGCCTCGACGGCTGCGCTGCTGGATCGCGGCCCTTGGCCGCAACCGGGCGATGGCGATACAGTCCGGGCCAGCTATTTCGCCGACGACTCATTCGTTCCCTTGTACGGCGCGAGCTATCGCGAGGTTTTTGATCTCAGCGACTGGGACAAATCAGTGGCCGTCAACGTGCCAGGCCAGAGCGGACAACCCGGGAGTAAACACTACGATGACCTTCTGCCGCTCTGGATCTCAGATAGGTACTTTCCTCTTGCGTACTCAAAACCCGCGGTGGATGCCGTGACGACAGATGTGCTCCGTCTGACACCCGCACACTGAAGGGGCTGCAAGCTCCGGCCGCTTCCGAAATTCAGATGCCGATGCACAGTTTTAACTATTTGACGGCACGGCGAGCCAGCCACGATCATCGAGTTGACTTCGGGGGAAAGGGGGCGCGCTCTGCGCATGTCCAGCTCGTCGATCTTCTCTAGGTGCGCGGTCACAGGGGCTAATCGCTTCCCATGACCTGGGCGCAGCGGGTCCGCCTGACCATTCACGACCGGGTATTCGCCGGTCAGGAGGTCGTTCTCATGCGCCAACTCAACGCCTCGGACGGATGTCACGAGTTGGCAGAGACCGCCGCGGCTCACATGCCACATTGGGTCTCCCTTCAAGAGCAGATGGAGCTTGCGCAGCACCTTGCGCCTGAAGATGCCGAGGCCGTGTCGGCTCATTTCGGTCTGGCCGACTTCGGCGATGCAGGCGCGGCCACGTTGGCGTCAACGAATCTGCGCTCTGCCATTGATGTCATGAATTCAGTCGCCCCGCTCATCAACCTGCGTCATAACCTGAAGCTGCATGTATCTCAGGGCGATGTGGTGATGACATTCCACAATCAAATCAAGGACTGCGAGGCGGTTCGTGACCGCCTGTTGCGCCTCGATCGAGCCAAGGTGTTGCGATTCCTCGGAGATCTTCTCACGACAGAGCATCTCGCATCCGTTCGCTCGGAAATCCGTTCGTGTAATGAGCAGATACGGATTGCAAAATCCATATTCTTGCGAAAGCTACCGCGTGCGTCGCGCTCCAGATCGCTGCAACACCAACGCCAATGCCAAGTGCAGATGCATCAATTGGCAGAGCGCGCGATATGTCAGCGTGTGCGCCAAATCCTCCTTCGGCAACGGGATGCGTTCCCTTCCGCAGCTGAAGTGGCAGCGAAGCTCGGACTGTCCAACCGGACACTCAGTCGTCGATTGGCCGCGCAGCAGACGACGTATGCACAGATTCTCAGTAGGATTCGTTTCGAGTTGGCCGTGCAATATCTGATGGAAGGTCGGCTAACCACGGAGCTCATCGCACTCGCGCTGGGTTATAGCGATACTGCCAATTTCCGAGCGGCTTTCCGCCGGTGGACTGGTGTACCGCCCAGTCGCTTCGTCGCTGCAGCTCGGAGCCGATGAGCCGGTGAACGTTCGACGCCCAGGGCCCATCGTTCAAGTGGCCTATGTCGTAGAGGATCTTCACTACGCAATACGACAGTGGATTACCCTGTTCGGAGTCGGCCCGTTCTTCGTGTTGGAGCGTGTCGAGTATCTCGAGCACGAAGTCGATGGGATCCGTAGTAGCCCGGTCATGAGCTTGGCGTTCGCGTACAGCGGTGACTTGCAGGTCGAGCTCATTCAGACCCTGGACCAGGAGCCATCGGTCATCAGTCGGTACCCTCCATCTCCTGTAAATGGATTCCACCATATCGCGATTCTCTCTGAAGACATGGCGAGCGATGAAGCCCGAATGGCCAAGGGAGGACTGCGCAGAGTTGGAAGCGGGGTGTCTGAAATGGGTGTGCGCGTTGCCTTCTTCCACGGAGGGCCCCACGCAGGCGGGCTCGTGGAGCTCATTCGAGCCGACGATACAGTCACGCGGTTCTTCAGGGAGCTGAAGCGTGCGGCGTCTGAGTGGGATGGCAAGACGCCGTACGGCGCGGCACCCGGTTGAAGATCAGGTAACAGGAGTACATATGAGATTCGGCGATGTCGAATACCCCTCGCTCGCGGGCAGGGTATCCCAAGCAGAGTGGGCCGCTAGAGTCGAACTGGCTGCGATTTATCGTATGTATAGCTTGTTCGGATGGTCGGACATGCTACAGGCGCCGGCTTCCGCGCGGGTGCCTGGTGAGCCCCATTTTCTGTTCGTGCCCGCGGGCTTCATGTGGGACGAAGTGACAGCCTCGTCGCTCGTTAAGATCACCGTCAAAGGAGACGTCGTATCGCAGACACCGTTCGGTACGATCTTGGACGCTTGGTATCCGGTACAGGCGATACATGAGGTGCGGGCAGACGCAAACTTTGTCATTCATACACATGATGCGTACGCCGTCGCGCTGTCGGCTCGGAAAGAAGGTTTGCTCCCGATTTCGCAAACCGCCGCCATTGTGCTGGGAACTAAGCTGGCCATACATGAGTACGAAGGCGTTGAAACCTACGAGAGCGCAATACCGGGGCTGCAGAGGTCTCTCGGCGATGCGTCGGCCATGATCCTGCGCCACCACGGAGCCATGGTGCTTGGACGAACCGCATTTGAGGCGGTCTTTCGGATGGATCAATTACTGCTGGCCTGTCGCACTCAAATACTCGCGGGGGATCCCAACAATCTGTTGCGGCTGCCGGAAACGATTCTGGCGACTTTCCCCTACGAGATTGAGCGGGCCGCACAGGCTCCTTCGCCTCTGTGGTCCGGCTTGCTACGAAGGCTCGACGAGATCGACCCGTCTTACCGAAATTGAAGCTTTAGAACCATGGCGACGGTAGGACTTCTCGACAAGTATCGGCTCGAGCACGGTTTCGCGCTCATGAGCGGTACACAGGCTCTCGTCAGGCTGCCGCTGCTTCAGCGACGACTCGATCGTGCCGCAGGCCTTCGCACTGCGGGCTTCATCTCCGGCTACCGCGGGTCGCCCATAGGAAACTACGACAGGGAGTTGTGGCGCGTGCGCGAATTGCTTCAGGCACATGACATCGAATTCAAGCCCGGAGTCAACGAGGATCTTGCGGCCACCGCTGTGTGGGGCAGTCAGCAGATCGGAGTCTTCCCGGGTAACCGGGACGGTGTGTTCGCGCTTTGGTACGGCAAAGGACCCGGTGTCGACCGATCCGTCGACCCGCTGCGGCACGGTAATTTCTCCGGTGCGGCACGTCATGGTGGCGTACTCATCGTGGCCGCAGACGATGCGCCCGCTAAGTCGTCGACCGTTGTTCAGCAGAGCGAGTTCGTGCTGGCCGCGGCAAGCATCCCCGTCTTCTATCCGGCGAGCGTGCAGGAAGTTCTGCAATACGGCTTGGCCGGATGGGCGCTCTCCCGATATTCAGGAGTTTGGGTTGAATTGAAGTGTGTCAACGAGACGCTCGAGACCGACGTCACTGTCGATCTCGCCGACTGCTCGGGCAATTTTTACCGGCCCGTCCCCGCGAACCTGCCACCGGAAGGCGTGCACTTTCGCGGCAAGTTCAGTCCGGCGCGAGACGAGACGATTCTGATCCGCTATCGAATTCCGCTCGTTCAGGCTTTTGTGCGTGAGAATCATCTCGACCGCTCAACCTTCCAAACCCCACAGGCGCGCTTCGGCATTGTCTGTGCGGGCAAGACATACTCCGACGTAATCAGCGCATTCGCTCTATTGGGCATCGATGCTCAGCGTGCACATCAGCTCAAAATCGATGTTTACAAACTCGGGATGATATGGCCGCTGGAGGAAACGAATCTACGGAGCTTTGCGGCCGGCCTCGATGAGCTGTTTGTTATCGAGGAAAAGCGGCCTTTCATCGAGCCGCAGGTGGCGTCTGCCCTCTATTCGAGCTCTCATCGGCCGCGGATTCTTGGAAAGCAGGTCGCCCACTCACCCCCACTGCTTCCGCTGGATGGAACCTTATCGCCAATGCCCGTAGCGCTTGCCATCGGCGCGCAGTTGGAGGCTTGCGGCCTTGCAGATCTGCCGCTGCGCGAGGGGCTCGTGGAACTGCGCCAGCGCGCAGAAATCAGCTCGGCACGCGTTGCTGCCTATGTTTCGGGTTCTCCGCCCGTCAGCAGTGGCGAGGTGCGGACTCCATACTTCTGTTCAGGGTGCCCGCACAATACATCAACACGAATTCCCGAGGGCAGCATCGCAGTCAGCGGCATCGGCTGTCACGGAATGGTGGCGTTGACGATGGATCGACACACGCTGCCGCCGACACAAATGGGCGGGGAGGGGGCAAGCTGGATTGGCATCAGCCCTTTCGTTGACACTCCGCACATTTTCCAGAATCTCGGCGATGGCACGTACTTCCATTCGGGATTGCTGGCCATCCGTGCTGCCGTGGCAGCCGGAGTCAATATCACCTACAAGCTCCTTTATAACTCCGTCGTCGCAATGACCGGCGGCCAGCCATTCGATGGGTCACTCGATGTGGCCGATCTATCGCGGCAGGTGCTCGCCGAGGGAGTCGCGCGCTGCGTCATTGTGAGCGCGGAGCCGAAGGTCCACCGACGCAACTCCCAATTGCCGAGGCAGGTAAAGGTGTATGCCCGTGAAGAGCTCGAAGAAGTACAGCTCGCCCTCAGAGCTGTGTCGGGCGTGACAGTTCTGATCTACGATCAGATTTGTGCCACAGAAAAGCGTCGGCTCACCAAGCGAAAGAAACGCCCCGCACCGAGCAGGCGAGTATTCATCAATGCAGAAGTCTGCGAAGGATGCGGCGATTGCTCGGTTACTTCCAACTGCGTCAGCGTCCATCCCAAGGAGACGCCACTGGGCAGGAAGCGGGTAATCGATCAATTCTCGTGCAACGAGGATCTCAGTTGCGTGAAGGGCTTCTGCCCCTCGTTTACGATTGTCCGCAATGCCGTTCCGCGGCGCCGCGCCACGGCGGGCACTTCTGCGAAACGTTCGGCGATTGTCGGGCCGTCAGGCGAAGTTAAAAGGTCTCTCCCTTATGACGTTCTCATCACTGGGGTTGGTGGGACCGGTGTCATTACAGTCGGTGCCATACTGGCAATGGCGGCCCACATCGAGGGCAAAGGTGCATCGACCTACAACATGACGGGAATGGCTCAAAAGAATGGTCCCGTCTACAGCCATTTGCGCTTCAGCTCCGCGCCCGGTGCAGACCCGGCGTTCCAGATTGACTCCGCGGGGGCGGACCTCTTGATTGCCTGCGATGTCGTAGCGGCGCTTTCGCCGGAGGCACTGGTCACAATTCGCGCCACCCGCACCTCGGCAGTGATCAACAGCGGCGTCGAACCAACGGCTGCATTTCAGCAATTTCGCGATTCCCCGTTACCGGGTTCGCAACTGTGTGAACGGTTGGTTGCACTTGTCGGGCAAGAGCGTACTGGTACAGTGAATGCGACCGATCTCGCACGGCGGATTCTCGGTGACAAGGTCGCTGGGAACATGGTGATGGTTGGATTTGCGTATCAGAAGGGATTACTTCCCCTCGATATCAAATCAATCGAGCGCGCCATCGAATTGAATGGCGTTGCGATCGAACTCAACCAGCAGGCGCTGGATCTCGGCCGTGAAGCCGCGCTTGAGTGTGGCAGCAAACATCCCAATGCCGCCGTGAGCGATGCAGAACCCACTTCCCTCCATCAGCTCGTGGAGGTCGGCACCCGTCATTTGACCCACTATCAGGACTCGAGCTATGCGCAGCGCTTCGTCAGGCGCGTTCAGACGGTCGCGGAGGCTGAGCGTCGGCACGTGCCGGGCACTGATGACCTCGCGATTGCGGTCGCACGCAACTATCGGCGTCTACTCGCTTACAAGGATGAGTACGAAGTTGCGCGACTTTATTCTTTACCGGCGTTTCGAAAGGCGTTGAATGAGGCATTCGACGGAACCCCCAACGTCAGTGTGCTCCTTGCGCCGCCTGCGCTCGGTGGCGCATCCAGTCCCAATGGCGCACGCAAGCGCGAGTTTGGTCCGTGGATCTTCGGGTTGTTCCGGTTGCTTGCTCCAATGAAGCGCCTGCGCGGTTCGGCGTTCGATCTCTTCGGATACACAAAGGAACGGGCGACGGAGCGCGCGTTGATAGGAGAATACGAGGCGTGGATCGACGAGATTGTGGCGAGCTTGACCCCGGAGCGGCACGCCTTGGCAGTCAGACTCGCGGCGATTCCCGACCAGATTCGCGGATATGGCCACGTAAAACGCCAGGCACTTGACATCGCGCGGGAATCTGCCGCCGCGCTGTTGAAGCAGTGGCGTCAGGCGTGTGGCCAATAGTGAGCACATCGAGCTCGCAACCCACATTGACGCCTGGCGCCACAGCCGCATTGGCAGTTGTGGGGACATTGTCCTGGCTTCCAATGAATTTGCTGCCCTACGAGGTAGCGACCCTGTCCGATTCCTATGGCTTCGGCACCACGGGAGCGGGATGGACCGCGACAGCGGAGCTACTGGTCTTGGCGTTCACGGCTGCCTGGCTAGGACCCACAATCGCTCGACGCGACAAGCGCGCCCTAACCGTTGCTGGCGTTCTGGTCAGCAGCACAGGGGCAGTTGCATCCATCCTTGCGCAAGAAGGCATCCTCGTTGTCTCGAGCCGTCTGACAGTCGGTCTAGGCTGCGGAATGATTGCCGCGGCCACGAGCGCGTTGCCTACATTGCACCGCAGACCGAAGCGGGTCTTCGGTTATATGCAAGTGACGTTGGGGATCCAGTTTGGGTTTGCGAACTACGCGATGGGGCTTGCGGCCCCGTTGGGCCGCGAACGCCTGTTCGTGGTTGAGCTCGCGTTCTTGGCGCTTCTAGGGACACTCGCGATGCTTCTTCCGCGAGGAGTGATGAAGGTCAGCCCTCGAGCGGCTGGGGCGATAGTTGATTCCGGGATGTCAAAGCCTGTACTTGCCTGCATCGCCTCCCTGGTTCTTTTGTGGGCGTCCATCGAAGCAAGCTGGTCATTCGCAGAACAGGCAGCAACCGCCAGAGGGCTCAGCGAACAGTCGCTGATTCTATGGTTTACGATCTCGGGTTTGACGGGGCCGGGAGGCGGAGCGATCGCTGCCGCATTGGGTGAGCGCTACGGTTACGTAGCGCCTTTGGCTGTCGGATTTCTGATCCAGATGCTCTCGGCGATCGCAATGTATTGCGTGGGTGGTTATGACACCTATGTCCTGGGCATCATGCTGTTCAATGCTCCCGTGGCCTTCACGACTACTTACTTGATGGGGCTGCTCGCTGCGCTCGATGAAACCGGACGCGGTGCATCGATGGGCGCCGCCGCCGCCAATTTTGGTGGCGCGGTTGGGCCTGTGCTCGGTGTCGTTGCACTTACCATTCCCAATCTAGCCTCCGTCGGCGTCGCGGCCGTGGTCTTGCTGTTGATTGGGTTGATTCTCTGTCTCTGGTCCGCGCAAACCTGACCCGGCGCCCATCTTGTTCAGGTACCAGCGGTGAAAATACCAGCACGCGGCCTCTGTGGCGGCGTAGGGCCCTGGGATCCATTCTTTGCATGCCTTGTAGCTGCGCGCGATACGCTCGCATGGACGCATGTCTTCCTGTTGAATGAGGTCCTGAAAGCTCGTCCATTGGGCCTTGTAGTCAGGGTAGCCAGGAAGCTGCTTGACTGCTTTGGGAACGGCGATCATGTTGATGACCTGGATCTCATCAATACTATCCCCCGGCACTACGAAGTAGCCAACTAGAAAATCTTGCCTACCCCAGATTCCAGTACACGGCCAGACATTGATGAATCGCAGCTCATCCTTCAACCACGCCGGAAGATTGGGAATGGTCGCAATGGCGTCCATGGCGCTTTGTGGTTTGAATGTGCGATTCTTGCTGAAGGGTGTGTGAAGGACCGTATAGTGCTGTGCTTCTGCAGGCGCTGACACGTAGGCGAGGTTGGCCGGAATGTCGTCCTCGGCACTGCCACGGTGGGTACCCATCACATGATAGGCCTCGATCGCATTGTCCCACATCAGTTTCCAGTTCCATCGGCACGTGTAGGTGGTTTCGAACATCACTTCGAGGTCGGCATCTCCCCAAGCGGAGAGCTCGGCGGCGAGGTCGGGCAGTTTTGAGGCCAGCGTCGGTGCCTCTTTGTTGAAATTGATGAAGACAAATCCCACAAAGAGCTCTGTCCTCACCTCGGTGAGTCCCACCGTACCGTTGGTCCATTCGCCATTGATTTGCGGTGTCGTGATGAGCCGACCGTTGAGATCGTAAGCCCATGTGTGATACGGGCAGATGAATTTCTTACAATTGCCCGTCCCCTCAGCGATCGCCATGCCGCGATGTCGGCATATGTTGATGTAACACCGTATCCGCCGGTCCTGATCACGGACGAAGAGCAGGGGGCGTCCGGCGATCTGCATCGATCTATAGTCGCCCACATTGGGCAACGACGTGTGGTGAAAGACGCCAAGCCATTCCCGACCGAAGATGGTCGTCAGCTCATGCGCGTAGACTGTCTCATCGGTATAAGCGCGCTGTGGAAGCCACGTTGCTCGCTCGCGGGGCCTGAGGGTTCCCGCCACTTCTTCGGGAGTGAAAACGGGCGAATGCATATTTTCGTCCTCGATTGGCCACAAATGCACGCGAACACGAAGAGTCCGCGCCGTTTGCGCAGGACCCCGTGAGAAATTGCCTTAGATTGGCTCATGAGGGAATCTCGGTGTGAGGTGAAGATCCGCCAAAATGAATTCCTCCGTCGTAACATTGCCTCACTTTTTCTACGGACCTGCATCAAAAAAAATAGCCTGCCCATTGCCATCATTGGCCAATCTCGCGTGTAGGTTATCGATTGAGACCGCTGCGGCCGGGTCCGCACGCGCTTCCTCGTTTACGGTGTTTCGGAACGACTTCTGTGTGCTCTGATAAAACTGCAAAGACTGTGTGGTGTGGGCTGTTGGTCTGGGGAATGTTGACTCCGGCCATGGCGACCACCACCCTTGACGGCGCTTTTACACTGGAGCAGGCGGGGCGCGGTCGGCGGGCCTACATCCAAAACTGCAGCTCGGGCTGCCACAAGGATGACTTGACCGGCGGCCCTCGCGCGCCCGCCTTGGCCAGCGATGAGTTTGTGAGGCAATGGGAAGGCCAGACGCTGGACGACTTGTTTATTCGAATCAGCACCACGATGCCTCAGACGGCTCCCGGCAGCCTGAGTCCGCAGCTCTACGCGGACATCCTCGCGTTTCTACTTCGCTCGAACGGATTGCCTCCCGGGTCTTCAGAGCTCATGCCCAACCGTGAAGCCCTGAGGGTGATTGAGATTCGCGACAGCGACTCAGGGCGATAGCCGTCCCACATGATTCGTGTATCGAGCATTGTGTTGGGATTGCTACACCTTCGAGTAGCCCGGATCGTTGCCAGCTGCCTCTTTCTGAGCAGTCTCTGGCCATTGACCTCGAATGCAGACGGAGCCGGCCAGGGCAGTCGATTCACCGCCTGGTCTACGGTCGGCGGTGGCACGGACAATGCCCGTTACTCGCCGCTATCTGAAGTCAACACCTCGAATGTCGATAAGCTGGGCGGAGTCTGGCTGCGGGAGTTGAAAACCTGGACCCGGTCGCCTCCCGTGGTCGCAAACGGTGTGCTGTACATCAACGATTCCGAGACTGTCTACGCCTTGAATCCGCGCGACGGCGCCACCCTTTGGGAGTACACACCCGGCCGTGTTGCCCCGGCGCGAGGCGGCCTTGCTGTCGGCGAGGGACGGGTCTTCTGCGCCTTAGCCGACACTCGAGTTGTTGCCCTGGATGCCAACTCGGGACGGCTCGTGTGGACGGGTTATGTGGGCAATGCCCCACCAGCGGCGGCTGGACGGGGCGCCCAGGTAAATTGGGGTGAGTCGTACCCGACTTTTGATGCGGGCACCGGCTTTGTCAATAGCGCACCCACCTACATCAATGGGATCGTGACTGTGGGGTTGAGCGGCGGAGACGGAGGCACCCGGGGAAAGATCTCTGGGCTGGACGCCAAGACGGGTAAGACACTTTGGAACTTCTACGTGATTCCCGGTTCTGGTGATCCGGGATCCGAAACTTGGCCGGATGGGGGCGAAGCGCTCGAGCGGGGCGGAGGCGCAGTTTGGACTCAAGGGGCGGCTGACGCGCGACTAGGGCTCGTCTACTACGGTACCGGCAACGCCGTACCGGTCAACGCCGGTGAGTCGAGGCCGGGCAACAACCTCTTCACTTCCTCAGTGGTCGCGCTCGATGTTCAGACAGGGAAGTTGCGATGGCACTATCAACTGACTCACCACGACTTGTGGGAGATGGATGTCGGCACACCCATCGTTCTCTATACAGCGCGCGTAAGTGGCAGAGAGCGTCCAGCCCTCGCTGCCATGCGCACAGATGGCTATCTCTTTCTACTCGACCGAGCGACAGGATCACCTCTGTTCAAGGTCGACGAACTGCCTGTCAAACAAGACACTCGCCAGCGAACCTCGCCAACTCAACCTTTTCCGGCCGGTGCTGACCGATTCGGGCCCTCCTGCGTCGACCCCGACACTGCGCCGCCAGGGTTCCGACCTGGTTGCTACTTCGACCCGCTTTATCACGATACCCCGGACCTCTTGTCGCCGTTTATGACTGAGCGGCAAGCACCGATGTCCTTCGATCTCATGACGCAAATGTTCTATGTCATGGGAACTGTGTCTCCGTCATGGCAACGGCGTGTAGAGAATCCTTTTGTAATCATCGTGACGAACCCGCCCGGTGCGACTGAGTATGGAATCTACGGCGCCATCGACAGTCGCACCAACAAGATCGTTTGGCAGAACCGATCTCCTTGGGGTCTCAATGGCGGAAGCGGTGCACTGACGACGGCCGGTGGCCTCCTTTTCCACATGGAGGGAGACGGCACCGTACAGGCGAGTGACACAAAAACGGGCAAGCTTCTGTGGCAGTTTCAAACCGGGTATCTTGGCATGAGCGGCGGGGCCTCCATCGCCGGCGGAGTGCCTCTCGCAACATTCCGGGTGGACGGCGAACAATACGTAGTGGCTCCGATGGGCAAAGGGCTGTGGGCCTTCAAGCTCCATGGCCCACTAAAGCCGAAGCGAGCGTTGCGTCCTCCCTCGAATAGCTACGGTTTCACCGGGGTCGTGCAAAATATTTCGGACGAGGGCGAACAGGAAATCGCGATAGGGTCGATCAACGGCTTTGGCGACAGCGAACATTTCTTCGATGAATACGCGTTCGTTCCGAAGCGCGCCCAGGTCAAAGCGGGTCACCCCTTCAAGTGGACGAACTACGGTGTCAAATCGCACACGATCGTTGTCACCGATGGTTCTTGGACCACTGGCGAAATCCTGCCGGGACAGTCGGTCTCAATTGCGATTTCCCAGCCCGGCACCTACGTTTATTACGCCCGGGAGTATCCGTGGGCGCGTGGCCAGCTCGTCGTTCGCTAGTTGCATCATGAGTTTCGCTTTTTACTTTTTTGAAAGTAGGGATTGCCCACGATGACGATGCCTGCCCAGGATTTCAGCCTTCTTGCGCACACCGTCGCAAGCATTGTTACGCGGGGTTCCTTGGCTTTCAGCGGCCTCTATTTTGGCTGGCAGTTCCAAAAACTGAAGAACACTCTGCTGGCCGGTGAGTGGTACATCCTCGGGGTCTCCGCCAGCTTTGGAATTGTCGTTGCGCTGGATCCGGCGAAGCCAATCGTCTGGCTGTGGGACTATTTCGACGCGTTCTCGAGGTTACTGGGAGTGCCACTCATAGCGACAGTCGGCCTCATGGCGGTGACTCATCAAGTGCGCCTCTCAAAGTGGCAGGAAGTAATTCTGTTCACCGCATCGCTCATCGCCGCGCTTCTTTTCTATACATTGGATATCACTGTCCCCATCCGTGAGCCGGTGTACCTGGTAACCTGTTTAGGTTTCGGAGTCTACGTTTTCACGTTGATCCGTCGCGTGTTTTTGGCTGACAGAAAGTGGGAAGCTTGGATGCTGATCGCAGCCCTCGCACTCTACTTTTGCATTACGCCGCTCGATCACTATTACTTTCTTCCCAACACAGACGCGGCAATCCTACTCAATGACGACGCGGTCGCTCACGTGGGTTGGGCGTTTTTATTTTCCGCCATTTTCTTCGCGTATAGAGGTATCGCAGCCGTGGATGCCAGCGTCAGAGGCCATACCACAGCGTGCGCGTCAGTGTCCGGAAGGGCCGATTGATGGTTGGATGGGTCATGAAGTGACCGTCAACCACCACGCCGCTTCTGTCAATGCCTG
>Ga0307511_10003294_pt1 | contig 16609 bp, 10 predicted proteins | sample 13_EM_MG_FD_200266 | JGI IMG/M metagenome (GOLD analysis project Ga0307511, IMG submission 200266) | Populus trichocarpa ectomycorrhiza microbial communities from riparian zone in the Pacific Northwest, United States - 13_EM | ecosystem: Host-associated > Plants > Roots > Unclassified | place... | reverse complement strand
CTGGGCCCATTGATGAATGGGCCGGCCATTAGCGCGATTGATGGGTGGGCCGGCCCAACCATCTTTAGCGGCCCATTGATCAATGGGCCGTATTGACGTATGGGTCAGAACATAGTATCCAAAAGCCCCGAGACTTACGAGGCTGTCTCGAGCCCAGACGTAACTGGCTCAGCTCAAATCGAATTTCAAGTATTGGAGTCAACGTGGTTTAATTCAAATCAATTACAACTATATTAATATCCACAAACAGCCATAACCTATAACAATGTATGGTGCGGCTGGTACTGATGTAACAAACCGGTACCGGCTACCAACTAAATCCCCGGTTGCGCAGGGTTCACAAACCCATCCGTGGGTTACCCTCAACTCGCCATCCTTCCCCATAGACTAGCAAGCTCGCCCCACACATCCCAATTCTCGCATCGGAAATGACCCTAAATCTATTCTAAAGATCTTGGAACTTTCCCAACTTTTACCACACCCTCCTCATGATGTATATGCTCCCAACACTCGATACTTCCACCATTTATGCATACAGATGACCAGCAGGACCCGAGGAACGACTCAGGACAGCCGAGAGATGAGAAAGACCCACCCTACATTTGTTTTTGTTGGTTTTTTTTTCTTTTTTTCTCTCCTCCTTTCCTTCTCCTAATTAATTACTGTACATAAATCGCGCAGGCGGCAGAGTACCTTGGCTAGCCCTTCAGCCCACACGTTTCCAGTTGCCTTAAACCCTCTGAAACCACTAGCGGACAAACACTGTCCCCCAAAAAAAAACTCATGCTACCAGATTCTAGGAAAGCATTATATGTATCTTAGATTCTGTTGGAATGGGATAATCATGCAGCCGATGACGGATAATTGGGCCGGTAACAAGGCGAAGGAATATCATGGAAAAGGATGGGTTGATCGGTCGATGCTGGGAGGGATATCACGAGATACTGTTTTCTCCTATATGTCGGGAAATACTTTAGTTAGATCTTATATATCATCGAATATATTACCTCTTCACTCAGCTAACGAGCTTGACTTTCATAGTGAAGAACGCTTATTCCTTACAGATTCTGTGTATTTTCATACCTGGGGATGTTCTTTTCTCCTAATATCCTCCTTGCAAAATATTCCACACATAGTCCCGCTTAAAATATCGGCAACCCACGGCCTAATCGAAGCGATGTGTAAAACCCCAGATATATGTAGCCAATGAATCATACCTAGGCAACTATATTGTACTATTTAAGAGTGTCGGATATCGTGCAATACAAAATATAGCTTGGTAAAGGAAAATATAAGCGGATTGCCGGGTGCAAATAATGCCACCACCTTTGCAAGTAAAAGAAAACAATGCTATATCGTAGCCCCACCTCCGTGAACCCCTCTCAAAGCTATATACTTAGGCGTTAGGCTTGCAAGACTAGCAAGACTTGACTCTCAAAATCTCGAGTTGCCCCGAGCGCGCCCTACAACCCCGTCGCTGGCTTTACGCCATCTCCCACTCGAAATCATCCTGCCATCCCGCATCACCATTCCCCTCCATCTCAGCTTTGATTTGTGCGTAGACTTCCTGAGTTGTGCGCACCAGAGCTATATCCTCGCTGAACCCTAGCGCTTGCCTCACTATGCTCTCGCCCTCATCACCATCAGGCTCGTGCTTCACTCTCCCCTCAAGCCTTCTCAACTCCTCATCTTCCTCATCACCTTCCCCTTCTTCCTCATCATCATTCACCCACACGGAGCCCAGCATATGACTACTCCCCGTCACACCATGGCTTCTCCTCGTCATTCTTGGTCCGTTCTCATGCTCATACGTCTCTCCCACCAAGACCCCCTCCACATCATCCTTCTCCGGGTCCCAGTCAGAATCAAACTCAGCCGAGTCTACAGAGGATTCTTCGTCTGATAATCCATCAAAATAGGCAGTGGGTTCCAGACTTGGTAGTGGGAGTTTGTCCTCATCATCGCTCACTAAATCAATGATCTCTTTCGCCACGGGATTATCTTTGGCCAGATAACCCTTCTTAGAAATTTCCGTAGATAGCTTCTTCACCACCTCCTTTGCTTTTATCTGGTTGACCTTTTCCTCGGAGCCTTTTGTAACATTTCTCTTTGCCTCGAGTACTAGACCAATGGTCTCTTTGGTCACGGAATTGCCTTTGGACAGACGATCCTTCTTAAGGATTTCCTTAAGTAGCTTCTTCCGCCCCTCCTTTGCTTTTGTCTGGTTGACCTTTTCCGCGAAGCCTTTTGTGGCATCCTTCTTTGCCTTGGGTACTAGACCAATGGCCCCTTTAGCCACGGAGTCATCTTTGGCCAGATGATCCTTCTTGGAAATTCCCACAGGTAGCTTCTTCGTTGCCTCCTTTGATTTTGTCTGGTCGGTCTTTCCCTCAGAGTCTTTCGCGGCCCTCTTTGCCCTGAGTGATTCACGATACTCCCGTGTCTCTTCCTCACAACGCTTTGCCGTGACAAGAATTGAATTCTGAACAAGTAGACCCAGACGCGGTAATGTACCGTAATTTGAACAATGCACATTGAACCAGATCTTTGAGGTGGCATTAGATAGCTCCCGAGCACGGCGGGTAAGATAGGCGTTTCCTCGGGGAAGCAATGTATAGCCTAGAAGGTACTTCCGGAATGTGTTGCGTTCATACGTAGATCCATTAGCTTGGGCTTTCCGATTAAGTACCCGTAGTCCAGGGTAGTAGTTGTTGATTTTCTCCTCCTGGGTACGAATCATTTCTGGTGTGTTCTCATTCTTAGTTTTACGTGCTTTCGGAGGTCGTGCTTTCGGAGGTTGTGCTGCTGCACGGCGTGATAGAAGAGGTGCAATATCCTGGTGCTTAAATAGTTGCTTGTAGTATAATTCCCCAACTTTTCTTTGCTGTTTGTCGTAGATATTGAACCAAATCAACTTCTGAGCATTTGAGAGCTCTCTCAACTTGTCTGCTATCGTTTGTGATGCTGCATTGATGTCTCGCAATTCCCGATATTGGTAAAGGTGCACATTCGTATTCTATACAAAACTGTAAGTATGTGATCTACTGACATGATCTGATTCATATATACCCTCTCATACAAGCTCCCTGCTGCTTGAGCCTTTGCATTTTGGTCGTTTAGGAAGCTATTATCTAGGCGCACAATTGCTGAAGCCTGCTTAAAAAGGAGCTCTCGCTGTTGTTGCTGAAGCGGATTACTCGCCTCCTTGGCCCCATGTCCCCCACCCCTACCTGGAGTCTGCGCCTGTTCCGCCTTCGGAAGAATTGCCGCCGCTTGAACTATTTCCTCTGCCTTCGGTTGCACCATTTCCGTCTTGATCTTCTTTGTATCATCATCAGTACTGTTGTGATCAGTTCCGATGGTACCTCCCCACTTTCTCTTCCCTTGCAGTGGTTGCAGCATTCAGTTGTTGCCTGTAGAAGGTTTTATAGTGATTTCGTTCGTGCCCTCCGAGAGTTGAGTTCTATCATGCTACGGACGTGATGGACGTGATAACTTCTTAGTAATCCCTGCTCCTGCATAATATGCTGATGTATGAGACATGCAGCAGTACAACCGCCAACCGGCGCAGGCCAACCGAGCAACCAGACTACTAGTACGGAGTAAGCCAACCTAGTTACTTAGTACCTCTTAGCGAACCTCTGGTAGTCTGATACTTAAAGGCTAACTAGTCTGGTTGAAGGCTAACCTAGTCAGACTGAAGTGTTATTTGGTTCGAATTCAGGGTAACTAATTTCAAAGTTGACCAGGTACTATGCACTTGATACAAACCATCGGATCACCGTAGCAAAGTAATGGCTAGGCTTAAGTACAGTACGTTCTCGTAGCCACCTACGTAGATGTGTAATTTGATTTAGTGAAGAGAACTTATTGCAAATACCTTTGTTGCTAGCCGGCGAGGAAATACACCCACGAGCTGCATCAACACGGCATTTATTTTAGCAATTGTAGCGTAATCTTTAAATAGCCCAGGCAGAGTATCTGTGGCACATACAACCTTCGGTACTGATGATGGTGGTCACTTATTGCAAACATTCCTGATGTAGTCTTGTTGGCACATATACAACACCGCCCATGCGGGCGGGGACAGGGAACATATGCATGCATATGTTTGGACCCTTTGCGAATGGTGAATATTCACAATTTGTCCAAGCCATTCGGGTAACAAGCCAGATAAGTAAAGTATAGCGCAGTAATATTTATAGTCTTCTAGTACCAACCTATACCTGCACATATGTACATCTTTGCAATATCCAACAGCCTTCAGTGCTTTGTAGCTTTCTTGAAGTCCCTCGGTGTTCTGTATACATACTGTCCTGTACTAGGTTACACTCTGAAGTGGTAAAGGAGCGTAAATTACATAAACTAGCTCTCACTACTTATGTACAATACCCGACGATATGGTCAGTAATGGCTAGAGTCAACAATTTAGAGCAGTTCTAAGTAGTCAGTGAATGCAAAACGTGACAATAAACAGGACACTGTGTATAGCCAATTAGCCCACCAAGGTTAGCTGACCGGTTCTACCGTCGGCTGTATACTCTTGCGCAAAGAGACGCCTGGGCTGTGACCTCCCTGCCTCGCAGTCCTGTACAGGTCAGCGCATAGCCAGTAACCATCACTGCCACAGCTGTTTAGGTTCTTGAGATATTCATGCCTACAACTCTGTATTTGATTTCCACCTCAGTCACACCCGAAAGATGATATAGAACTGAAGCAACTGATTGCAGTTGATAATCTGATCGAGCCTGAAATAAAATTTTGGCCAAGGGCCAGTCGTTTCTACAACAGAACTTGCAATACAGTCGGAAAGAAAATCAGTGGTAAATAAATTAAGATATTTCTGTACCTCAACTGTATTCGACGGGGCGGTCCCCAGCTCACTCAAATTTCTTTCCGAAACAAATCAACAGAAATTCTAAAATGGTGAAAAGCACATTCACGTAGTTTTGATCGTCGCTACAACTACTGTAAAGCCTTCTTCTTACCATTTCAAAAGTAATGGTAGGCGATCGACATTTCCTTGTATGAAAGCGCGCTGAATGTTGGTAGATAGCAAAAAGGCCCTTGCTATACCTACGAAACTGTTGAGCCGTTGCACTTACCAGTTGAGCATATCCATACAAATGCAGAATTGGGACGCCAGGTTGTCCCAATGCAAGATCTCGGCAGTTGGTAGGGTACGCTGGAGCGAATACTCCGTCTGTAGTCATGATATATGTTGCTCTGCAGCCGAATCTCCATCCGTAATGTTGGTTTCCAACGAAAGGCCTTCTGTACCCGGTATAGATCAACTAAAAATTAACAGGCATCTCCTAAGAGTATCCCAAGAATAAATAGGGGCTTTCGGCGTGGTGACTATGGTGGAGATACCAGAGTGGTTTCGTGACAGCAGGGTAATGCAAGCAGCAGAAAAGATAGAGGGGTCTAGACTTGAAATACGATGGAGGGCACTTTCTATACCCATACAACTTCCAAAGCGGAGGTCTCCTGTGGGTGTTTTTGATATCAGGCGTCGCCGTAGTAGTAACCTGATCAGGAGGCGACTCTCCCGTAACTTGACCTAAATATGTACTCATTCTTCTATCACATTCCATAGATCAGTGGTTAGACTCAAATCCACTGGCTCGGGTTCTTGGACGAAGCCCGTCCACATATGTTATATGCACTGGGGCAAATAGTTACCCGCTACAGCTACAGTCATCCCTAATACCGGTACACGGCATCCCAAGCTTCTGGCCCAGGGTAATCTGAACTTGAGATGGTCAATGCACGCTGCATCTGCAGAGAAACTCATCGGTGTAACCAATCACATTGGGGAAGAATCTAAGTATATTCACTTTCGTATTGTCATCTAGACTACATGTAGATACAAGAGATACTACATCGTGGCTGGCTGGATTGGTTTTCCCCCTTAAGAATGGATACACTACGTAAATCTTCTTGAAGCCCCGCAGAGAACGTACTACTTACGTACGTACAGCTATTATAACAACCTATCTAGAATTCCTATTCGCAGTTCACACTGACCAGTAAGACTTAATGCCCAGCTAGATTAACGTTGTGGTCTAGTTAGAGATATAGTTAAGTTGGAAACAGGCCTAGGACTAAATCAAGATTCATAAAGTATCATACTTACATTACCCTGAATTCCTGAGACAGGTCACATTCGACGCCCCGACTACCCAAAATGGAAATGACACACCCAAGAGTGTGATAGTCTGGTACTTTTAACGGTGACACACGCTTGGTTAAGTCACACAGACTAGTCCAACTTCACTGAACTTCCTTGTATATACGAGGATGCCCTGTATAAATTAAGTGTGATTCTGAAATTGAATTGGTTAGAAAGAACGGTATAGCCATATAACTCCAGTCCTCTGGATCCGTGTATTCGCAATTGCAAGACGGTCACGCTCAGCCAAATTTTGAATTAAAAGGAAGGCCACATGAACCACCTGCCAATATGCCAAGCCGACCACCGTGGAATATCCTAGTCTGGTTGGGGAATATCCAACAACGGAACCAACATTGACAATGAAGCAGAACTCCGAGAAATGGCAGACATAAGTATCAGAAATGGAAAACTACATGACCAAAAACCCAAACGAGAACGGGGATGCGACAGAAACTCCTTTCAGGAAAAATCGCCAAGACAACCAATCAATGATCAGGCTAAAATCGAAAGAAAAAAAAAAAAAAAAGTAGAAAGTTAACAAATAAAGCCCCCAATTTTCACGAAACACGGCCACATGTTCCTGGCAAAGTGGTCCTGTCCCGATCCAATTGTTTGAGCCGTAGGCTATTGCAGACTCCCGCAGCTGCAGCTAAACTCTGCCCTCGGGTGCACTCTAGGTTCTAGAGTTCCCATAAATTGTTTCCGAGGTTATCTGCATTCTCACTTGCCTACTTGGCGCCTGCCACTTCCTACCCCACTAGTACCATTCGTCGTCGTCGTGTTGCTGTTTATGGATCCCTTGACGAGGCCGAGAATCGATCCCAGTGATCAAGGGGTGTTCACATGCAGCCCACCTCCTTACAGTGGGTACAGATATACATAGCGCACGATCTGCATCTGTAAAAAATTGCGTCTGAGATCCTGTTGCAAATTCCACACTTATTTGATGAACCAGAATCGGCCGGGATAGGCTCAAAGCTCTCATGTTGGCACATAGTGAGGATTGGATAGATGTAGGTTGTTCAAATATGTCGAGGGTAAGCTGGTGCAGAAGGTGAAGTTCTGAGCTGAGTGTAGAAATGGTAAGAAGTGTGCGTATATGGTGATATTGGATAGGAATTCGAATTAGGATTGAGGCTTATGGATAGTGATATGTATACAAATCAGTAAGACTGTATTGGAGGATGTTTTGATGAGGAGGCCGAGAAGTGGGAATGAACTCACAATTATATATTATTTTTCAGACATGTTGACAAAATTTCCTCTTTGCAGGAACCCCTACCTCTACCTGGGGCCTCCGAGATTACCTCTAGGGCAGGCCTGCAGTACCCAATCTACAGACATCATTCCAGGCTTATCCCCTGTTTGTCATGGATTGATCAGCTACTGATGAGATTGCTTTAGTCTGCACACAATTGCTCAAAGGTCGAACTAACTGTCTAGCCACTTATACTGAATTAGAGGACCTAGTAGACAGTATGCGGATGTATGTTCGGAAGCACACTGATAGTCAGGTTTAGTTTCTAACAAATCTAGCCCTCCAGAATCATTAGTGCATTATCCATATATCGGTGTCAGGCTAACATGCATGGTTTGTACTTGAGTACATTTGCAGCTTGGTTTGAGGCTGTTTGTGGGGGGTAGATCTAGCTAAAGTCTACCTTAAGAAGTTATATCATTGTACTTAGGTACTTAGGATAACACTTCTAAAGCTGTATATACTACTCAGTACTTAAGTGTGTACTTACCTGTAAGTGCATCCACCTAGGCACTAGCTTTAGGCGTAGAATATATCAATCTTTTAAGATCTCTGCATTGATCATATACCAAGGCAAAGGGATGTAACATGGATATATATGCTCATCAACCAGACTACGTACTCATAAGGACGAATTTCGGAGGACTCAGCTCAGAGTCAACCTCGTGCCATGAGGTAGTCTATGTAGTCTCGATAAGCGTTCTCGTACTGTTGACTGCAAACCAGATAGTGAACCCAAAACCCATCTCCACAGTGCAGGGTATTATTAGTGTGCGCCTTTAGAATTTACGAATACCCGGGGAAGTAGGTGATATAGCCCTTTTTGCTGCCCGCTGGAATATGTAAATTCTTCCCTCAGTCTAGTTCAGTGTAAACCACTGACACAGTTCGGTGTTTCTTGGTCGCGGCCCGGTTATCATACGCCACACTCCAATCCATGCAACCATGTAGTCTTGTGTCTCACATTCGTTCTCGCTCTCAGGTGCCTTGGTCAGAAGCCATATTTCTCAGTCTTTAACCATCGGTCAGTGGTGTTTCAACTGGATTTACCTATGTGGAGATCATCGGGTTTCGGACCCGCACAGCATCATGAACATCATCAATGAATGCACATGATGATGGTCTATACTTAGTTCCGTATATCCGGTCAACGAATGCACTCTACAAGCAATTGCGAAACGAAAGATTTAGATATAATACAGTAGCAGGGTGAAAATTACTACACACCCCTTTTTGAAGGCTCGAGCGCATGAAATATGTGTGGTGAAATAGCAAGTCAGAATACAAGTGACGAGGCTCTTTTGGAGCCGCAGCAAGATGATACATGTATTATCTGCTTAAATAGTCGAATTACGCTGGATAAGCTATTAGGCTTTATCAATCCTATGGATAAGTATGTATATACTCCGTACGTTGAGTTTTATCGGGTACTGCTGTTCCTATGCCACAACAGGCTCGCCTGATCACGGTCAAGGCCTAGGTAAGGCTGGAACATGGGAGACTATGGTATCTATCCGGAAATGATACTCGAAGTACATATTAAAACTGCTGGATTCGGATGAAGCTTACGACCAACTGTATAGCCAATCTCATGAACATTAGATGCCCACTTTACTTTACAACCAATTGCTGCTATACCTACCTGTGTTAGCTCAATTGGCACGGGATCGAAACTAAAGTTCAGACCCACATATTTACAACACATATATATCGGCGCCATAAGGCAATATACAAGATGGTCTTAGACCTAGGCATGTGGTATGTACGTACATATGGATTATATATTGATACTAGCTCAATGGGGGTTCTAAAATGCATGCGTATTTACAATCCATACTTACTTGCGGCGAGTTGTATAAACCATAGTCTGGTTCCTCTAATGATATCTGTCAACCTTTGGAGTCAGTAAATGTGAAGGCTAAAAAAACGCTAAAAGATTATAGGCAATTCTGAGTTGTACATATGTATGCAACATATGATCGAGCTCCAGATATATTCTAAGTACATTCAATAAACACCTGATGATCATGACAAGTGACTACAGCTGCCCATATTACTAGACACTCCACCCCCCACCCTAATAATTCAAATAGTACGTTCACAACGGCCTGCCGATAATGCCGAAGCTTTGTGCACCTTACTCAAATAAATTTAGTACCTGGAGGATACTCTAGTACCCTATAGTTGTCGGAATTCTGGAGCTCCATAATCATATCATCTTCCGGGTTAGTCTCCGAGCAATACAGGCTGCGGCTGGGATTTCAGCTTGATAGGGCGTTTGCCTCAATTGTTTTGGGAGCCAGGTATATCCCAGTCTGATTATCTTACGATTTAAGTTATTGGACTCCGTACAGCTAGTTAGAAGCTCCGCACAGTCAGAAGCTAATATAATTGTGTTGGGCCATTTCTAGATCGTTCATATCCCTTATTCCTCATGTTCGCGTTAGGATCGTCTATGACGCTTTGCTGAGGCCCAGAACGAAGTCACGAATGGCGAGGTAAGCCCCCTCAACACCTCTTTGGGTAGACTGATTAGTTTTGTAGGTCGATTGGTCCAGATGAATTCCACTACCCCTTGAGTTATCCCAAGCACCAGCATCACATATAGATTCCGTTAAGTATTAGCGTCCACCCTAGTCACTGTGCACTAGTTTCAGTGGCGGTGGGAGGGAATACGAGTCAGTCATCCTTGACATCGAGTGCCCATCCCGTAACACGTTTTACTCCGGATCACTCGAGGCTATATTGCAGGCTTGCTGTTTCTAATTTGTTTTAGTTATGGACAAAGGTTTCAATGCCACGATGACAGGGATGCAAAGGTTTACAATACCACAGCAACAACGGCGCTAGGTACGACGCTACCATACCACAGCAAATAATACAGTTGAACGCTGTAAGTTATACAATCTAGGACAATCCAAATATGACCGGCTTACAGAATCCCCTACCTCTACTAGAACTAGGACAGTTATATGTATCATTTGATGCGTTAAAGGACAATGCCTATACGGGAAAAATTCCATTTTATTGTGGCAGCAAAAGAGACATCTCGAGTCATATACAAATGCAAGAACAGTACTTGTGACTAGCGACTCAGAGCAGATAAACAGGTCGATAATAGCACCAAAATCACATACAGTCAGCCTAGCCACAACTAACGCACATGTCGGACCCCTCATGACTGAGCTTTATTTGTACTGCAACCTCTATTTGTACCGCTATGTTATTTATTATCTTCATATTCCTCTTTTAATTATAGATATCCTGTAACTTCGTCCTTTTGCACACTCGCGATGGTGCAAGGGTATTACAAACCCTGTCAATAAGTTAGTTATTCTGTTAATCATCTTTGTTTTTATAGAAATTACCCTAGTGTATGCACAATGGGCTGGCATGCACATTTCTCGTGGATTAAAAACCTAATCAGCCATAGTCACGTTCTACCCTCAGATGATTTAGATCTCAGATCTCCGCCATTGCCTCACATTTAGGTTACGCTAGCTTTCAAAGGAGATCCGGGAGATTAAGATTCCGCTTTCCTCCCATCAAGACTTGTGGCGGGGCAACTTGTGGCGAGGCTTTGATAATGCTTAGCCAACAATATATACGCTCTCGCCTCAAACATATATGAGATCAACCTACACGGGTATACAGGAAAGAGAATGCTAGCGCTGCGAACTGAGACAACGGAATTCTACCAGTTGAAGCTCCATACCCACCATGCACTAAGGAATTTTTATAGAAACTACCCTCGCCCGCCACTGGCCGATCTCCACCGGGCTAGTAATCTTTTCCCCTTGTACCCGTGTACAAGAAAAGCGTGGGGGAGCAGGGCACATCTTGGGTTTGAGATTATAACCCTCGTATACGTCATATTCCGATTAATATAAAATTCCGCCTCCCAAGTCCCCGGTTTCGATAAGTTACATCTCCTAGGCTGTATACATCTCGACTGTTGGTGAATCTATAAATGCAACCCCGGCCCATTGGCATCAAGTATTTGCGGTAATATATCCGCATGCATGCACTACCATTACTGCAACTTGCAATTGCAGTTAGTATTGAAATCGGGACTGATATGGTTTGAGTGCCTGTACTAGTAAGTAAGCTACTTGAACTGGACCGGGTGGCTTGACGCGCCAAGGGGGATTTCTGTGTGGGCAAGCCACCCAGTCCAGTTCACAAACGTCATGAGATTACGAGTATATATCTTCTTGTTGATTCAAGGCTACTTTATCCCAATTAATATATTGGTACGTTAAACTAAGCTAAACATAAAAAGGAGCGATACTAAGGAGTGGCTTAGATTCTGCTTGGACTCTGAATAACACAATATCATGGTGGAAAACAACGGGCAGACCACCAGATACAGCAAGTACAAAGCCTTGGTAAAACGTGGAGTAACACAAATACCCAAAGTCCCCCCACGCACACGTGCAACTGGAGTAGATCATTATCAATATATATGCATCCCAAATTTTTGGAACCGGGGAATACCCAAGCCCGCACGGTTTGATTCCAGCTCATGCTCCTGTTAAAGGTTGTACAAAAGCCATGTGGCTGCCCAGGCTCATGATTTCCCCGATGTGCGCTTGTCAGTCTCAGCCATTTCACCCTAAATTGCCAACCCCTATACTAGCTATGATGTCAATAAGTATTCCATCCACAAGCATCCCGCATGACTATAGCAAATAACTAACCTGCAACTCTTCATCTAAAATAGAGCTTTTTGCTCTAGCCTAAAACAGCACATTACCTCTTAGTATTATCTTTATAGAGAGTATCGGCTTGCAGCAGCTAATATAGTAATACTATATGGTGTTATGAATGAATGCGGTCATAAGGCGTTGAAATATTAAGAGTATGGAAAATATTTCCTCGGCTAGAGGTGTCACAGGGATCGATCGAACACTACATTATCGTGGGGGGAGATATGTAAGTTACGATATGCTTTACCAGGTTTCGACACCCTTTCTCACACCTCACGCGATTTCAGAATATGAATGCACATGATGCCCACTGATTGTGATTCACGATCATAGGGCAAAACATACGACTCACTCAACTCCTTACCATTAACAACTCCAATACCCTATTTCTAAGCCTCCAAGCCTCCAACATTTGTTTCAGTTCGTGAAGTTTTAAAGTCCGGGCCAGGAACCTGCCAACAGTGTTTTTGCTTTTGTGAACTCCAACCTAATAATGATACTGAGAATTGTGTTGGATGAGCTTTCTAAAAGCAATAACACGCCGTTTCTTTTGTTTACAGGGATGCTTATGGTCCCGCAACCTTGGTTCAAATGTTCTAGATCTGTACCCCGGCGGATATCGGCATGCTTCAGCTGATCAGCCGCTTGAAGCGAGTAACTGCTTATAAATGTTTATAACTATGAGACTACGTCACCGAGGCTTTACAGATTAGAGCCCGACCCTAGTCTAGTTTTGCTACAAAGTTGCGCTTAGAATAATGCAGAACCTATTGAATGTGAGCTTTGTTTTGGCGCCCAAGTAGCACCCAATGCCTTACATATGGCCAAGCTCATAAAGGGCATCCCGCGAGTTCATGCATAATACTTTAAGAAGTCATCCTGGCTAGCTGAGACGCTGCATATTCATGCAATTACCGTCGATTCAATGACAATTTGAACATTACATGTTATAGGGATTCGATAGTCCAATAGAAGGAGTCTTTGGTCATTCTTTTCGCCTTTTTGAGAGTCTGGCACCGAGACTACATTGAAATCTCACCCCCGTCAGCCAAATCCAGTAGCTCCCTGATTAGGTTATTTCCGCTAGTACGACTACCGAGTACGGCTTAGATAGCTTCCCGAATGAGACACCTTACCAAAACATCGATAATACATTTATGTATGTCTCTCCGGTTGCCTTGTGGCGCGTGTTTGCTCGTTGTCGCTCTCGGTGGTTACTCGCGGTCACTCTCGGTAGGTGTTCGCTCTCGGTGGATCGCTCTCGTTTGCTCGCTCTTCGCAATCTGGCTACATATGTACGTAAGTACTCCTGAGTGATCGAGCAACGCTAGGTTATATGGAGTTTTGGTTGCTATGCACAAATGTCTTGTTGAACATACGGCGATTCTCTGAGCCGGTGCCCGCCAGACTAATTCTCTGTTTCAGTTCTGGCAAGGGTCTGTTTGTGTCCGAGTCAAATTCCAGAATTTTGCCACTTGGAAACCCGTATATGTACCCATGCCTTCATACTGCATATTTTGAGTCACCCACGGACCCAAAACCGTCATATACAGAATTCCGCCGCGTGACTGTATCTGTACTACCCTCGGAGTGATTTTCGGTTGTGAGACCGCGATTCCAACACCAGCTATTCCGGGCTAACTACATTTAGTAGTAGGTACACGTATGCAGTGTGGGGGTGTTTTCTCCACTACGCAGTCGAAACAAGATCTATGGTAAACAGCGGATGAAAACTGACATGGTCTTCTTATTTTCCTTGACATCACAGAACTCTTAATTGAGTTATCCTCTACCATGTGCATCTTTTGTCTGCAAAGCAAAACTCTATAGTGGCATCCTCTATACCCGCATAAACATCAGGAACATATTTTGAGAATGGCTCTAGTGCCTCTAGTGTCTCTCGGTGTCTCTCGGTGTCTCCTGGATGTCTCCAGCTGTCTCTCGGCTGTCTCCCATGCCTCCCGGGAGCCAAACTTTCAAAATAACGGGCGCTAGCTGGAGACGCATTAATACGCCCGGACGCCACTGAATTCCACCAAATACACAATAAATATATTTTGGTGATATTTTCCTGATGAATGCTCGAATTACTCAAGCAGGTATCACCAATAGGGGGTATTGCCCTCAAAGGCTACCTCTGTATCCATCAGACAACCTTTCAATTTGAGTTAAAAGTCTTGGAAATTCCCCCGATGGCACGAGTATTGAATTGAAAAAAAAAAAAGGAAATTTCTAGAGCTCCGTCCGTACGCAATATGATATCGCTGTACCATAAGGTTCTTTGGTAGTCTCGTATAATCGATGCTAGGCATCCTGTTAACTAGGTATCCTGTTAGCAACGTATGCTATTTGTTATGGTAGCTTCAAAGGTACAAAGTACCAAGCACCACTACTTAGTCTCTATAGTATTTCTATCATTAATACCAGTGGTGTGCACAGGCAGTGCTTCTCTGCTCTACCACCTTCTTTCATGGCGCCTTTTAGTAAGAGTGAGCAGTCTTGTATAATCAATTGGAGACCGAATCGGCCCCAGCACTGTGAGTACCGGCATAACCACCGACTCTTTTATTCGTTCCTACAGAATGTAGGACCTACCTTGTGCCTTTTGACTACCATTGGCCTTGAGGTCTCATTTAGGCACTCTTTCATAGAGGGCTCAAGTAATAGTTCGTGTAAGCATGGGGCGCATTGTCCACCGTGCTGGGGTGCAGAATCTCTGTGGTGACTAATCAGCTCTTATAATGAATGAGCTTACAGCAAGTTCAGGGTAAATTCACTGCTATATAGCCCCATCTCTCTCTCTTCAATCAACCGGGAGAGCTAAAGTGGCGCAGTGGTGAATATACCGACTGCAAGCCCGCGTTCGAACCCGGAGTGATCCAAAGGGCTGTTCCGCCGTCAGCTGGTGGCAGCACAAAAAGTGCTGAGGGGGGGAATATGCTCACTACGCAAGGCGGGGAATGGGGTTGGCTAATTTGTTGCAGTTTTTTTTTTGCCTGGGGATGTTTCGGTAGGCTTCTTATGGACCCGTTATTTTCTCTTCGGGAGGCTCGGTGCCTAATATAATATACTAAGTAGGCCGGTATTACCACCCCTAGTTGGTCTCGTGCCACGCCTAGTAGGTCCATAGTTGTTAAGAATAATACAAGCGCGCAATGGAGTTTTTATTGAGTTGGTTTTCACCTTTATCAACGCCCACAGGGTGGATAAAGTCCCCTTATGATATCTTATCAGGCCAAAGTAGTTCATCCCACTCAGTCGGTGTGGACATGCCTTAGATTTGTAGGCCCCCATCTCCTATTACTATACAGAAAAGCAATTTTAGATTTTGAAAAACTCCCCAGCAGCCTAGTAAGAATTTAGGGAGAGTAAGGGGGTAAACCTGATGTTAGGCATGCAAATTACGAGGCAAATTTGGAACCGCACCGAATGGTCCCATTGAAAGCTAACAAATCGGATCGGGTGGGTTACAGAAGCCAAAGCTGTAACTAACATAAATGGTAATTTTCAATAACAGTGATGAGGAACCACTTGTAGAGGCCGTGATACCAATCACAGTGGATATGATAGTCAGTAAGATATCAAACGAGTTCAAAGCTGGCGAATTGGAAGCCTTGTTAGTGAGCATTTCAGATTCCAAGTTCCAGCTCACAGTACACAGAAATGAAATCGAAAGAAATCCAGGTAACAGACCAAAGCAAAATCTCGGGGTTCGGAATAAAAAATATAGGATCCTATGAGTTACGTTACCTACTTCAGTAAGAATACCCCCAACAGTGATCCTTTCCTGAGTGAAGCAGCTTATTGACTGCTTGTATACTCTACTGCGTCGAGGCGAGAAGAGGCATATGGCCAGTGCCTAGTTGCCCTATCCCCAGGGAATATCATTCTCGAATAATTCTTTTCTCCGGCAATCCTGCCTATATCAGGCACAAAAGACCTATTCTGGGGAGATGGGATAGTGGAGGCCTTCGTAGAGGTAGGGCCTATCCACCAAATGAGTATGGTTTGTAATTGGAAGCCTAGGATCCCGGTTATGCCAACGAATTTGGCAATACCGAAGAAAGGATCGAACACGGGGATATATATCATGTTTGCTTGTATGCCCCCACTACTTATCCTGAAGTCAGTAATATGTGCTATCGTCAATTATGGTAGGGAAGGAATCCGAAGGCTTGGGTACAAAATGTGATTGGATTCATACGAACACACATCCCAGATACAGACTTGCGGGATTCCTATATAGTGCCCAGCTGCGCAGGCACTGCTTATGTGGTACATGCACCGGTGGTCGGTGTATTTGCCTGAGTTGTATTGTGTAGATGTAAGTCCCAATACACTTGAGTCTTAGTAATTACCCTGAAACCTCATCCGTCGTCTTTTCATCCTAGCAAAAACCGACAAAACCCAGCTCGACCCGACGCAACACACAAACAGGTAACGCAAAAAAGGATCTAACGTATT
>Ga0307511_10003291_pt1 | contig 16617 bp, 11 predicted proteins | sample 13_EM_MG_FD_200266 | JGI IMG/M metagenome (GOLD analysis project Ga0307511, IMG submission 200266) | Populus trichocarpa ectomycorrhiza microbial communities from riparian zone in the Pacific Northwest, United States - 13_EM | ecosystem: Host-associated > Plants > Roots > Unclassified | place... | reverse complement strand
AATGGACAGGAACAGACCATTCATAATTAAGCTCCAGTTTGGGTCACCAGCACCAGCACTAGTTTACTCCGCCCTTGTCCGTCCCCCTATACGGATAGAGTGTTATAGGGTACGGGACTCTTTTGACAATGTTAAGGAAGAAATCGTTCCCCGCCAGTCAGTCGGTCGACGGTTACAATAGATTACATTAATACCATGGAAGTGAAGACTAGTTTCTCAGATAATAACAAGAGAACGTAAGGAAATCCTCCAACTCACACACCGTATTCCTCAGCATAGATTGAACCCGAGCTGACATCACTCATCAGCCCCACAATCCCACATTAGCTAATTTCTCAGCACAAATTGTCGGTCGACCAACTACTCCGCTACGGTCTTTTCGGATTAAAGAATCATAGCACGCCAGATCTAGGCCAAAGGCTGTGTTGCAATTAAGCAGGAATCTTTACCATGATCACTAGCGATAACCAAGCTTGCAAGATCTCGACTCAAATTTGTTTCAGAACATCAATGGAAGCAACACCCAACAGACACGTTCACAAGCTCTAACTTGAAACATGCATCTCTTTTACATCTACGGTGGCTCACGGATCACCTGAATCCTAGGGTGGCGGAATGTACTAACCAGCAGGCCGGTTCACAACACCGAACTGAAAAATTCATCCCCTTTTCGCATACTGTGGCTTCAGCATTACTTTATTCATAGGGTCGTGCTGGCTCCACCGTGCATATTGGACATCCAGGTTATGAGCCCGGAATACCACCAGAAGAGTGCAGACATGTCGGAATCAAAATCTTCTCCTGACCGAGATGGCTACATCACACCCTCAGGCTGTCTTCATCATTAGGGAGTTGCACATAACATGGAACATCTCGAATCACAATTTGTTACACAAAATCAAGGAAAGCAACACCCGACAGACCGAATCACAATCACCAACTGCAACATCGATCCTTTGCATCTACTGAGGCTGAAGGATCACTGAATTCCGAGGACTATGGGGCCTACATCTGGCCGACCAGAACATCCAGGCTTTGAGCCCGGGATAAAGCTTCATGAGATCAGGAAGTAGCTCGAACCAAAAGGGAAAGATTGGTGCATCATGTGATTCTATGATTATTGGAAGGCAAGGGAGCGGTGGGTCGTATGTCCGACAAGGAAGGGCTACACTGGGCGAAGGGTTAGCAGGGGTGAGAGATGGCGATGGTATAGATCTATAGCAATCAATGTATCACAAGACAGAGGTAATAGATGAGCTATATATATACAAAGTTATAAGAATGAGCCCATGGCGAGTGAGATAACATGTGAGGGATGTAGTGACCTCATATATCTACAGTGGAGTAGCCCCACATGTGGAGTCTAGGTGGATAGACGAAGGTGGGTCCACCGGTTATGACGTGATAGCTAGGTATGGGATGAGTGACAGCACTGCATTCTAATAATGATCCCTTACGTTGCAGTACATCAGACATGAGGCGTTACAGGGCTATACTATGCTCAGAAACAGCGGGAAAAAGCATACGTAGAGCACGCCTAATCCACCCACCCAACCATGAACTCTAATCACATCATGCCTAGTCCAATCTATACCATTCTGCAGTCAAGATGGCAACAAGTTCCTATGGTTACAAGATCCACGTGTTCACTCATCCCAAAACTTTAAGTTCCAGACAATTGTCAACAGTATACCGCCGGCACAAGGTGTTTGTTGATTAGCAGAATAAGTTGGCACAAGATGCTTTCTACCGGCTGTAGGAGTTTGTATTACGTGAAGCTTTCACTGAGTTAGAATTCAGTACATGTCATTAAGACCATACCTAGCTATCACATCATTGCCGAGAAAATCCACATTACGTCCATCCACCCATCCACTAGGGCGGTTATATGAGGCCACTACGCACCTGTCATATGATCTCAATGGCTATGAGCTCACCCTCATATCTTGATACATATCGCTCAACAATTTCCTGTGTCTTCTGTTACATACATCGAGTGCGTCACATCAGTTCATTGCACACAGATCAATATAGATACCACCGCTTTCTCATCTCTGGTCCGGTGTAGCAATTCCTAGGTAGAGCTACGGCTCACCGCTTCCACTTGCCTTTCATTACGCTGTAGTTAAGTTTAGTAGTTTACCGGAGGAGGGCGCGTTAGGTATGTATGTGTACACCATATACAACTCCAGAATGGTACACGAAGACTGGGATGCCCGGAGACCTTGGACGGTGAGGGTGATGCTATCAATCCCCTAAAAAGGCGGACTACTGTGAGTTAGCCTCTTAAACATCTAACATACCATGAGAAATGATCAACTACCATTCATCACGAGGAAGCGGAGCATCACGGGGATGTGGTGCATGCCGGGTTTTGCGGGGTTTCCGCATAGCTCAGTCATCTATAGGCTAAATAGGCTCAAAATCTGGGGAAGTCTAGTTCACATATAGTGTATGCTTGATTCAAGTAGCGAAGGGCCCATCTCAAGTAGTGTTGCAGCTATCAATAAAATTCATATATTGCGCCAATTTTGGTTTTGAGACATACGGTATAGAAGTCAAATGACATCCGGGTATCTGGTAGTCCAGAATTCTTCATTACACCTAGTATATGAATTCTGGAATAATCCCGGTGTAATAGAGATACGGTAGGGTCTTATATTCTGATTGGTGGTTAGGGCGGGAGTTATGTGAGACATTCTTCAATATACCCCCATCAACAAATTCCGAACCTTGCATGGAATAGCTCGGAAGGTTTTCTAGGCTATGAGCTTTGATTTACATGACATGCCATCACACTGAGTTTTCACTCTAGTCACATTGCAGTGTTTAGCCTTTGCCACATTTGTAAGACACTACAATAGCGTCACTTTAACCCCACTCCCTATGCTGTCCCAACAAGTGGAAATTGGTCTATTTCAAAGGTATATTCCATTAAGCTACCGGCTGGTTAACCAAGGTCCTAGTGAATATACCATTCGTCTGATTTACCCTCGTTTAGAGGGTGCCGCAGCAGGCGTGCCAACCCAGACCCAACCAGGTTGGCTGCTTTGGTAGGCTGAAATGTTAACCAAGTTCACTATATGATTTTAGGATAGTGTGCCGTTTATTTGGACCAATGTTAGGTAGTATATACGATGAAATACTTCCCTGGTTAAGGTCCCCCTACTGCGGCACACCCAAAACGGAGGTAAATCAGACGAATGGTTTATTCACTGGGACCTTGATTAACCAGCCGGTAGCATAATGGAATATACTCTTGAAATAGTCCGATTTCCACTTGTGGTCCAGCATAGGGAGAGGGATTAAAGTGACCCTATTGTAGTGTCCTCCAAATGTGGTAGAAGCTAAACTCTACAATATGACTATAGAGTGAAGACCCAGTATGATGGCATGTAATGAAAATCAATACCCATAACCTCACTAAAAGTCTGAGCTATTGCATGCAAGATTAAGGTAATTGTTGATGGGGTATGTTGAAGAATGTCTCACTTACCTCCCCTAACCAACAAACACTTGGAAATAGGACCTTATCGTATGTCTAATACTCCCGGAGTGTTCCAGATTTAATGGACTATATATCAACAATAATTCTGGTCCACCAGATACCCCTATGCCTTCTGCCTTCTATACCGTATCACTAACAACCAAAATTTCCGCAATATATGAAATTTGTTGGTAGTTACAACACTACTGGAGATGGGCCATTGGGTACTTACATCGAGCAAATACCTTATATGGACAAGACCTCCCCAAACTTTGAGAGTATTTAGCCTATGGATGGCTGAGCTATTCCGAAAACCCGCGAAGGCCGGCGTGCGCCACATCCTGGTGATGCCCCCCCTTCCCCGTGATGTATGGTAATTGATATCATACACCAAATACGAAACCAGCAAATTGGGTGCACACCATAGGATAGCTCTAAGAATTTGATGGTAAGAGTATTGTTGCGAGGGGATTACCGAATTCGGATGCTCCATTTGAATCACATAAAATGCCGATTGGAAACGATTTGGCAAAGGCAACGCCTCATGCAGGCTTTTTCTATCAACCCACAACAAATCGCAATTGTTAGAGGTTTTGAGGCAGACCTTGTATCAGAGTGGGGCGCCACATTCACTACTAATTTTCTGGGAATGCCACTAACAAACTATGTTGGTGTTGCTAACATGGGGGAAACGCTGAAGACTACGTCGACTCTCGAGCTCTCCCACGATTCCTGCCAAGAAGGTACCAGTGTATTAGCGTTGTTAAGGAATTCATGGACTTGAAATAAATACATGTCGCTCCCATTCAAATGTCACCAAGTCGCATATATCTTCATTCGTAGTTCGCCTCTGGTATGCTTATCCCCTTCTCCAAACCCCTACCCTAACCTCGCTTGCCCATATTGTGTCCAGGTGTTCCTATGTCTATGTTCTTGGTCACTTCCTTAACTTTGGTGTTCATATCTTCACAGATTCAGCTCTTCCACTACAGTGGTTCATGAATTTTGATACATGGGTATTAGTTTTCAGCGACTGCATGCCTGTCCAGTGTTACACCTCAAACTTCCGTGTATGTAACTACTCCGGTTTGGTTCAAGGGTTTTTAACTAATGAATACAATCAAACAATTAATCAGGTTCAAATGTTCTCCCTGATACCTAGGAGCATTCGGAGTACAGGCAAACGTCTACAATTGCATCTTCTATAACTACATACCCTCCTGACATGGATTGAATGGTCTGGTCCCAAGCTCGGGACTAAGGTGATAATAGAATGCCTCTCTATTTGCTTGTATACTAATTTACTGGTCCCAAACCTGGCAATCACTAAAAACTTAACGTGCACAAGTGGGGGTGGGGGCTAGTCCCGGTGGTCGGGAAAATGCCTTGACATAGCTAGTAGAATAATACTTGTACGGCATATTTGCTTCTATGTACGATGCAGAAATCCCATCATCAACGCTGATAATGGAAGGGCCAAATAATAGCCTACATACTAGATATGACCTGGAAAGCGAACTACAGCAAGACGAATTCCTAAAACACACCGACGGCACAATCTAGAATGCCATGAAGTTGAACGATATCAGTTATTTCTTCCTCCGGTCACAACCGAAAGCTCCGCAGGCGGACCTTGCCAAATAGTTTTGCCAGCAGTTCAATAGGGCGGTTGATATATCACGAGAATCTCGTATGTATCAAAGTGAACAAATGTGAATTTTGTTAATAACTATAGGTATTAGGGGGCGATTTCGGGGGAATCCTACAACTGATAGAGGTCCACTTAGCCAAAGCCAAATCAAGCGAGTGTGCAAAGTCCAACTAGATACAGTACTTTGACTGGTTTCTTCGGTTCCAACGTCTATTTCTTATCGATGGCCATTTGATTAAGCAAAAGGCTGCAGTAATGTTTTCAGGTTTATATCCAACACAAGTGTTCCTGAAGTTCTCCAGTGGATGGTAGACATGATCTTGTATGGTAAGCTTACCCTCACGTGGCCCGGTCCACATACCGCCATGAATGCATAAACTGTCTACATGCATAGTATTCTCCGGTCCCGAAGGTATCCTATAGGACGTTTTTTTAATTTTTTATTAATAACACATTACTCGTGTGCAGCCCTATTAGGAGAGCCATGACGAGCCCCTCGGAAACCCGAGAGGGTTGAAGGTAGGCCAAGTTAATCTGGCTTCCCTGCGCGTGCAAAAATCAATTAAATACAAAACCCCGCGCCCCTCCGGCGCCGCCCCCCAATCCTCCGCCATGCCCGCTGTACCAGCCCTCCCCTGATATATATGATATCCTCCCCCGCCACGGCCCTCTCCCGAAATTCACTTCCTTACCCTCGACCTCTCCCAACTCCATTTCCGACAACTCAAATCGAGGGGAGGCTATATTGCAAAGAGCGGGCACCATATTAGGTTGATTTTGGCAGAACGTGAGGGTAACCATGTTGTAGAGCGTATATGTCTCAGCTGTTCGGAAACCCGGTGGGGCACTCTATATGGTGAAGTATAACTGCATGCTAATTGCGATGTTTTTTTGCAATTTAATTGGTAACGTTGAAATTGAATGGGTGGCTGGGAAAGTGATAGCTTCTAAAGGATTGGCCCCAGGCATGCAGGTTCTCTTACTGAATCCACGCGCGCCCTAGTCGAGCATTTGGTCCTTCTTTATAGACATCGGTTTTAATTTCTAGAGCTTATTCATAGCATCCAAACAATTCCCTGTTGCTTCTTCTCACCCACAATGGCAAATTAACGATCCAACACCTTGTTGGGTTATGCCTGCTGAGCTTATAGATCTAATTCCAATCGATCCACCTTTGGTAATGGTCCCCCACCCTATTGCCTAGAGGATAATATATGCTTATAGGTGCTCTGCATGACTTAGAAGGTCGGCACAACACGTTATACACTTGCATCCCAGGGAACAAGCAGAAATGCCAGCTAAAGATGCTTGTGCACTGAGCAAGGAGCTATGTTTAGAATATACACCTGCTCTTCCGCATTCGGGAGTTCCTCGTCATTATGTTGCTGTGGCACCGGTATCTAAATTATAGCAAAATAAAAGTCAATGCAAAGGAGATGCTCGGGGGCTCACAAATGTGAAGGTTATTGCATACAGGACAGTAAGTGACTCGACGTTGGAGGGGCAGACGGGGTGGATGCAACAGATGTGAAGATTGGGCCCGGAGAGACAAGAATGTATCCGAGTTGTGCAACCATGTACTTGCAAAGCAATAATTATGTAGTTATATATATATATTTTTAATTCGACACATGAGTAACCACGATTACCCGACATTGCCGCGGTATAAATAGCTGCGCCATGGTCAAAGGTCCCAATATCACCCCACTTGGGACAGTCCGTACAGACGTGGCAGTCCATACGGGCTGTGCCGAGATATCGCGAAGCGGGAGGGTTTGGCGTAGTATGAGGATGGTAACAATGTTAGTTATAGTAAATATCCCAATCTGGTGCCGGTGTTCGTAGGTACCTTTCGGTCATTTTGCGGCGAGCTTTTGCTGTGTTTTGTAATCCATTGCAATCCTGTTCAAAGTCTAGGTTGGGACATTCAATGGTGTCATGATTGTGGATTTATTACGCTACGAGTCATGATTGTAGATTTGTTACGCTAGGATAACTTTGTGGGATGCTACACAGATTCCTATCCGCAGCGTATTACACAACCCGTAATTAGGAGTAAATCACTAACTCCGACAAAGGAAATACATGACTTGGCGGAGCGGCTGGGACCGAACGAGGGCTTTCCTCCAAAGAGACAACACAAGACTGGAGTACAATCCACTCGGTCAAGGGGGCACACCCCATTTGATTGTGGATTTATTACGCTACGATAACTTTGTGGTATGCTACACAGAGTCCTATCAGGTACCCAATTGGTATTTGGGTGGAGCCTTTACGACCGGAGGGTCTGGTATAAAACCTTTTATTTTGGTGTGTAGCCTAGTTAGTAGTGGTCGCTTGGCAAGATTTGTATGGTAACCAAGTCTAGATTGGAAAAACGGGTTGATGTAACTATGACTTCTAAGGTATCGGCCCTTCTATTAAGGCTAAAACTACGCTCTAGTTAACTTGTCGGTCTGGTCGGGTATTGTCGTCATCAGCCTGTGTCGGCACGCTTGTCAAGAAGTCAATATACTGTAAAAATGCGCAAGTACGTCTGTAGTTCATAGAGATGTAGATATTGAGTGCAAGTTCATGCACATTCAGGCAGCTAATGGATATGTATATATTTACTACACTTGTTCCACGTTCAGGCATCTGATGGAGTTGTATATACTCAGTGCAGTTAATGGATATCTATATCGAGTACCTAGCCCCTGGTGGCCTACTCAAGCCTTTATATATATAGTTTACGAGGGCAAAAGTGTTCACCATGCTCTGTAAAACCCACTTTTAAAGTGCCAAAGTAGTTGCTTCGCAATGTAGAAAAACCACAAAATGTTTTCGCACTGTATGCCGTGGGTTCCCTCCCCCGATCCCCCTCCAGATATGAATAATAAACTAACTAGCTTGCACCAGGATGCATCCCGCCGCGCACAAAACGTAAAGCTGCACTCGACAAAAGTATACCTATCCCCTCGGGCCGCACTGCGAATATGCCTTGAAAACTAACAAGGTCGCCCCAGAATGCACACCAGGCACAGAAACCCAAAACTGCCGATACAAAGGCCGATACCAGCTCCGGGACAAAGGGACTGGGAGATGCGAATGACCACATTACAATGCGTACCAACAATGGGCCCTCCACACTGAAACGATGGTATGATACACACCTCAGACGCAGCGGCGGTGGCCGCCAGCCAGGCCCCACCTCAATATTGAAACTAGGGTAATAGGCCGACGTTGGAAATACGGCTGCATCGGGATGCATGGGACGTTGACTGGTTGGCAGAATTTCATGGATTCTGATTGATCTGACCGATACGCCAATCTTGACGATTTGGCAATCGGGCGCATATTTACAGTTCTTTGGACCGAACCACCAATTGCACACTGACTGTGGTTAGTGCGACCGATTCACCAACATTGCTGAATAGTTCAAGCGAACCAGCAGTTTTCCATTTTTAGCAATATATTCATCTGACAATTACTTACTCGTCTCTCTTATTCTCAGTAAGCATTTAAGTCATTAACTATTAATGAGTAATACTTAATACATCAAGACCTCTGAGATTCTCTTTTGACTAATAATATACATATATATTACTATTACATGAGGCCCCATTATCTATTAGCGACTTGGTTAGAACTATCAATGATCTGTAAGCTTACTTGTGCCCCAAGTGTAGAATCGTACATTTTGTGAAACTGGGTAATGCTGTCTCCAATGTGTTAAGTACTACTCATTAATGGTTAATACCTTAGAGGATTTAATAAGGAAGACGGGTAAGTAATTGCCGAATTGAATACATTGCTGAAAATGGAAAATTCATGAATCCGTTTGCCAACTGATCTACCAATCCCTCTGATTGCCGAATGGGTTGCCTAACCGAACTGCCAACCGCTCTGATTGCCAAATTGGTTATCCAAGCAAACTGCTAATCCCTCTGATTGCCGCCAAATGGGTTGCCCAACTAAACTATCCATTTCAGCTTCTACTCTGCTCCTCTAGATCTTTCCTAATGACTTTAGTGATATTGGTATTACTTGCAACATAGGTCATGGCTAATTAATGTTATAGTACTGCCCCAACCACTTGTATGCATCTCGATATATGAACTTTGCATATTTGCTGCCACTTGCTGGCTATAGCTACACTAGCTATGAGGTCATTCATATAAACTATACTAGATTTTGCATTTGATATTACCTGTATCGCAGGTGATATTAGGGCTTAACGAAGATTTTGAATGGGGAGCGAATGGAATGGTCGCGGGGCTGGATCATCCTACTGGGTCATCATCTGGGGATGTGTTCCCATGTTATATGCTACATACTATTCATGTGAGTAAGGAGCTAATATGAACTAAAAACAATATAGTGTCCGAACTTTTAATATCTGCTGCCTATCCAGTAGTCCAGGCATAAATCATTACTTTTACACATACATATTTGTTTCTTTATATTTATGTTATGTGTAGTCATTGGTGGTTCGATTGCACAATTTATCTATAGCTTTATACTGCACATGTAAATTATTGTAGTCCGGTGCTATCCGGGAGGGCTAATGGAGTTATCTCCGAATCTCATAGTTTACCTAGTAGATAACGTGGGACTTGCTTCCGCTGTGAATCCACTTCCACCCACATACAACATCACTGCTTGCACTTAGTACAGACAACTCGGGTTATAAGCATACCCGGTCTAAGCATATATCCGTTATATTCATGTCCTTGTTGGTCCCACCACATATGTAACCAGCGTAATTCTCTCTCGATACAAGCATATATTCACTATAAGCATGTCACCTCTGGTCCCGACCGTATGCTTATAACGAGAGTTGCCGGTAATGTAGATACCTTACTCACATACCCTGTGAACGCGTGACTAGTGAAAGTACGAACTCTTCCCTCAAGTGGAACGCGAACAAACCCCTGGACATGGTTGTATCCGCCCGAGACCAATGTAAAAACTAGTCACCCTGAGGCCTCGCCTGCATATCATACCGGCTCCTAAGAGCTATCCCCCGCATAACCTTAAGGAAAGAAAGCACCAACGACAAGGCGTTGCATAGCCTCAGGTCGCACTACACCTGTCCCAGCTACGGACGACAGTGATTCCCGGCCCAGGCAAGGACCACAGCTTAGGCAGTCAAGACATAGTGGCCAACCGTGATGCTCAACGCGGGGCATCTACAGGGGATCCGTGGGCTGTTACATAACCTTCATCCAATACGGCTCTAGGAAGTCCAGGTCAGCAACAGATACTATCACAATCACAGTGTCGAAAATGGACAGGGCTCGGGGGCACGGCTCTTAAGTTACCTTGGTGGGCAATGGTGTCGTCTCACCCATCAAATGAGCGAATTGCTCAAGGAAGTGTGGCAGAATTCTAAATTTTGAGAGTCAGACTGTACTCTTACTTTCGCTTTGTCTTTCGGAGGGCCGACTTCTCAGTGTCTTGCAACAAGGTGATAGTGGTTGTCCACCTAGACTAAGGGGTTACCACCGACATGATCCGTTACACTTTCGCATTCAATAAATGAATCATTCTTACAGCATTGGCTAATTTAATTGTGGTTTGCCTAGCAGTCGGAGTATCTGGAATATTATTCTCCATGCACATAACGTTGGCAGCTGGTTAGAAGCTTTTATTGTGTAAAGGTTAGCAAATACGCCATACTTGGTTAACAATTGATGGCCTTCAGGCTGTGATTTGCAATAGGGTTTGCCTATAGCCATTTGTTATTGGGTTTGGCTAAAAAATATGACGCCTGTTGTAGCATTGTGCCATCCCACCTATCGACAACAATGTAAAACAATATATACCTATTGTATAAGTCTGGAGCCAGCTTTAATTTAGTTTAAAATCGAGGAATTGAAGGTATGGCAGAAACCCGCGTATAAGTACCCAGATCCTGTAATCATTGTAAAAAACAATGCGGATTTCTAGTGTAAAAAGAAATCGTGCGACAAGATGTAGACAAAAGATGTTAAGATTGCTCCAAGCTTCACTGACTTCAAGTTCCATAAGGCGCATCAAGATCTCCCACTGACCAAAAGGAAGGGTACGTGATGTGGATAGGGTCGGTCAAAACCAATATCATGGGGAATTTCGAGTGTAGCAGAACGTTTTGGTCAGTTGACATTTACTAAATTGAGTAATTATATTAATTGCCCGCGACAGGCATAGAGGGCATGCCGCCCGCGAGCGGCCCAGAACATATATACAGGGTGTTAGTTGCAATCCTCCAACTAAACCAACATCGGCCGCGTAATCTTATTACCCCGGAGTCCTTGCAATTGGAATTTCAACCTTATACTCTACAATTGTTTGGTTGCGACGCCCAACTCCGTTGGATAGACCCAGTCCTAGAGGTCATTTCCTCTCCAATTCGTCATTGATTGATTCTTCATTCTCCTCAGGCTTGGTTCCCCATCCTGAACGTGCTGGTATTCCATTTGAATCTTTCCATACCCTTTTCATGTTACCTTCCTTTTATTGCGCCGTAATTCTTCCTATTTGTCATATTTGCATTGGTTTCTGGCGCAGAACTTGGAATCCGAACCAGGAACATGAACTTGATACATAGCCACTGTGGAATTGGTCAACTAGAGTAGGCCTGGTTACGAGCAGGATAGGGGAAAAGCTGAGCCCCGGCTGGAGCTCGAGACATGCCAAGGCCTAATCAAGCCGTCAATTACAGCGGATATCCAGGTGTGGTAGCAGGGGCAACAGAACTCGATATAGAGGCTGTTCCCACATCGCGACATCTGACTGTCCGCAACTCACGCGAATTTAATATGCTAAGGAAATATATTACCTAATTTGGCAACTTCAGGAACCCTCGACATTATCAGGATTATCCTCTCAGTATTTACCAGCTACAGATGGCTCTCGTTACAAGCATATCCTCCGGGCCAGGGGAGGTATGCTTATAACCAATATATGCTTATATTTAGAGAACATTCTAACTAGGTAGGAACACCTGCGGACGGACACAAGAAATAACAAATATGCATATAAATACGCAAGAGACATTAGGAATGAGAAGAAGTCGTTCCGGAAGAACCTAAAAACTCTGTAATCCTGCGCTGGACATGCTGACGCCTGCATTCTACCTCAAGAGGCTCGATCCTTTTTTTCTCACGCTTGAGTGCATCTTGTAGCTCCGTAGTATTGGGCGTGGCGTCACCTTGGAGTAAGAAGAGAAGCAATGCTGCAATGTAAGAGAGAGCTGCATGGCCTGATGTATCACCATGTTGAACTTGGGCTATGTTCCGCATATGTTGTTATCGCCTGTCACTAAGCCTCTGACCATGGCTGACGATGCGGAACATTTGAAGAACTCTGTGCAGAAGCCATAGAAATGTAGAACATATTGCATGTGTTATATGGTATTGTGTGTGTCGATAGACCTAGCTTGAGTATGGTATTCGTAACTTCCTCTGGCCGGGGTAGAGCTGTGCGGGTTATATCTTATCGATAAGCGTCTACTTGTGGTTTAGCGCATAAGCATATGTATGGTGACTAAGCAGAAATGATAAGAATATTCTTGTAATCGAAATATGCCTATTTAGCATGTGGGACGGGCGGAGGTGTGCTGCTTGTATGTGGTATGCTTGTAACGAGAGTCATCTGTATGCCTACTTACACACGCTAGGTATGTACCCTCGGTTATTTTATGATTCAATCGCGTGTCAAATTCTGACGAAATATTCAGGCTTGTTAGATGAGTGCATTATGAGCGCGAAAGGGTCCTGGTAGCTGAGATAATAGAAGTCGGAAGAGTATAGCTTTGTGTAGATGGCAGTATTTCAGTTTTTCCCACCCAGAGTTTAGAAGTTCCTGTTCACCTCTGTGTCCTGTCGTGTGAAGGTACTTGGGTACCCTAAAATCCCGAGCCGGCTCGTGCCCAGGGCTAAACTAGAGTGATTGCCTTGTGCCAAGGTGAGAACAGAAAAGACCTTGTACATAAGCCAGGTTCTGATTTTACAACCCTTACCGTCCTGCAATAATTAAGGTATATACATGTGCCCAAACGCCTCCGTCTTACTGCTTCAAGTACCACGGGTCATCTTTATGTAGCCAACCCATAGTGGTATCATTGATATACCTTGTCTCTGCTCTGATATGACTCTGCACACTTGGCTGTGAATGTTGTATGCGGTTTCACGCTTTCATTGTTGCCAGGTCATGTCAGCTACTGTACTACTTGCACGGCTTTGACAACGGCAAATCCCAGGAATGTCCCCAGAGGTGTACTACTGGGTACTGTCTAACCCTTACATACTATCTGACTATCGAATTTTACGGTATGTTAACATGACGAGAAAGGGAGAGGAGGACAGGTGGCATCGGGCTGCGCCCCACGAGCAGAAGGACTATTCAGATGCAAAGCCACGCAGAGGAAAAGAAGAAGAACAGAAAGAACTTGTCTGTGTTTAGTTCTGGCGGTGTACAGTTTCTCGGTCTCGCTGTCTCGATGTGCTTGGTTATGTGACTTGTATTGATCTCCTCGTTGATGTAGATGAGAGATGAACCTCCAGGGTTACTACCGGTGGAAGGTCTTCATGACCATTCCCACGTACAGCATACGGCGGGGTAATGCAACACGACCGGGATATGCAACAAAACAGCTGTTGGGTAGAACTCAATGAGTTTTCGGTAGGATTGGACGGTAGGGGGCTCAAAAGCTGCGCACGAGTTCGGAGAATAATTTATGAAGTGCCTAAGAGCCCTGGATCACGGGGTCAAGGGGGGTATATTGATATATGGCTAATACATGAATTGCGTGATGAGGATATATGGCCAGGTATTAATTTGGAATAATGTGATTGAGCAGTGTCTGGGTACATTTCCTGCCCCTTTCGCATTGTGCAAAAACAATGAAGTCAAGTCCACATCTCAGGGCATGATGGATAATACATGAGCATACACCCAAAGTAGAGGGGTCTGAGGGCCTACTGACAAGTCTATCCAAAACGGTCCGGGTTAAGAGTTTAATGCGCCAAGTGAAGTACCAGACTAAGGGTATGAATTTCAGGTACTAAGTGCGCTATTTGAGCCATTATCAATATACTTAGACTCAGATTTCGCTTTCTCCGCAATAGCACTCCCAGAATCTACACACATCTACTCTCCTAATCCTTGCCTAACTAAGCAGCAAATTGGCTCAAAAGATTCCCTTTCTCACCCAGATTCACCTAATTTATTGAGTTCTTGAGGTCTCCTCAGCAATATGAAGTTGTACCAATATTTACCAAATTTTTTTTTGGGGGGGTGACTGCGGCGACCTTATCCAGTTCTCATTAATTGCTGGATATAACACTCAGAATAGCATACCTTTAATGGGGAGACCCTTTTGAGCAGCTAAGTGCTGGTCCTGGGCTGTTTTGGTAGCTCTGTTCCTGTAAATCCTGCAACCCCCTGTCACTAGATTATGTAGGCTCAAGTCATAGGTTCTGCATGCTCTTTGAGGCTGTAAGCTTGTCCCTTTGCTTCATACTAGGTGGATAGACAAGGGAATATACAAAAACCCCCCTTATTGTATGGTTCTGAGTTCACTCCTAGCTAGATGTGAAAATATTGGGCATAACATATATCAGGGTAATGCTATTGGCTCCATAAGCCAGGGCTCTTAGGCAGTTTAGAAATGATTCCATGGACTCGCACGTCCGTCTTGAGCCGCCTACTATCCGGTTCTGATGAAAACTTCTCGAGTTTGAGCCTTCACCCACTATATTGCAGATCCGCCCCGGACCCCCTACTTTAGGTGCATGCTCATGTATTATCCATCATGCCCTGACATGTGGACTTGATTTCATGGTTTTTACACTAAGCGGGAGGGGCAGGAAATGTACCCAGACACTGCTCAATCACATTATTCCAAATTAATACCTGGCCTTATATCCTCATCACGCAATTCATGTATTGCCATATATCAATATACCCCCCTTGACCCCGTGATCTAGGGCTCTTAGGCACTTCATAAATTATCCTCCGAACTCGTGCGCAGCTTTTGAGCCCCCTACCGTCCAATCCTACCGAAAACTCATTGAGTTCTACCCTACAGCTGTTTTGTTGCATATCCCGGTCGTGTTTCACTACCCCGTCGCATGCTGTAGGCTCGACTAAGCTATTGTTATCTATCTATGTATGCTATCGAATGCAACGAAAACTGCTATCTAACGAGAAAAGAGGGGCTACTATGATGCCTCCGTAACAGGACCGGCGGCAGATTGAATGGGGGGAGAGATAGGAACCATCGCGACATTCCCAAACTGAGGGATTGAAGAAAGTGCTCTAGCACTCGAGGCCCAGAAGGAAAAACATATGTAATCCACAATGACTGAGTGTCAGGCTGCCAGGGCTGTTTGACGGTGGCGAGCGGTGAGTCGTGAATCCAATGCAGGACGTGCTATATGAGAGAGATGTGAGAAGACATATATGCTCTGTATTGATCTAGCTGCAGCGATGAACTGAACTAATCTGATGTGATGTGAGTTATACAGAAGTAGCAGGGCAATACAAGAGTTTAATATACATGAACGAGACATTCAGGTGAATGTGCACATGAGTGCACATTGTAGCACATACAACTCAACGTGAGGATATGTGAGTAGGCTCAAGGGGGTTGCAAGGTGATGACAGTCTAGCCAGGTAGAGTCCACCACCGGGTTTTGGCTCACCTGAGACATACTAGCTGTTTTTGGAAAACCGATTGGATAATTCAAGCACAGTGTCCAGAGGCCATTCGACCTGAATTAGTATGGATGGAAACAACTACGCTCTACAACATGGCTACTGTTCTGTCCCATACGTCAATACGGCCCATTCATCAATGGGTCGACCCATTGATCAATAGGCCACTAAAGATGGTTGGGCCGGCCCACTCATCAATCGCGCAAATGGCCGGCCCATTCATGAATGGGCCCAGCCCACCCATCAATCTAACGGCTACAACAATACTTTAATATAATTATCTCATATATTCGGAATTATTGAGAATCACCGGACTATGGAGCACTACGGATAAATGGAAAAATATACGATATAAATACATAAAATACTAGAAAATCTAGGCCTCCAGAGGTAGAAAAATATAATGTAGAAATAAATGAAAATACGAGAAAGTCAAGTCCTCAAGAGATATATAAATAAAATATACTACATCAAGCCCTCTTCCGTAGCACTCTAGTATCCAATGTATTATTCAAATCAGGAGCCGATTTTTCCATTTATCCGTAGTGCTCCATAGTCCCGTATTTTTCAATAATTCCGAATATATGAGATAATTATATTAAAGTATTGTTGTAGCCGTTAGATTGATGGGTGGGCTGGGCCCATTGATGAATGGGCCGGCCATTAGCGCGATTGATGGGTGGGCCGGCCCAACCATCGTTAGCGGCCCATTGATGAATGGGCCGTATTGACGCATGGGTCAGAACACTACTCTCACGTCGCACCAAAATCAATCGAATAGCATGTACCTTCTCTT
>Ga0307511_10003290_pt1 | contig 16619 bp, 9 predicted proteins | sample 13_EM_MG_FD_200266 | JGI IMG/M metagenome (GOLD analysis project Ga0307511, IMG submission 200266) | Populus trichocarpa ectomycorrhiza microbial communities from riparian zone in the Pacific Northwest, United States - 13_EM | ecosystem: Host-associated > Plants > Roots > Unclassified | place... | reverse complement strand
TGGCCGCGAACCCGCCGTCCCTGTTCGAGAACGGCGAGCTCGCGGCCATGCTGGTTCACTCGGTGATCGATCGCGTCGTGCCGGCCACGAGCAGTTTCCACTCGTGAATCTCGGTGGCGCCGACGTTCAGCCGGGCCACGAAATCCATGAGGCGCTGCGTGTTCTCGGCGGCCGTGTGCGTTGATGCGTCGTACGTGTCGGTGAAGCGCTGGCGGAGGTAGTACGGCGGAATGGTCTGATAGTAAAGCTGCGCACGAACTTTCGTGGCTACTGGCACTTTGCTGAGCGGAATCTTGTAGATGATCGTGTCGCAGCCGCAGCCGTTCTGGTAATCGGGATCCTTGGCCGCAGCGCCGTGTGGCTTCGTCTCCTTCGCGTGCGGTCCGTCCGACTTCCAGCCCCGAGGAAGGAGGCGGTTCGTTTTCACGTGATCGAAGAGACTGAGAAAACTGGTCGTGAATTTTCCCTCGGTGTCCTTGACCAACTCCTCATAAATCTGCACCTGCGACGGGTCGTTGATCTCGGTGTAGTGGTCCTGATATTTGCCGCCGTCGAAGAACTCGGTCGGCAGCACCGGACCGCCGGAACCGTTCGTGATCATTCCGAAGCGGTTCGTCGCTCCTGAGGCCCAGATCGTTCTGTCGGATGCGTTGAGAACTTCGAAGTTGAGGAAGGCGCGGCGGAACGAAACGCCTGACGGGAAGCTGTGGCCGGCGTTGTTTTTCACGCGCACTTTGACTTCGAGATGCGTAGCCGTTCGCTTCGCCGACATGACCTGGACCTCGGCGGTTTCGCGCTGCGCCAGATCGATCGTGGCCTGCTCGGCCAGCGTCAGCCCCTGCACCGTGGTGCTGGGATTCATCAGCATCGGATCGGTGGTGCGGATGCCGAGGAGATCGGAGAACTGCAGGAACATCTCCTGAACGAAAAGGTTGATACCGACCAGCGTGTGCCGCGCGAACGGCTTGCGGACCTGGAGCGTGATGTCTTTGTCGGGCAGCCGGTCGTCGACGTATGGGTAGGTGTTGTCCTCGATGTTGGCGATGCGGTACTGCAGGTCCTGGCTCTTGAACTGCTTGAGCTTGAACGTCGACGGCATGTGGCAGTCCTGGCAGGTCTGGGCGTCATCGCTTGCCGGCTTGCGCTCGTTCTGGAAGACGCTGTTCTGCCACTCGAAGTACGTCGTCTGCTCGAAGTCGGTGCCGACCTGCTCGCCTTTTGCGTTCAACACCGGCAGCTCGATGGTGTGGCAGGAGCCGCACAGCTTCGAGTCTTTCACGTACTCGGCGTGCATCGGCTTCATGTCGAGCGAGTGATTCATCGGCAGCTCCTGGGGAGTGTCGAACGGACCGATGATCGTCTGCGGATCGGTGGTGTTGAACCGGCCGGTGTCGGTCGATGGCTGCCCGAGGTCTTTGTCGGAAATGTGATGGCAGACCGTGCAGGAGACGGAGTCGCGTGCCAGTGCGCCGTACTTGGCGTCGCCGGCCGGCTGCGCGGTTGTCGCCTGGTAGGCGTAGATCATCTCGGGATCGAACGTCGATTTGCCGCCGCTGTCGATCGTTAGCTGGCGCTGGCCCATGACGCCGTGGCAGCGGAAGCAGAGATTCGGGATCGTGGTCGGCAGCTTGGCGTTCTTGTGGATCGTCATCTCGCTGGCAATCTGCGAGAAGAAAACGGGATCGCGTCCGGAGAGGCCCATGAGCGATGCGCGCCACTCGCCGTACGGAGAAACGTTGTAGGCCGGCGTGGGGCTGCCGCTGGCGGGATAGAGCATGTTGGCCGGATACGGTGCGAGGTTGCCGGTAGCGTCGTGGCAGCCGATGCACTGGTCGGAGGTGATGAATTGCTCCGGCCCGCCCTTCATGGCCATGACGTGATCCCACGTCTCGCCGGGGAAGTTGCGGAAGGTCAGCTTGTCGTCTGTCTTCCACCAGGGAGCGAGAATTTTCAGAATGTCCGCATCCAACGGCGCGCCCGCGAGGAGCGGGCCGCCTGCCGGCTGTTCGGCCTTCTGCTTGTGGCTGTCGGGGCGGATGCTCTTGGGGTTGTCCATCGAAGGGATGACGTTGAGGTAGGTGATGATGTTGGTCCCCTCGACGTTGCGCATCGTGGCGTAGGTGACGTTCGCGGCGGCGGAGGCGTGGCAGTTGACGCAGTAGTTGCCGTAGCCGGCGGATGGATACTTGGTGTTGCTCATGTCGGTCGACAGCGACGGGTCGCCGAGGAAGTAGCTGCTCCAGTACCAGCCGTCGAAGGAGCCGTTGGCATCGCGAACCATCACCGTCCAGCCTTCGGTGTCGCCATTCTTCGGCGGCACGCTGTAGCTCGACGCCGGCGGCACGAACATCTCTTTGACGATGATGGCGTTGTCGGCGACCGGTGTCGTGGCGCGCTTTTCGGCCGGGAGTTTCATCCAGCTTGCGACGTCGGGCGAGTACCAGACGCGGACGGAAGGGTGCGTGCCGTACGAGTCGCCCTGGATGTACGGACCGGTGTCGCGCACGAACGGATCGTGCGTCCAGCCGAGGGTCTCGTAGCAACGCACCTTCAGGAACTTGCGGAGATTGTCCTCGAACTTGGATGTGTCTTTGCTCGGAGGAAGCGAAGAGGCGAGGTTGCAGGCCGCCGGGACGTCGGCCGAGAGAACCGGGACGAATAGAGCGAGGGCGAGACAGACCAGAGCTGCGCGCATGAGGCTCCTTTCGGGATTGGGACCGGAAAGGAGTCTAACGCCAAAGCTCTGAAAGCTTACTTATTCATGTCCTGTCCGGCTTCGAGTTTCTTCACTGCCGCTTCGAGGCTTTTCTTGTTGCCTTCGTCGGGTGCCTGAGCGAGGGCGGCCTTGGCGGCTTTCAGCGCTTCGGGAATCCGGCCGTTGGCTGAGTAGCCGCGCGCCAGGCCGACGTTGGTGGGCCACATTCCCGGGTTGCGCTTGGCGTTCAGCTCCCACACTTTGAGCGCTTCTTCCTTCTTGCCCTTGTTCAGGAGCTGGCGGCCGTAACCGTGGAGATCGAAGACGGTGGCGCTGGGATGATTCATCGCTTCTTCGCGCGTTTTCGCGGCGTCTGTCGTCTTGCCGTTCGCTTCCTGGGCGTCGGCGAGCGTCATCAGGTTCGTGAAGTTTTTCCGGCCGATGCCACCGCTGCCGCTGACGGCAGTCTCGGCCCACGGCAACGCGTCGGCGGGATGCTTGTTGTCGAGGGCGTAGCGCGCGGCCTGCTCCCACGAAGCGTCGGTGAAGCCTTCCGAGCTGCGCAGTTGGTTGCGCATGTTGGCGACGTAGAGATCGGAGGCGTTGGGGACGTTGATGTCGATCGGAACCGCCAGCTCTTCCCACTTCATCGCCACAGTGGCGTGGTCGTCTTTGCGTTCGGTGAAGTCGAAGGTGAGGACTTCGCGATATTCGGCTTTCTCTGGTTTTGCTTTCACACGCAGGGCATCCTCGGCGGGGTCGTAGAAGAAGCTGCCCCATGACGTGTGGTTCCTGGAGAAGATCCAGGTCCATTCGTCCTGCTGCGGGATGGCGAAGAGGGCGTACGAGCCGGCCGGCAGCGTGGCGCCGTTGACCTGGATGTCGTGCGATGTGGTGAAGACGGTGTTCTCGTTCGCGCCAACGCGCCACGGGCATTGCTTGCAGGTTCCGAATCCGAGGTCGGCCATGCCCCAGGGAACGAGTGCTCCCCAGATTTTTCCGCGGCGATCCTGCCCCTGCGGGCTGTGCACGTGCGGGCTGCTGTAGTCGATCGAGATTTTGACGAGGCCGATCTGTTGCGTGACGCCGGCCCGTTCGTTGCCGCCCGAGGGAGGCGTAGTGATGGTTTGCGCTGTCGCGCCGATGGCAATCAGGGCCACGGCCGCAGCGGCGAGGAAGTGTTTCATTGTCGCTCCTTTCGAATGCGCCAATGTACGCACCCCCTCGCCTCCGGTTCGTCAGCGAATGGTGAACATCACCAGATCTTTTCCCACCATTTCTTCTCGGGCGGATCGGCGATTGCGGAAGTGAGGTTCATCTTCTTGCGCATGTCGTCGAGGTTCCAGCCGGTCAGCTCGGCCACGTTCTGCGCTTCGTGCTCCTGACGTTTGCGAAGCTCGCGGCGATAGACGGCAGCAGCGTCGCAATGGCCAGGATTGGCTGGATGGTGAAGGACATAGCGCGCCTGGAACTGTCTCTGGTCTCCCGTTTTCTGAAACACCAAATCCTCGGGGAAGTGCGCGCCGTCGTAGCGAACATGAAGCCGCGTGAGGAAGACGTCGCTGGCCGTGTCGAGCCAGAAGACTCCGACGCTGCGCAGCTCCTGCGGTGAAAGCGGCTCGGAGGCGCAGGGATCGCACCAGTTCATGTTCCACGCATACTCGAGAAAGACGGCGCTCATGTTTTCGCGCTTGACCTGCTCGGCGAAGAGCGCTTTGTAGAACGGAGCGAAATCCTTGCGAACGAAGAGCGGCACGTCGACGTCGCTGGGCAGCTTCACAGTCCGATAGTTCGTCGTCTCGACGCGGCCGTTGGGCGTGATTACGTAGACGAAGAGCTCCTGCGCGCCGTTGGCGTTCACTGTGCCGAGGCGGATCGGAAGCATGAACTTGGGAGATTCGTACGCGACCTGCAGCGGTCGCAGATAGTTGAATCCGAGCCGCGACTGCTCGCCGAGATTCACCTTCGCCACGAAGAAATGCATATTCTGGTGGATGTAGCTGCCAAGCACGGACGCCGCGCCCTTGGGGATCGTGTAGCCGTTTTCAACGAGCCAGGTCTCCAGACCAGTGCTCTGTTTGGCGGAGAGGATGAGGATGTCGTATTCGCCGACGGTGTACTTCGCTTCGATTGTCACACCGAGGCTTTTGGCTCTATCCCGGGACTTCTGAACGGTGATGGATTCAGACATTGCAGCTTGCGGCGCCATCCGCACCGGTGCAGGCGGCGGGGAGCATGGGTCGGGATCGAAGTACTCGACCAGGCGCGGCGAGGAGTAGGCATCGAGATGATCGATGAGGGCTTTGTCGGCGACGTGGATCTGTCCGCGCTCGATTTTCGTCGGCACCGGAATGACGACGGCGAAGTCGCGGGCGCTGCCCTGGAAGTCGTTGGCCATCGTCATGACGGTCCGATCCTGATCGCGGACGATGACGACCTGCGAGGCGCGGTTGAAGATCTTGGTATCGCCCTTCGCGACGTAGAAGCCGCAGAAGGCATGGGCATGCGCGGCGGCGAAGAGGGTGAGGATGAAGAGGATGATCCGTTTGGACATGACTGCCTCCTTTATGCGGTTGCGAGGTCTCGCGGTTTCGAGGTCGCGCGGGTGGGCGTGGCTGCGAGACCGCGTAACCGCGAGGCTTTGCGACCCCACTCGTATCGGTTCGCGGGCAGCAGCACGTCGATGATCGGAACGATGAGCGCAGCCGCGGCGAGCGACCAGAGAATGCCGTTCGTCCGGAAGAGGCGGTAGTTGATGTACCAGCCGCCGAATGCGACGAGTGCGGCGAAGAGGATCCGTCCGGCGCGCGAATCGGGCGTCGTCTTCGGATCGGAGATCATGAAGAAGGTGAACAGAAGCAGCGCTCCGTTCTCGAGGCGGTGAATGGGAATGGTCATCGGCTCACCAACCCACAGCGAGCGTCCGATGACGAGCGCGCTCCAGGCGACGATGAATGCGTAGGTGACGTCGCTGCGCGCGGCGCGGTTGACGACAAGCCCGCCGATGCAGGCGATGAGGAAGCCGAAGAAGGCGACGTTGCCCCACTGTCCCGGCGATACCCAGACGCGGTTCGTCATCATCAGCAGCGCGACGATGGCGATGTTGGTGGGGTTGAAGATGTGCTTCCCACGAATGCGGAAAACGAATTTGCTGGCAACGGCGATGACAGCGCCTGCGAGGAGCAGGAGCAACGATTCGCTGCGCAGCAGAAGCGACAGCGAGAGTCCGGAGATGGCGGCGCTGCGTGGATCGAATGCGACGCCTTTCATCCGCGCGCAGACCGCTTGCGTTGCGATGCATGTCCCGACGAGCAGCGCGGCGCGAAACAGCGTGACGTCGAAGCCGAGCGCGAAGATGCCGTAGACGAGGAGCAGCGTCAGTGCGCCGATCTGGTAGAGCCGCGGGTCGAAGCGTTTCATGATCCCTTGGATGCGCGGGGGCCGGAAAACGAAACTTCAAAGAAGCACAGACAAGAGTGTCTGTGCCACATCGGTCCTGCTATTACTCGGGTCCGCCCTGTCGCGCAGTTCAATGTGGCACAGACACTCTTGTCTGTGCGGTCTCTTTACAACAACGCCGCCGCTTCTATCTCCGCCCCCTCCGCAAACCGAGAGGGCCGCAGCGAATGGATATCGATCGACGTCCGCCCATCGACGATCAGGTCAGCGATGACGTGTCCGATCGCCGGCGCGTGCATCACGCCGTGGCCGGATGCGCCGTTGGCGAGGTAGAGATTCTCGATTGCCGGCGCGCGCCCGAGGATGGCGTGATGATCAGGCGACATCTCGTAAAGTCCTGCCCAGCAGGCGGAAAGATCGATCGGGATGTCGCGCACGCACGGCACGCGCGCGAACGCGAGCTCGAGCACGCGCGGCAGCCATGAATCGGCGTCGAAGGTGATGTCGAAGTCGGAAGGCGGCGAATCGGGCCAGAGCAGCATCACGCGGCGATCGCGTACGCGGAAGTGAAAGCCGTCATCGGCCCAGACGGTCATCGGCATCGTGTCCGCGAGAACATCTGTTTCGATCGTCATCGCCACCTGGCGCCGAAGCGGAGAGACCGGCACATCGACGCCGAACGTTCGAGCCCACGCGCCGGCGGCATTGACGAAGACGTCGGCGTGGATATCGCCGCGAGATGTTTCCAACGCCACGATGCGATCGCCTTCGACACGCGTGCCGTGAACAGTCACTCCGAAATCGAAACGGACGCCGTGCCGCTGCGCCGCGGTTGCGTATCCGTTGAGGATCTTCATGGCCCGGATGAAGCCATCGGTCGGACAGAACGTACCGCCGACGATAGCGTCGTCTTCGACGGCCGGATTGATCGCACGCACTTCGTCGGCATCGATTAGGCGCGCCTCGGGTAAGCCATTCGCGTGCTGCAGCTCGTTCGCCAGCCGCAACTGCGCCATCGCTGCGTCACTGCGAGCGATGAAGAGATAACCGTACGGCCGGTAGCCCGAATCGACGCCGATCTCAGTTTCAAAACGAATCAGCTTTTCGCGCGACAGCAGCGACAGCGCGATGTCGGCCGGCGTGGCGAACTGCGCGCGGAAACCGCCGGTGGCGCGTGGCGTGCTGCCGGCACCGAGCTCATCGCCACGGTCGAGCACGACGACGTCGCGGACGCCGCGCGAGGCAAGGTGGGATGCGATGCTTGCACCGATGACGCCGGCGCCGACGATGACGACAGAGGACATTGACGAAAGATTATCGCTCGCCGGTTCGACAATTTGCGCGTCTGTCCCTCAAACTAACGAGTCCCAGTAGAACGAGAGGTCCGGTGAGCCACATCCTCGACTCGACCCGCTACGGCGTTTCGCCGTTTGCGGTGCCGACGCTAGTGACGGCGGCGTTGATCTTCGCCTTCGGCACGGCAGTATTGGCGCGCAGGATGTCGCGCGTGGCCGGCGCATTTTTCGCCATTGCGGTGTCGGCGACGGTGTGGCTCGTCGCCTTCACCTTCATGTATTGCGCGACGGACGCGGCGATCGCGCTGTTCTGGTCGCGCGTGGCCTACCTCGGCGTTCCGTTTCTCGCGCCTTCGATTTTTCACTTCACCGCCGAGATGCTGCACATCGCCAGGGAGCGGCGCGCCGCGATCGGTGCCGCATGGGGGATGTCGGCGGTCTTCTCCGCAGTGGCCGTGACCGGCCTTCTCATCGAGCGCGTGCAACGTTTCTGGTGGGGCTACTACCCTCGCTACACGCCGATCGTGGCGGTGCCGTTCCTGGCTTTCTTCTTCGGGTATCTCATCGCATCGCTGGTCGAGTTTCTCCGCGCTTTTCCGAAGTCGCGCGGCGTGGAGAAGAAGCGCATCCGTCTGCTGATCCTCGCCTTCGGCGTTGCCTACCTCGGATGCGTCGACTACCTGCCGAAGTTCGGAATTGCTGTCTATCCGTTCGGATATGCGGCGCTGCTGGGATTCGTCGTCATCGTCGCCATCGCTTTCCGCAAGTACGACCTCGTGGCCATCACGCCGTCGCTCGCCGCGCGCGAGATTATCGGCACGATGGCGGACGTGCTGTTCGTCTGCGATCGCGACGGCCGCATCGAGTTTGCCAACGCGGCCGCGGAACGGGTGCTCGGCTACAGCGCGGACAGCCTGGTCGGACGGCAATTCGAAGACCTGCTCGTGACCAGCGAAGACGATCCATTCGCCGAAGCATTTCTCCGCAGCAGTTTTCGCAATATGGAGCGCCGCTTCGCCGGCAGCGACGGCCGTCAGGTCGATCTGATGATGTCGCTCGCGCCTGTGCTCCATCACGGCGAGCCGGCCGGCATCGTCATTCTCGGCCGCGATATGCGCGAACAGAAAGTCGCTGAGCGCGAGGTGAAGAAGGCCGTCGCGCTTCTCGAGTCGACGCTCGAATCGACCGCCGACGGCATTCTCGTCATCGGCGACGGCGGCCGCGTTCTCACGTACAACCAGCGCTTTGCCGACATGTGGCGCATTCCCGCGGCGTTGCTCGAAGTGAAAGACGATCGCGGCCTGATCGGACACGTCCTCGATCAGCTCGTCGATCCCGAACATTTCCTGCGCACGGTCGAGACGCTCTACGCACAGCCGGATGCGGAAAGTTTCGAGCTGCTCGAATTCAAAGACGGACGCCGCTTCGAGCGTTATTCGATCGGACGAGCCGTTGAAGGCGTGGCCAACGTCCGCGTCTGGAGTTTTCGCGACGTCACCGCGAGATTCGCCGCCGAGGCCGCGCTGCGCGAATCGGAGCTGCGCTATCGCCTGCTGTTCGAGCAGAACGCCGCCGGCGTCTGCGTGACCGAGGTAACCGGCGCGATCCTTGACTGCAACCTGACGTTCTCCACGATGCTTGGCTATGCGCGCTCGGAACTGATCGGCCGCGACGCCGGCGAACTTTATGCGCGCACCACAGAGCGAACCGACATCCTGTCCGTGCTCACGGATTCGCCGACGCTCAACACGGTCGAAGTCGAATTGAAGAAGAAGGATGGCCAGAAGATCTGGGCGCTCACGAACATTACGCTGGTCGGAGATCGCATTCACACGACCGTCGTCGACATCAGCGATCGGAAGCGCGCCGAGGAACAGATCGAGTTTCACGCCTACCACGACGTCCTGACGAACCTGCCGAATCGCAAGCTCTTCACCGATCGCTTGACGCAAAGCCTTTCGCGCGCGCGCCGCTCGGGCAAGCCGCTGGCAGTGATGTTCGTCGATCTCGATCACTTTAAGTCGATCAACGACACCCTCGGTCACGAAGCCGGCGACGAGCTGCTGCTGGAGATGGCCATCCGGCTTCGCGCCAACGTTCGCGACGACGACACAGTCGCTCGCCTCGGCGGCGACGAGTTCACGATCATCCTGGCCGAGCTCCGTCAACCCGAGGATGCGGTCAACGTGGCCGAGAAAATCATCAAGGCGGTCCAACAGCCGCTCACGATCGCCGGGACGTCGATCGAAGTCTCGGCCAGCATCGGCATCGCGCTCTTTCCGAACGACGGCTCCGATGCCGAGTCGCTGCTGCGCAATGCCGACAGTGCGATGTATCGCGCCAAAGAATCCGGCCGCAACAACTACCAGCTCTGCACCGACGACATGAAGCGTCGCGCCGTCGAGCGGCTTTTGCTGGAGACACGTCTGCGGCGCGCCATCGCTGAGAATCAGCTAGTTCTCCACTACCAGCCGCAGATCAGTCTGACCGACGGCGTGGTGGTGGGCGTGGAGGCGCTCGTGCGCTGGAACGATCCCGAGCGCGGGCTCGTGCATCCCTCGGCGTTCATTCCGCTCGCCGAGGAGAGCCGCCTCATTCTTCCCCTCGGCGAGTGGGTTCTGCACACCGCCTGCGCGCAGATGCGTGACTGGCGCGACGCCGGTCTCGATGTGCCGCTCATCGCCGTCAATCTCTCGCTGCGCCAGTTTCAGCAATACGACATCGTCGAAAACGTGCGACGCGTGCTGGCCGATACCGGCCTCGATGCCAGCGCTCTCGAGCTGGAGATCACCGAGACCGCGGCGATGCAGAACGCGGAGACGACGGTGGAAGTGCTCCAGGCTCTTCGCGAGCTGGGCGTCTCGATCGCCATCGACGATTTCGGCACCGGCTATTCATCGCTCAACTACCTGAAGCGCTTCCCGATCACGGCGGTCAAAATCGATCGCGCCTTCATCCGCGACCTGGCCACCGACGAAGGCGACGCCGCCATCGTCTCCGCCGTCGTCGGCATCGCCCGCGCCCTGAAACTGCGTGTGATCGCCGAGGGTGTCGAGACCGAGGAGCAGCTCTCGTTCCTTCGCCGCCGCAACTGTGACGCCGCGCAGGGCTACCTCTTTAGCCGGGCCGTTTCCGCGGCGGCGTTGCCGGCGCGCCTGGCGGAACATCCGTCCGACGAACGCGTGGTGCGCTCAATCCGATGACACGCAGGTCGGACTCTCCAGTCCGACCTCTTCGTTCAACACCGGATACTTGCCGGAGAAACAAGCGGTGCAGTACAGCCGCCGCGGATCGTCATCATTGCGCACCGCGATCAGCATGCCGTCCTCAGAAAGATAGCCGAGGGAATCGGCCTCGATGAACTCGCGGATCTCTTCAATCGACTTCGCGCTGGCAATAAGATCGCGGCGCTGCGGCGTGTCGATACCGTAGTAGCAAGGCCCTGTCGTCGGCGGCGAAGAGATGCGCATGTGCACTTCCTTCGCGCCGAAGTCTTTCAGCATCCGGACGATCTTCTTCGACGTCGTTCCGCGCACGATGGAGTCGTCGATCAGAACGATTCGCTTTCCGGCCACGATCTCGCGGACGGGATTCAGTTTCACCTTCACTCCAAAGCTGCGGATCGATTGCTTCGGCTCGATGAACGTCCGGCCGACGTAGTGGTTGCGCACCAGTCCGAACTCGAAGGGGATGCCCGATTCGTGCGCGTACCCAAGCGCTGCGAAGACGCCGGAGTCAGGAACGGGGATGACGACGTCGGCATCGATCGGATGCTCGCGCGCCAGTTGCGCACCAAACCGCTTCCTCACCTCGGCGACGTTGTTGCCGAAGATGACGGAGTCGGGCCGCGCGAAGTAGACGTGCTCGAAGATGCAACGAGCCTCGCGTGGTCCCGCAAATTCGTGAGCAACGCGCACGCGCGGCACCGGATCTCCGCATTCGATGGCGATGACTTCACCCGCGCGCACTTCGCGAATCGTCTCCGCTTCGATGAGGTCGAAAGCGCAGGTCTCCGAGGAGACGACGATCGATTCGCCGAGCCTGCCGAGGACGAGCGGCCGGAATCCATACGAATCGCGGGCCGCGTACACGCGCCCGGGCGCGAGCAGCACGATCGAGTAGGCGCCCTTCACCTGCGAGAGCGCATCGATGAAAGCGCCTTCGAGGCTCGCTTCCTTCGAGCGCGCGATCAGATGAACGACGACCTCGGTGTCGGACATCGTGTTGAAGATGGCGCCATCCGCTTCGAGCCGCCTACGGATGTCCGCACCGTTGACCAGATTCCCGTTGTGCGCCAGCGCAATCGGCCCCTTGCTGGTCGAAGCTACGAGCGGCTGCGCGTTGCAGAGCATCGACCCGCCGGCCGTGGAGTAGCGCACGTGCCCGATGGCAATGTCCCCCGGCAGCCGCCGCAGCCGCTCCTCGGAGAAGATCTCGGCGACGTACCCCATCTCCTTCTCAGAGTGAATCTGCGGCGTGCCCGGAACGATGATCCGCTCGCCCGTCCCGCTCGACCCGCCCGCCTCCCCGATGTTCGTCTCCGACCGCCGCCGGTCCGACGACACCGAAGCAATCCCCGCACTCTCCTGCCCCCGATGCTGCAACGCATACAACCCGAGATAAACGATATTCGCCGCGTTCTCATGGTTGAGAACGGCAAAGACACCGCATTCATCGTGGAACTTGTCGAGCATGGACAGCGACGAAGTGTAACTCCACTCGGCCGCCGGATCGAAATCTCATGGCCACTGAGAGTTGGTGCACTCAGACGAAGCCGCGGCGATCACGACGTGCTCGTTTGAGATGTATTCATTCTTTACATCCTGCATTAGTTTGTGCACCTCCTCGAGATGATCTCCTGGCGTGACGCTGGCACAGTCATGTTTCTGATAACCAGTTTTGTATTTAGCAAGCTTTTGGCTTCCGTCAAGTATCTTGCTGAACTTTGACCAGTGATCGCCATCCTTGTCGATTGGTTTATTTGACGCATTTTCGATAAACACCCAGTCACCGTCCACCAAATGCTGGTACTGACGGTTGACCGTTACGGTGAGCTCTTTATCTGCAATAAGAAGCGTGATTCGCGCTATACAGGCCCGGCCCGTGATATCCCCTTCGTGCTCGAAGATCGCGCCCTTAGGAAAGTACTCTGCAACACAAAAGTCGCCAAAGGGCAAGACCACCTTGAGATTGCCTGCATCTTTCAGAAGGGCATCCACTGCCGTGAGGTCTGCGAGGTGAGGCACGGACCGAGTAAAGGCAACGTCCCTAGTTCGAGCATTTCCGCTTGGATCAAAGACGACATCGGTTGTCACCACTTCGGGATCGCTGTGGTTGATTGAGATATATGGAGTATGTTCCGGATCCTTGACGAGGATCGAAAACCTTTTCTTTCCTGGATCGCATGTTTTGTGCGGATCACCGCTGTAGTGACAGATTAACCCCGCAAAATAGATTTGAATTGCCATGGTAGTTCCTTTCTCCCTCGAATACTTAGTTGCTGTAGCTTTGAAACAACAGCGCTGGGCTAACTGATCGCTTCGGATTGTGTTCAGACTTCATCAACAAGAGCTGAACACGACGAAGGGCCCCAGCCGGTTCCAAGCCGGCCCGCAGCTCTCGATGGAATGATATGGAAACGGAGCGAGCCAGCTCGTCATCTATATCCGCAACGGAACCGATAGCAGCCCGGCTGCCGGCGGCAAGGAATGCAAACGCGAAGCTACGAAGCATGCCGTGACCGCGAGAGGCGACCGCAGTTCGGCAGCCCGCCAGCATCACGACCGGCCTGCGGAGCAATTGCAGGCGCGCGACATCGGCGAGGTACAACACCCCCGCGTCAGTCGCGGTGGGCGTCAGCGGGATAACCGAAAGGTCAGCATCGCGTTCGTTGACAACTGCGTGAGCGGCAATTTGAATCAAAGCGGCATCGCCGATCCGTTCGAGAAGGTGACCACGTGTGAGCGCGGCTCCGACCAGCGGGTGACTCCCATAAATAGTGGCCAGATGCGTGATCTCTTCGCTCGCACCGCTCAGACGGTGTAACTTCGGGAATCGTTGGGAATCGAATGCTGGATCCCCAGCAAAGAGATAGGTTTCGTGCGTCGGGCTGCCGGTTCGATCTCGACGGGCGGCGAATGCCGATGCACTTGGTGTAACGACCACCGTTCGCTCCTCGAGCAGAAATAGCCCTGTGACGGGATCGACGAGCGCGCTGAACGGAATATCAGCCGTCAATTCATCGGGAACGATGACGAGCTGTTCGGCCGAGAGCACAGCGGACGCGATAGGTTGAAAGAGTGTTGTGAACAGACCGCGCGCTGCGACATCCCTGGGCCGGTCATCATTGTGCGTCATTGCCGCGATCAATGACTCCTGTAACGCCACTATTTCACCACGAGATGTAGCGGTCACAGCTCCGACGACCGAACCATTGCTGATTGCGACTACGACCGTCCGTGATGGGGTGGTTGTGATTTGTACCATCGTCATACTTTTGGGTAGACGTTTGGCGATCTCAGAGCTTCCAAGCGGGGTTGTTCCGGCCTTCATGAATCCGGACCGCGATCGTTCAGCGAGCAGGAACACGGTTGCGTAGTCGTTATCGGACGCGGCCATGTCGACTAACTCGTCGTAGGGTGAGTCTGTCGCTCCTACGAAGCTATCGCGAATGACGTCGTCTCCTATGCCCGACCGTTCGTTCTCAATCAGCGAGATCGCGACGGCCAGATCGTTGCGGGCATCCCTGTCTACATGCAGAGCTCGCAAAGCCTTTGCGCGTTCGACGTATGCATCAGCAAGCCGAAATCGAAGATTGCGCGACGTACGGTAAGCAATTGTTTCACTCAACAACTCAATCGCTCGTCGTGGAGCCTTGGGCCAGCCAAGGCTCGCTTCGGCGAACCGAATTTCATCAATTGTCTCTGCTCGCAGACGTTCGTCAGGAATCCGTTCGGCAGCGGCGCGTGCGAGACGCATGTCTGGTTGTGCCGAGGTGTCCCGGCTGGTTGCATATGCCTGCCACATGAATGCTTCGGCCTGCAACTTCGGCGATCCCATGGGCGGCTTTGACGCCTCGGTAAACAGTGCGGCGGCCGTATCCCAGCGGTGGTTCGCGAGCTCATTCTCGGCAGCCGTCGTTAATGCCAATTGCACGTCGCGAGCAATTCCAGTCGCGCTCGCGACCGCAAAAATGTCCTGTCGCATCCGCCAGGCCTCATTAGAGCGGCCGAGCACTACCAGAAGGCTTGCGATAGTGATTCTCATGCGGATTGTATTTCCATGCTCCTGGAGTTGCTCAAAAATCTCCAGGGATTGCCGCGCCGTGTCCAGGGATTCGTATGGGTGCCCGTTGTTCGCAATCACGAGAGAACGGGTCCACAGTATCTCCGCCTCCAGAGCACGATAGCCGGCTGGAAGGTCCTGGTGAGCCTCGCGCAGAAGATTCAGAGCGGCGTCAGGGTCCTTCTGATCAAACGCGCACGATGCTCGGTAGGCGATCGCGACGCGGAGCATGGGTGTCCGACACATTCGAAACTGACGGATCGCCTCATCAAAATATGGAATAGCGCTGGCGACGTCTCGAGTACCGTTAGAAATGCGCGCCGTTCGATATGCGACATAGCCTCGGGCGATTGAATGACGAGCAGTGTCATCTGCACGGGCAATCGACGAAACGACATCTCGAAGAAGCGACTCGCCGTTGATCGTCGGCAGGGTTTGGCCGATGCAACGCGCAAAGGCCAGTGCGTGAAGCGCCGCCTTTGAGTCGTTGGCCAACGTCTTCTCACCCCAGTCGGCGAGAAAGAAACCCTCCCCCCATCTCCTCGACTGCTCTGGATAGCGCTGAATGATTCTGTGTATGGTCGCGGTGTCTCCGTCCATGCAGCCCCGGTCAAGCGAAGGCAGGAGGCGTTTCCAGGCGGCGTCCTCCGTTTCACGCTGCAAGGCCTGGCGTCGCTCGCGGGCTTCGTTAGCCCATGCTCCTGCCGGATCGACGGCCAGGTAATCTGAGTACGCGCGGCGGGCGCCATATCCAATGTGCAGAGCATCAAGCGCCAGCGCGCGATTGAAGAGAGCGACCACTGAACGGCGATCAATGTCAATTGCTCGATCTGCGGCAGCCAGTGCACCTGCCATCAGCTCAGGGAAGTCTCCAAGACGGCCCTGCTCGTATCGGGCACCTGCCAGATCTGCCCACAAGGAGGCATTTGCTGGCGACGTACGGGCGGCCGATTCGAGGTCACGAACGGCGTCCGCGCTGTTACCCGAAAGAAGCGACGCAACGCCGCGGAGGTGTACCGCATCTGTGCCGGTGTTTGTGTTGCTCAATATGTTGCCGGCAATACCGTGCATCCGAAGAAGCGATGGTGGGATAGCAGTTTCGCTCCCGCGCGTTTTCGGCAAGGGGACGTATGCCATGGAGGTGAGCCGCGCTTCAATTGGACGTGTCGAAAGGGCTGCCACAGCCGCAAAGAGTTGAGTTTTGTGAGAGGGAATACGTGGGCGTATAGCGATCACTGCGGCAATTGCAGCGAAGATGACCAGGACTGCCAATAGGCTCGACGTCCCGAAACGCGGTCTTCGCACTTGCACCATTTCTTCCTGATGGACGGACCGATCCGGATGTTTAGCAGCCGCAGCCCTACTGAGCGCGTTGAATTTCTTCGATTCGAGTCCTCGCTTCTTTGGCCCAGAGAGAGGAGGAGTCATGTGCCAAGTATGTGCGAAATGCCGCGGTGGCTTCATCGGAGCGATCCGGATGCTGCAGAGCAATCTGTTGTAGAGCAATACCTCGATTGAATAGTGCTTCCTGAAGGTCTTTATCGAGCGCGAGCGCTCGATTGGTCGATTCGAGTGCGCCTGAGGCATCGCCCAGAGCTAGCTCCGCGGCAGCCAAGTCGCTCCAATACCGCGCATTCTTCGGATCCTTCGCTGTTGCCGTCTTCAGTTGATCAAGTGCCTGCCGCCGGTTCTCCGGAAATAGAAGATTGGCAACGCCGTGATCATGTAGCGTTTTAGCATCATCGCCGGAGGTTTCTAATACCTCACCCGCCGCGCCTTGCATTAGAAGATACTTGGCGTCGCTCTGCTCGGTAAAGCCGCGATTGACGCGCGCTCGCGCGATATATTGAAAATCGCTCAGCCGTCCGTCAACGGGGCGCGACTCTTGTTGCGCATACGCCACGGTAAGCGGTTCCATCTTGTCCCGATGGTTGTGCTTGTAGAAC
>Ga0307511_10003288_pt1 | contig 16625 bp, 20 predicted proteins | sample 13_EM_MG_FD_200266 | JGI IMG/M metagenome (GOLD analysis project Ga0307511, IMG submission 200266) | Populus trichocarpa ectomycorrhiza microbial communities from riparian zone in the Pacific Northwest, United States - 13_EM | ecosystem: Host-associated > Plants > Roots > Unclassified | place... | reverse complement strand
GACTTGTGCTGATTTCCTACCATCATGTTTGTTATTCGTGATTTGCTTTGTTTGTTTGTTAAGGGGAGGGCCGGAAGGGGCGTGGAGGTGGAAGATTCATATATGCACGGGGAGGGCCGGTAGGGGCGTGGTGGAGGAGGCATACATCTATTCGGGGATGGACCGGTAGTGGGTGTGGCGGCGGAAGAGGGGTATTTCTTTAGACATTTCTTTGGCTCGGAAGGCAGGACGTTTATGTAGCTCGTTTTCCCGTGGGTGTACCGAACCTTTTAAGGGGAGGGAACGGGGGCGCCGCATAGCCTTAGGCTGATTAGGCGTATAGACTCCAAAAAAAAAAAAAAAAATGTCCAGCTGACCATGTGGAAGTCTGCATCATAGCTCAGCCCCAGTCCTGAAGGCTATCATCCATTGTACCAAACAATCATGATCACAACAATGGATGTTTGCGAAATGAGAAAAAATATATAAATTGTTGGCTTCTCAAATGAGCTAATGAACACTAATTCAACTCCGATCAGGAAGTCGGGCGGGATAAAGGACATCTGGTCCCGGTAGCGGAGCTATAATTATATGTATGTTCTGGTACGTTCACGAACACAATTGAGCTCACGAACAGACCCGTGGGTTCGCGAGTACTAGTAGACCATGCTTTGTTAGTGTTCTTGAGGGGTCGAGCCACAAAACACACGAATGAAGTTGCAATGCACGCAATGGCGACATGTGAGCCGGTCTTCTCACCAACAGCCGCACTCCCGGCATACTGGGCCTTCTTCTCCCTCACCCTGTAGAGTTACGTCTGTAGGTTACCTTTGTTATCCCTAGTAGGTATATATGTATGCCTCCTTCTACCTGCCCACATATCCCCGCCTCCTTCACTTTCTGTCCACCTCTCCTGTTGAAATGTCTTCGGAAATTCAAGCCCATAAGCTCTGCTTCTTTACCTATCATCTCACGAGCAGCACCCCAGTCACGAGCCCTTGAATCATTACAATGACGACGTATACGGGATGTTACAATTGCGGAGAGTTTCAGGTATGTTTGTTTCCGCTTGGGTATGGTATGTGAGGGTAACGGCGTGGTGAGACCGTGAACGTTTTGATTCAGGGTAAGAAAATGGGTAAATGAAGGATTGGCAGTAGGGAGATATTCACGGAATCAAGGCTTATTTGATTGCGGAAGTCACTCTTTTCGCTATTTTCGACGTTTCCTCTTATTTTAGCCCTTGTCGCTGGTTTTGGATGCACACCTATCTCTATTCTCACCATATTGTACTTCATTACGGTATGTTTTTACAGTTGCTTTTTATTGTTGTTTTGGATGGTTATTTACTGCTCTGTTTGGACAGATATTCAACACCATCCGTGGTGTCTGGTTATCATCCGGCACCGATACCCATCTGAGAGGTTATCGATTTCACTGTGGTCATGTACGTAGGTATAGGGTAGGGGCTAATCCTGTAGATAGAAATTATCGAACTCCGAGTAGTCCCTTGTCATAGGCTAGGAAACTTTAATACAAGTAATGAGCTACCAAAAAGAATAAAAATAAAGCGGAGAATATATATTGCAGGCAATTAAGTGTTTCTCCTTTCTTGTTCACACCACTGAAAGCACCTGTCCTGGAATCCCTTGTCAACTCTGCCCCGCCCTCCCATCTGATGCATGACCATTGTTTGCACCTGCGCCGGAGTTCTTCCTGCTGGCATCAACGCAGCTATAACCCGGTATGCAGCCACCATCGGGGAATGAAACATCATAACCGGCATCCCTCCTTTTCCCCACTCCTTCAAGTCCACTTTCTTCAGACCTGGTTTCTTTGCATCCCAGAGCCCTCCACAATCATACAGGAATTGCCCCAGTGTTGCCATCTCATGCTGCAGGCCATCTTTTCTCACCTTCTCTAATGGTGTCATCATAAACGTGTCCCGAGCATTAACATCATGACCACCGAGTGCAAGAAGGTGCATTGCAACCTCACACTTTGCCCTTGCGTGAAGAAGCTTTGCCAGTAGGACGGTATGAAGTGGAGTGTATCCCCAGACATTCCGTTGCTTCTCTAGCATCAGACCACCAGTAAACTTTGGCACCTTGGACATATTTTCCGGTAATGAGAGGGCGGTAGAACAATATACAAGCAAGGCTCGTAGAACCGAGAGATTTCCAACTTCCGAAGCAACATGCACTGGAAAGTCCCCACTCTTAGTATCTTTAAGCATTGGATCGCAACCATGTTGCAGTAAGGCTTTCGTAGTCAAGGATTCTTCAAGGGACAGTGACAAAACTGCCCCTCCGCGACCTCCACGTTGTGATGATGCAACTGTATGCAATGGAGTGCGCCCATCCACATCTCGCGTATTGATAGTAATATCCGGCACTGCCAAAAGATTATGGAGCTGACCAATCATGCTATGGGCACCTATCGCAGCAGCAAGGTGAAAATGGGTCCAGCCATTCGAATAGGATGGATTAGCCAGAGCCGGATATGATTTTAGTAAGGACTGATTAAATAACATTGGGAAGCCGAAATAAACGCATATAAATAGCTGGTTTGGTTGTACGCGATCAACGCGCGCATCGAGAATATGAATCCGGAATGCTAAGGACAATGCTGAGAATGCCTTCATCCAGTTCTCAAAGTATATAGAGGAGGTAGACAGAAACTGCTCCAGAGCAGTAGGAGTCGATTCGGCCAACTTCCCTCCTTCATGCTCACTCCGCTGCAGCTCCTCCAGCGCAAGCCTTCCATGGTGCCCCCAATTGAGAACAGCATATTCCGCAAGTGCCACCTCCGGCTTCTCAGAAAGATTGCTACCCTCCGAACCCCCATTAGTTTCTGACGCTTTGGAATCTCCGTTGCTCCCAATTCTGTCCTTCCCAAGTACCCTCCATCCCCTACCGAAACATAGCAATGCGAGGCATACCTGAAGTACTGTGTCATTTGCGTTTTGACCACTAGCGAGTACAAGCCGTTTCTCGAGGAACTCCTGTACAGTGAAATGTACAAAGCGCAGAACTCCCAGTTGCTCGTCGTATGAAATGAAGTTTCCGCAAATGTCAACAATCGCCTCCACACCTTTAACCATTCTCTTCGCATCAATGCCGTCCTTGTCAGTGATTGGGTCTATCGCAACAGCTTCGACAAGTTCTCGCGGAGTCATTGGACGAGTAGCACACATCATCCATTGCAGCACACGATAGGCAAGTCGCTTTCGTGGGCCAGACTGGGAGTTGATTCTTTCCAGGAGGGTGGTGTATGTCTCCTCAATGCCGTTCGGAAGGTTATTCAGAGCTACCAGAACATCGTACTCCGTTTCTTGCTCACAAAGATTTGCAATTTGATATCGTACCCATAAAAACCTAATATGGCTTTTAGATACTGTTTTGGAAAGAATTGGTCAAATAGGATAAACTTACATTCCCTCAGCACCGTTCACAAGACTCTCCACAATTTCCTCCTTCAACCCATCATCGACATCCCCATCCAGTAATTCACCAGCTTCGATCACAGCCGCCGTCTGGGATTCCACATATTTACGTATATCCCCACCAGTATCTGACTTCTCCAGCCCCATCCTCTTCCATCCGTCTTTGCCAAGTGCCAGTTTTAAATCCCTCTGGCCCCCACGACTCGCAATAAAGAGCTTTACCTTACACGCTGCTTCATCCTTTGCTCCAAACGCCATCAATCGTTGCAATACCGGGAAAATCACCTTCCTCTCCCTCTCTTCCATTTCATCCATGGCGTCAATGACGATATAAATACTCCCCAGTCCTGGCGTTGGAAGGATCTCTTTGAACAGGATATTCTCAAGCTCCGTTAAATCCAGGTGTTCGGTACTGAAACCATGCTGTTTGTGATTCCTGTATGCCTCAGTAAGCGACTTTGGCAGTCCTATATTGCTGGGGTCATCCTCATATGCAGGGAGTCTGTTGCCGAGGGATATTGCTAATTGCTTTACGATGGTAGCTAGTAGGGAGGCAGCTTGTTTTCGGGGTGCTTCTGTATAAGAACAGTAAAAGTACGCGAGTAGTGAGGTTGTGTCAGCTGCCGTTTGCGTACACCTCGCATTTAAGTGGTCAATTACCAAGGACCTGTGAATTACACTGTTAGCATGTCCTCAACGCGAACAAAACTGCAAGACCTGAGTAGAAAACGTACGTGAGGATAGTTTTTCCAGTACCCGCTACGAGTGTAACCCCCAGGCTGATGCGTTAGCTTACTTGTATGCATATTGCTGCAAAAAAACGAAAAACAACAACAAATTTAAAACTCACGAAGTCCGTAAAGCCATAGGCCACCTTCTTGCTTCCCCAAATCTCCCCCCTCCGAGCACGCCGCCACACCTTCAACGCATGAGGCGCCCTCCATCTTTTGCAATGGCTGATCCCACCAATTCAGGGCCTCCGCCTCTCCCTTGCCAAAAACCGCCTTCCACTCTGCGCGGTCAAATAGCCACTCACCAGTCCCTTTCTCCCTCAACTTCGCTGGTGTCTTATGGTTATCCAAATACTTGACCTTAGATAACCACTGCAAAATTTCCAACCTCTCCTCCTCCTCTTGCGCCCTCCTAATCCTCTGGACTGTCACATTTGTTTGACTCACCAACACCTTCAACTCCGGAATTGCCACGCCACTCATCTCCCCTAACAAATCCATCATTTTCCCCCTATCTCCCGCCGCCGCCTCCTCCGCTGCCGCTCTTGCTTCCACCTCCACCCTCGCTTCGCACTTCCGCATCGACTCGATCACCGGACCAAATGCAATCTCAAACGGTTTCACCCCTGTGCTATACAACCTCTTTATATATGCCTTTGCAAAATACCTCTTCGTCTTGACCGCAAACACCAATAAACTTGCATACAATGCTACCAAGGCTGACTGGACTCTTCCCGCCCCCTCGCTGGCCCCCGACGCATACATCTTCTCATAGATCCTACACCGGCCCATGACCCCGGCAATGCCCTCCATAGTCTCCACCAATATCCCCCAAGTCTCTGCGTCCTGCGTAATAAGTGTCATCACCAGCCTCACCCCAGTCCACACTAACGCCGTAATCTGGGGGGAGTGCTGAACTGCTATATCCCCCAACCGCACATATGTATTAATTCGAGTAATAAAAGACTCCATTTTGTTCCTCAAGTTCACCTTCGCTCCATTGAGGGGGTTAGTGAAAATGAAGGCTCGTTGTTCGGCCTGTGCTTGAAGGTCAATTGATTGATTCAGGAGTGTACTTATGATTGCTTGCTCATCTGTTAAGCTACCGCTATCACTCCCACTTTGGTGAAAGAGGTCGAGACGGTCTTGGGTCGTAAGGAGCGAGAGTGCCTTTGTCCATGCTTTTTGAGCAGGTTTAGCAGGCACTGGGTCCGGAGCTAGCGGAGTATCCTTTCTATTGGGACAATGGCACGTTAGCAAAACTTGTCCCTAGTTATTAAATTAGTCACATAAAAGACAACGAACTCTTGTAGCTTCTCTCTCACTGGAAATGCCACTGTAACCTCCGACGACTCTTTGACGTCGACTTGGACAGAACTGTACCCAGTGGCATTGGCTTCGCCATAGCTCGGTACTCTCTCTTGTGACCTCCCCGGCAGGAAGTACGTAACACCCCGAGAGCTACCACATTCCGATAGAGTTGGCGAGATTACAGCATCGAGGGGAGATCGAACAAGCTCCGCAGTAGCAGATCTGCCTTTCTTGGACTTTGCATCCTTCTTTCCTCCCGTTTTAGACTCAGCTGTCTCCTTCCCTCCACTCCCGAGTAGTTCCTTGAAGGTGGCCTTGAGCTGCTTCCGGAAGGACATCCTTTTGCATTGGTGATATTTTCAGGACCTCGATCTGGGTTCTTGACACTGGTAATCTGATGCCGAGGGGTTAGTAAGTCTATAGCTATGCTTCCCAAGTTCAAAAGGATAATTGTGCACTTCGTGCTCTAGATCACCAGGATCGGATATGCCCTTACAATCAATTTGGATATATCAGTGTCTTCGAAGATAATTCTTCCTATAGCTGTTAGTATAGGTGAAGGGTCTATGTATACGAGTTCGTAGGCGAATTATTGGATATCTGGAGCTGCTTGATCATACATGAGCCCATCCCCTATGGTGCTGCGTAGGCAATTGGGACTGTACGGATACCTGTACTGAGCTAAGTAGAAGGCTTACAGAAGAAAGGGGAATGGCCTGCCTTCAAACGCGTTCAATCAGCAAACCACAAAATCGGTTCTTGCGAATTCCAGGTTGATTCGAATTCAGGGGTTGTAACGTGAGCGGGGCATGTTACACGAAGCTGTGTAACACAGATCTGTACTTAGTGAGTGCACTAAGGGAACCAAGGCGCTTGGATAAAACCGCCTATGGTCATAGCGTTGTGGTCGAAAACTTAGACATTATAATCGATTATCGATATCGCGATGTCGGGTATACATCCAAATTGCATGATGCACCAGAAGAGAACTTCGTTGGAGTCATGAGGCGGGTCGATACCCAAACCCCTGTTTAAACTAGTAGCTTCCACCTGAGGCTTTAACGTAAGAACAGGTGGTTCGGCTAGAACGACTCCTAGGGATAACGAAAAGGACCCCGATCCCACGTCGTGCACTGGTCTGTACATGTTGATCCGAAGTACTCCGTAGGTTTGTTTCTGCAGTCGAGGCAGCAAGTGTACGGTAGGGCAGCTATAGTTTTTTTAAATCTTAGAGTCAATGCCCGCATAGCATAAGGGCATGACGGGAGATTAGCAAGATGCGAGTGTACCGTAGGAATTAGATACCCAAGTACAACGACCCCCCCATATTTAGAATTCTTGCATCCAAGGTGACAACGTATTTCGAAGGGACTTGCACTGATCTAGAGGATTTGTAGGCTTGATATATAGTCAAGTGTGATTGAGCAGTTGCAAATTCGGCAGATGTTATAACCAAAAGCACGGCGGGTTTGAGGCCAAGGTCTCTAGATATTGGGGGGAGGGGGGAGTCGGTGTATTTGGGTAGGGGTGTTACTGTCCATTCATACGGCAGATATCTCTATCTGAAATAACATACCTAGGGCAAGTAGAATCGGGATAGCCTAAATGCAAGACTACATGATACCAGGGCTAGGCTGGTGGGCTCAGTTGCACCTAGATTAGTGACTTACTATATATGCGGTCGGCAGTTTAAATTTGCTCTTTCCACAAGAGCTAGGTATAAGCTTTATTTGGTAACTGTCCCCGGTACCCTAGTGTAACCCACAAGCTCAAAGCCTATGTTTACCACTTACCGCTGCTCTCCAATATCAGGAACTGCCGTATCATCTGTCAATTAAATTCACCGTATGTATATATATATCTCGCTATATTGTTGAAGTCCTTCACTCACACTTCCTTACCCAGTCCCGAGGACCACCCACTGCGCATATTCATATAGTTCTAACATTACGATTTTTAGTCGGAATCATTCCACACATGCAATCCCAAACCAACATGCCATTAGCAGCAACATCAACAACCACTTGCCCCTCGCCGCCCCCAGTGACTGGCAATACTGCTACAACTCCCCGCATCAACACTAAATTCGGCAGCAAGACACACCCTATAACTTTCCAGATCCTCCCAGGTTTAGAGAAATATTTCACCGAACGATGGCCCTTCTCAAGCAAGAAGGACATGGAGTCGTTTGGCCGGTCCAATGTTGGATTGTTTACATGCATGACCTACATTGATGCACGGGACGATCGGATTCGGGTGGCCTGTTTGCAAACTAATTCGTGGTTTCTCATAAACGGCAAGCTTCCCTGATACCCCACCCCTAGGGGGTTCTAAGGCTAACGCAGTTGCAGATATGCTTGATACGTTTTCTTTTGAGAAAGCAAGAGCCGTGTATACCCGATTGGCGTCCTTAATTACTGGTGATCCGAGTATCGCTCCTTCATCGGTGGCCGAGGAGATGATCTCGGAGCTCCATGCAGAGATCCGTTCCACGGGGGCACTCGGAGAGAATGTCTGTAAAGATGTGGTGGAGTGGATTCAATGGGTTAGTAATAAGGAGCGGACGAAATGGACAAAGGCTTCGCTGAAGGACTATTTGGATGCTAGGATTTGGGAGGTGGGGTATCAGTATGCAATCCCTCCTGACCTCGAGGGGCACTTGTATAACACTGTGGCTAATATAAATTACTACGCCCCCAGCATGATGATATCGTTGCTGTATTGGACCATGAACCGTCCGCGGCCGGCGATGCCCGTTATATCAGAGCTAGACAGGTTAGCAGGTTACCACATAAGCCTTGTCAATGACCTCTATTCCTACCACCGTGAGGTAAATCGGATGTCAAAGGGCGAGGTAGCAGCGGCAATCATGAATGGGGTAGTCGTGGTAATGTCTGAGCAAGGGTTGGGAGAGACAGAGGCAATTCGTTGGATAGAGAGGTATATTGAGGAGCTGGAAGACGAGTTTGATAAAGTAGTAGATGGATATGATGGAGAACAAGTGGAGTTGGTGAAAGAGCACGCAACGAGGTTGAGGTATTTCATGGGTGGGAATGCGCTTTGGAGTATGATTTGTGGGAGGTATCAGGAAATGTAGCGGAAGGCCGTGTGGGGCGGTGGGAGAAATGAGGGTATAAGATCTGGTAATGGGTTCCATGTAAATGCACCAGTTAGTTTAGGTAGAAGAATAAGTTCCAGGTCTTGATTTCCTTCTTTCACATGTTATAGAACTTCATGACGTAGTACGTCATAACATTGCTGATGAGTATCGTAGGTAAGCAAAAGCAAAGATATTGCTGAGCCAACGTCTCTTGAACTCATGGTACTACAGATTCTGGCAGGTACGGATCTAAATCATAGTTAGAGAAGAGCGATGATAATACTTAAAAATATACATACCATAGTGCCGCCCATCTTGTAATGTACGCAAGTGGAATGTGATGACCATATATAGGTACGTTATCTGGCGAATGGAAGTACATTATCTAAGGTTGACTAGTTGGATGATTTGGCCGATTTTTTGGACGCCAGATGTAGGATTATTCCATGAGTCCATAAAATCAAAGATTTTTTTCAAAAAAGTTCCTTGTTGCTGTGACTGTCGCGGGGTATAGGTACCGTAGGCGGGGTTGTGGTTGTGGTTTGTGTGTGCGCGCGCTGGTTGTCGTTATTCACCTAGTCCGCCGTAGGCATGGAGAGACAGCATGTGTCGTCATGTCCGGGATCAACGTTGCTAACTGCACCAAGTACGTATTCATTGGAAATTTCAATTCGTTACAGAACTGTTCGGATAGTAATACAGTCTACCCTTGCTATAACGGACGGCCAAAATACAGCGTCTTCTGTCCGGTATCGGTATAGCAAGGGTTCCGGTATAGAAAATGGCGCTAGCCCCCAGGCGGGAGTTGACCAGTCACGTGGGTCCCGAGAACCCAATTTTGCCCCTGAATGGGAGTATTTCGAGTCACTTTAGGTCTAATAGTGGATTATTCAGCACTCAGACATGCACTTGTCCTGTATAGCAAGGGAGAAATATATGGAGAAAGGGGTGAGAAGGCCTCTGCACTCTGTCCGGTCCGGTATTGTATGGCCATCCGATATACTGAGGGGAAATTTGGTGCTACTCCCGCCCGGTATAGCAAGGATCCGTTATAGCGAGGTCCGTTATAGCAAGGGTAGACTGTATGTTGTCTACACTCTTGCTATATAAACCCCTTGCACCGGAAAACTTGCTGTTATGGACGGGCTCTTATGATTTTGTCGGCCACCTACATTTCTTAGCTATACCGGACCCTATCTAGTATCTACCGGACCAGACTAGCCGAGGGAGTGCTTGACAGGGGGTATCTCCGTTAGTCTGGTTATCTCAGGACAGAATATTCTGCTGTACCGGACTATTAAAGTTACCCGGTTACGAGACGTGTCGCCCGGATTCTGGAGACAAGGGCGAATGTAGATGTCTCGCAACGCACAAAAATCTCATGGCCTCTCGCTGGATAACTCTAGTTGCGTGAGTAGTAAGTGAGCCCTACTTTCGCAGTCAATAGGAATTCAGTTCAGGTTATACATAGGTGTGGCATATCCGGGGAATAAGAACCCCGGTCGCACTAAACCTTGTTGTGACAGACATCAAGGAACTAAAGCTTGGCTGGGGAGCCCCCGATTCCTGTGCCACAACTTTGGCCTCACTTTCTCAACACCCATGGCTCCAAATTCAAGTCCGAAAGTTGGAGATGCTACCTTATGGTCCTATCTATCTATGTATATGAGCTCAATCATAATTCATAAAATTTCAGAGGGTGACAAATTTTGACAAAAAGTGACAGTTTTTGAATACCGCCAAAGCACTAAACATACCAGGGCAACTGCATGACGTCGGTGAACCAACCTTTAGTGCGGCCGGCCCGATTTTCGCGGTAAATGATTGGTGGAAATTTTACCCTTCAGTATTTAGTAGATAGATATATCTCGCCACATTCCTTCGCTCGCACTTCCTTACTTAGGTCTGGGGACCACCCACTACTCATATACATATAGCTCTAACACTACGATCTTAATTCAGTCCGAACCACTCCACTCCCAAACTACCAGAATGTCAATAGTAGCTACAACAACCATTTTCCCAGTCGCCAGCAATACTCCTACTACCCCTCGCATCAATACCAAATTCGCCACCAAGACGCACCCCATAACTGCCCAGATCCTCCCATGTTTAGAGAAATATTTCATCGAGCGATGGCCCTTCCCAAGCCAGAAGGCACTGGAGGCGTTCGCTAGGTCCAATGTTGGATTGTTTACATGTATGACCTGCATTGATGCACGGGACGATCGGATTCAGTTAGCCTGTTTGCTAAATAATGTGCTTTTTCTCGTTGACGGCAAGCATCCCCGATGCCCACTCCTAGTGTGGGTGGATCTGAGTTTGTATATACCAAGCTAATACAGCTACAGATATGTTTGATACATTTTCTTTAGAGAAAGCAAGAGCCGTGTATGCTCGGTTGACATCCCTAATTATTGGCGATCCGAGTATAACCCCATCATCCGGGGTCGAGGAGGTCATCTCGGAGCTCTATGCGGAGGTTCGTTCCACGGGGATACTCGGGGAGAATTTCTGTAAAGATGTGGTAGATTGGATTCAGTGGGCTAGTAATAAGGAGCGGGTGGAGTGGACAAACGCCTCGCTGAAACACTATAGAGAAGCTAGGATTCTGGAATCGGGGTATAAGTATGCAAACTACTAGCATTTTCCTGAACTTCAAGAGTTACTTGTATGACACTGTGGCTGATATAAATTACTACCCTCCCAGCTTGGTAATATCGTTGCTGTATTGGACCATCAATCTTCCACAGCCGACGATGCCTATTATCTCAGAGCTAGACAAGATAGCAGGTTCCCACGCAAGTCTTGTCAACGACCTCTATTCCTACCGCCGTGAGGTAAAGCGGATGCCAAAGGGCGAGGTAGGGGCGGCAATTATGAACAGCGTAGTCGTAGTAATGTCTGAGCAAGGATTGGGAGAAACAGAGGCAATTCGTTGGTTAGAGAAGTATATTAAGGGATTAGAAGACGAGTTTGATAAAGTGGCAGATGGATATGATGGAGAACAGGTGGAGTTGGCGAGAGAGCATGCAGGGAGATTGAGGTATGTCATGGGTGGGAATTTGCTTTGGAGTATGATTTGTGGGAGGTATAATCAAGAAGTGTAGCGGAAGGCCGAGTGGGCGGTGGTGGGAAGCGGTGGTGTCACCCATGTTTTCTCCAGACATGGCAATCTAAAACCCTATTCATCTAAATTCTAGAAATTCTAGGCAAAGAATGCATATCTACCTCTAACCTCCTAAGAGATGAGGGTGATTCTGGCATAGCATGTAGCAATACGTATTGGGCAATGCCCCAGAGTAGGTATGAATTTGGGGAAGGACCAGGAAGTTCTACCTTGCTTTATTCGGCAAATATTGTAGTATTATTCCACAATAATTGCCTATCTTACAACTCTTGGATAATGGATTAAATTCTTTATCGCTTGAGGTTTGGCATGTACCTTGCTAATTGATCTATCACGGAAAGATAAAAGAGTTTCCCTATGAGGTCTTTAGGGGGAAATATCTTCATATAAGAGGGTTAGGAGGGCTGTGGGTGACCCAAATTATTGCCTTCACTTTGCGTTTGGGGTCGAAATTGATCGTATCTACAATATCTTTGTGTACAAGTACTACTGCCCCGAAGTAGGGGGTCGGAAATTATTTCTTGGGATAACTCTACCTAAGGCGTTCGTAATGTAGGGACTAGGGAGTTTTATTGGCCTATGATATTGAATATTCGGTAAAAACTAATGTCATCGTGGAAGGGTCCCTTTCTAGAATTGGTAAATTTTATAGCTGCTCCACCTACGTAGAGTGGGATAAAGTGTTCAATAGCTACCAAGAATCTATGCTATGATTTGTGGGAGGTATAATCAGAAGCTGTAGCGGAAAGCCGAGTGGTGAGGGTGTCACTCATGTTTGCTCCAGACATGACAATTCAAAACCTTGTTCTTGAAGAAGGATCTAAATTTTACAAATTCTAGGCAAAGATTAGCATAGCGTACAGGCAGGTTGGGCAATGTCCCGGAGTAGGCGTGGACTTGGGAAGTTTTTCCAGGTTCTACCTTGCTTTATTTGGCAACTATTCCTATATTATCAATGCAGTAGTATTCTACAAACATTCTAATACTGTAGCATAATTGCCTCTCTTACAACTCTTGGATAGCAGCTTAAATTCTTTCCCGCCTAATGGCTGCATGACCCTGAGATTTAGCCCTGAGGACTTTTACGGTATCTGAAACTTTGCTATTGCGCTCGGTAACGCAGGAGCGGTCGTGCCAACCTAGCTCGGTAACGTAGGCCCCGCTTCCTGTTATGGCTAGGGTATTTGGTTGAATGCCCAACTAGGCTAGCTTATTTAGCGACTACCTAATTTGGTACCACTGATGAACGAGGTAAATTCATACGATATAAGATTTCTTAAGATAACTTCTAGTAATTAAGTCGCCTGACAGTAGTCTTGGTGCCGGGACTATGTACCCGATAGCCGCCCGACTGGCTCACAGCGAGGGTCCTCGGCTTGCTCGACTGATTAGTCTCGCTACCACCGGTTGGTCTTGGTGCTGGTAGTACCACTAGGGAAGGTAGACTTTATCATGCGTGGGCTTGGTACTTATCTTTCTGGAGACATCATGTCTCCGCACCTAGAACATCATCGGACATCACATTTCTACTCATCTCAGTCGTGAGCGAGGGGCTGGTGCAAGCCAGACTACACCTAGGCTGGTTGCTATATCTCGGCTAGTCTAGGTAATATGTCGCGTGTGACCAAACCTCGGTGCTGAGGCAAAGGGTAAAGCTCTATGTTTCTGTTGTAATATTAGCGGGAGACCAAGTTCATTGATTGCGCTGCTTGTCTTCTCTCACTGCTGGGTTATCTAGCGGCATATATACATGATTTTCCTATAGGCACACATGCTTTTCTACATGTCGTCCCACTCTCAACATATCATCTCATTCCTCGTGCCTTCCCAACATACCCACATGCCAGCGTCACATGCCTTGCCTTCCTAGCATGGGTCGGGAGAGTATTTTCTTACAGTTTCACCCCTTAAGTATATAAGGATGTTTTTCTTGCCGATTCTTAACTGGGTATAGACCAGGCTCCACTAACCATGCAAGAAGATGCCCTCTCCTCGCTCCCCTTCGAACTCCGCTTCCTTATCCTCAGCTCGATCCCTCCTACGCAACTCTTTACCCTACGTCGGGTCTCCCAGGCGTGGAACCAGTTACTCCGCGACCCTACCCTCCTCGAGGCTATCAATAAACGTCTCCCATTCCTCAGCTCTGCGCATGGCCTCGCCTCACGCCTCAAACGGCGAATGCGAATGCAGCGTGGGGAATCTGTCTGGGTGACACCCGTTGAGGAACTGTGTCTGTGGGTCAAAGGATGGTAGTCCGGGGACAGCTACTGGATGGGCTGGAATGAAGATATTCTCAAGTGGATCCGCTACACCCCGGGGTGGATTGTGACAATAACACCACTACCAAAGCTTGACTCAAAGTCCACGGGCATTATAATGCTGCATACAATGCAGCTGCAGAGAGGGGCTGAGAGGGTCGAGAGCGTAGATGTATTGCAGGCATTGAGGACACGCCGTCCGGACGTCTATGATGAATTCATCCATCATACTCCCGCGACCGGGGCGGGGTTGTCAACCGGGATAGAGCAGTTTATGCTTCATGTTGAGGCTGGTATGGTCTGCGTTGGGCTGCTGACAACCAAAAAATAGTCATGTATACACGGTCAAAACCTAGAGACTTGCGGAAAGTTCGTTTTCCCCTCCAACTACGTATATTCTTTTCAAATCATCCGTTGACTGCCGTCTTCAGAGTCCCCACTGACGGAAAATCCATATCTAGCTACCTTCTCATCTTCTCCCTCACTACCCGCAATCTCCTTCACTTACTGCATGTCCCTACAGTGGCCAGTGCTACAACATGGAGGTGGGCTAGGGATATCAGCCTTATTACTCGCCTCAACTCTGCCCACCTGCTAACCTGCCGGGTTCCAATGGAGGGCCGCTTTGCGGCGAAGGACACGGAGATTACTTTGGATCTGTACTCCCTTGCTATAGGAAATAAAGAGGCCAGCTTGGCCCCGGGGGACAGAGGTGCTCCGCTCGTTAGATATTGCACTCGGGTTCGATGAAGCGGGGGTGTTGTACCTCACACGCCCCTTGAAAGCGGAGGCAGTTGAGTTCAAGTTTATAAAGGGTGGTGAAATATGGGTCTTTACTCCCAGAGGCAAATCGCGGCTCAGCATTTCTGTTCTTCTCAATGCTGTATGGCCCACCAATCACCCGACGAGATACTCATCTAGTTGAGAGAGAATCCATCCCCCTTGATGTGCCTTATACCATGCTCGCCAGCCATAGATAGAAACGCTCTTTGTATGCTAGACTTCCGCTCTCCGCATCCTGAGCTCCTTGTTCGAGACGCCGGGGCCTATATGTTTTACCATCGGCCAGATGCGGATGATGAACCTCAGAAACCCAAAGGTGTCGGTGGGCAACTTTCGTTATCAATTTTCCCATGTGCTGATGCCCCGGGTGAAGACTGCCTCAGCAGTCCGGGCGGCGTGGCCTGTTACTCCCGGGGAAAGCCCCTTTGGCACAGACTCAGCGGGGAATTTGGGGGCGCTTGCGGCTTGTTTATGGGGGTATGTAAGCTTTTATGGTACGGCGGTGACTGGGCGGGAATTGATTGATGGGACGGCTGTAAGTTTGTGGGTGCTGCCATATGACGAGGGTGGGACGTGGAAGAATGCCAATATCTTCCAGGGTCTGGGAATTTATATCTCCCAATGGACTCGCCCCTGTCTGATGAGGCCGACAGGCTGAATGATGATCCCCAGAAGCTGAGGGAGGTTCGTTGGGCATGGGGGGATGATGGAGTGGGATGTTCGAGAGTGGGCAGGTGGGTAAATGGGTAAACGATGACACCGATCAGGAAGTCATGCTGGCGGTAGTCTTCTGGGAAGATAAATGGGCGATTGAGTCGAATAACCGACATAGCTAGACATATATATGAAAGGGGGACTGCGAATGGAGGTTGGGTAGTGAGTTCACGGGTTGGTAGACCTAGAGATGTATGGACAATTTAATACTAGAATGGGCGTGTCACGAGACCTACCAAGATGTCACCTCTCGGTGGCCGGTGGCAATGAGATACTATTGATGGACTGTCCTGTGCCATAGATTCTTTTTTCCGGCGGCCCACATTTTTCTTTCTTTCTTTAGTTTACTCCCAATGCAAGATAATAGTGTTTCTCTCTTCTATTTCCCATGAGCTTCTGTCTTTTACTTTCATATCTTTAACAAAGGTGGACTAATTGCTTCCTTCTACTTTCCTCTTACTTGTGCCCTATACATATATAGCACCTTGATTATTCAGTGCTTAAACCTCACTTTTCACCTACTGTGATTTCGGGCTAGAGTAGTATTTTGTTACTTGTGTTTCAGGCAATCTTCTTTCATAAGATACCATTCCACTAGAAGTCGACCCCAATTCCAAAGGTCGACCTAGGAGATGGTATAACCAGACTAACACGCTACTGCAGCATCTTACACCCAAAACAGTAGCATTGCATGTAAGAAATACACTCTATCGGCCTTATCCGGGAAGCATATATCCATATAGATATATGTATGTTATGTTGGGATAATGTATGTATTATAACCCGAAGATCACATGTGGGATGGATTCTTGTATATGTTCTGGGCCGCTCGCCGGCATCGGCTGCCCGTGGGCGGCATACCCACTATGCCACTCACGGGCAATTTAAATAAATCCTCGATTAGGTGTATAACGTACTTGAATTGATAAAGGTTTACGAGTACTGATTTGCAAAATATAAAAAAGAATTAATAAGGGTATACCTAACTGGAGCTCAGCAATAGATCGATATATTTCCAAGTCAATTTCTCCTCTAACAGCTAGAACTAAGAGGTTACCACCGACATGATCCGTTGACACTTTCGTATTCAATAAATTAATCATTCTTACAGCATCGGCAGAAACACAAGTATTTGTAGATGCCTGGCAAGCAGCATTGGCTAATGTAATTGTGG
>Ga0307511_10003287_pt1 | contig 16625 bp, 13 predicted proteins | sample 13_EM_MG_FD_200266 | JGI IMG/M metagenome (GOLD analysis project Ga0307511, IMG submission 200266) | Populus trichocarpa ectomycorrhiza microbial communities from riparian zone in the Pacific Northwest, United States - 13_EM | ecosystem: Host-associated > Plants > Roots > Unclassified | place... | reverse complement strand
GACCCGTTCGCGCAAGTCCTTCCCTGGCTTGAAGTGCGGGACGTACTTGCCTGACAACGCGACCGCCTCGCCCGTTTTCGGGTTGCGTCCCTGGCGAGGCGGCCGGAAGTGCAGGGAAAAACTGCCGAAACCGCGGATTTCGATGCGCTCTCCCTGCGAGAGCGCATCGCTCATGATCTCGAGAATCTGCTTCAGCGCGAGCTCCACATCCTTGGCTGGCAGGTGCTTCTGCTTCGCAGTGATGATCTCGATGAGTTCCGATTTCGTCACGAGTTTGTCAGTACTCATGCGGTCAAGGCAGTCGTCGCATCAGTCGCGGTCCGAGCCGATCTGTTCCTTGAGCAGATCGCCCAGGCTCGTGCCCGAAGAAGTGGAAGTTTCGGAGCGGTAGCTCTGCACAGCTTCCTGTTCCTCGTGCATCTCCTTGGCCTTGATCGACAGCGAGATCGTGCGGGACTTACGGTCCACACCCGTGAACTTCGCCTCGATCTCTTCGCCCACTTTCAGAACCGTACGTGCGTCCTCGACGCGGTCGCGACCAAGCTCGGAGGCACGCAGCTGCCCGTCGATCCCGTTGCCGAGGTCGATGACGGCTCCGCGAGCATCCACTTCCTTGACCGTACCCTTGACGATCGTGCCCTTGGGGTTCTCAGCGATGTAGGCCGAGAACGGGTCCTTGGCAAGCTGCTTGATCCCGAGGGAAATGCGCTCCCGCTCCGGATCGATGGACAGCACCATGGCCTCGAGCTGCTGGCCCTTCTGGTAGTTGCGCACCGCTTCTTCGCCCGGCAAATCCCAGGAGATATCGGAGAGGTGCACCAGGCCGTCGATGTTGCCCGGCAGGCCGATGAAGATGCCGAAGTCCGTGATGGACTTGATCTGGCCGGAGACCTTGTCGCCGCGGTTGTAGTTCTCGGCGAATTCCTTCCACGGATTGGCCTTGCACTGCTTGAGGCCCAGCGAAATGCGGCGGCGCTCCTCGTCCACGTCGAGAACCATGACCTCGACTTCCTGCCCGGTGTGCACCACCTTCGCGGGATTGACGTTCTTGTTGGTCCAGTCCATCTCGGAGACGTGGACCAGGCCCTCGACACCATCCTCGATCTCGACGAACGCGCCGTAGTCGGCAATGTTGGTGACCTTGCCGAACACGCGGGTGTGCGGCGGGTAGCGGCGGGAAATGTTCTCCCACGGATCCGCTCCGAGCTGCTTCAGACCCAGGCTCACGCGCGAGCGCTCGCGATCAAACTTGAGAATGCGCACATCGATCTCGTCGCCAACTTTGACGACCTCGGAAGGATGCTTGACGCGCTTCCATGCCATGTCCGTGATGTGCAGCAGGCCATCGATACCGCCCAGGTCAACGAACGCACCGTAGTCGGTGAGGTTCTTGACCGAGCCGCGCACGACTGCGCCTTCCTGCAGGTTGTCCATCAGGGCGCTGCGTTCGGCGGAGAATTCCTGCTCCACGACGGCACGCCGTGATACCACGACGTTATTGCGCTTCTGATCGAGCTTGATGACTTTGAATTCGAGCGGCTTGTTCTCGAGGTACGACGTATCACGCACCGGTCTGACATCGACGAGTGAGCCCGGCAGGAATGCGCGGACGTTGTCGATCTCAACAGTGAAACCGCCTTTGACGCGGCCTGTGATCACGCCAACGACGATCTGCGAGTCATTGAAAGCAGTTTCCAGGCGCGTCCAGGTGCGCGCGCGCTTGGCCTTCTCGCGCGACAGGCGGGTCTCACCGGTTCCGTCCTCGACGGAATCCAATGCAACTTCCACCTCGTCGCCGGGCTTGACCTCCACCTCGCCGCGTTCATTCTTGAACTGCTCGAGGGGGATGACTGCCTCTGACTTGAGACCGACATTGACGATGACGACGTCATCTGTGACGTCCACGATGAGCCCGGTCAGGATCATTCCCGGGCGGATACGCTGGTTGGCGAGACTTTGCTCGAAGAGCTCGGCGAAACTTTCTGTCATACCTTCACTCGCACGGTAAAAATGCCGTGCATGTACTGGACCCTCATCCTGTGCGGCCCAGGCAGTTTGAATAAGGCACGCGCTTCCTGCGCATACCGGTTTGAAATCGCACCCCTCGCCTTACGAACCCGAACGTCTCACGCCCAAAGAGCACGCATGCGCCCCAAATCCATGACGCGATCGACGACCTGCTCTATGGTGAGACCTGTCGAATCGATCACGTCGGCATCGGGCGCGGGCTTCAGTGGAGCAACCGTACGGGTCGAATCCCGCAGGTCCCGCTCGGTGATCTCGCGCGAAAGGGCGGCAAGGCTAACATCCGACCCCTTGTCTTTCAACTGCTTATAGCGGCGAAGGGCCCGCTCGTCGGGGGTCGCGGTGAGAAATATCTTGAGGCCGGCCCCCGGGAATACAACCGTGCCCATATCTCGCCCGTCGGCCACCAAGCCGGGGGGCTTGGCAAAGGCACGCTGACGGTCCAGAAGCGCGCTGCGGACGCTTGGCCAGGCTGCAACCCGCGAGGCCCCCTGCCCGGCCGCCTCGGACCGGATTTCGTCGGTGACTACCTCCTCATCGAGGAGCACCAGCTCACCCCCATCGGGTCTGACGTCAAAACGGACGTTCAGGGAGGCTGCAAGTCGGGCGTGATCTTCCATATCGTCGGGCTTCAACCCCCGTTTGAGCCCCGCGAGGGCCACGAGCCGATAGAGGGCTCCGCTATCTAGAAAGTGCCAGCCGACTCGGACGGCAACCGCGCGGCTGATCGTTCCTTTGCCAGATCCGCTGGGGCCGTCTATGGTCGCGATCGGTGTGCGTAGCGTCATTCCGGAAAGCGTCGGTCAGACGGTCTCGATCCGCAAGCCCGCGGCGCGAGCGATCTGCACGAAGCCGGGAAATGACGTAGCCACGTTGGCGATATCGAGGATTTCAATCTCTTCCCGCGCCCGCAGACTGGCCACCGCAAAGGCCATCGCGATCCGATGATCGCCCCGGCTGTCCACCGTGCCGCCCTTGAAACCATCACCCCCGCGAATCCACAGCCCATCGGGGTACAGATGGTTCTGCACTCCGAGGACGGTCAGGCCATCTGCCATGGCAGCCAGGCGGTCCGTCTCCTTGACCCGCAGTTCCTCTGCTCCCCTCACGAGGGTTTCGCCTTCGGCACAGGCAGCGGCAATGAAGAACACCGGAAATTCGTCAATGGACAGCGGTACGAGGCTCTCGGGCACCTGGATGCCTTTCAGGCTGCTCTTGCGCACTTCCAGATCGGCGATGGGTTCGGCATTAGTCCCGTCCGGATGGGCATGAACCTTGATGTCCGCTCCCATTTGCAGCAGAAGCTCCAGAAGACCGGTGCGAGTCGGGTTGATGCCCACGTTACGCAGAAGCAGCGGCTTCTCGGCTGCCAGGCATCCTGCAACGAGGAAGAATGCAGCTGATGAGAAGTCCGCGGGAACCACGATCTGGGTCCCGTTCAGTGTCTGGCCGCCCTCGATGGAAGCGGTCGCCCCCTGTTGAACCACGTTGACGCCGAATGCACGCAGCATTCTCTCGGTGTGGTCCCGTGTTGGGGCCGGCTCGGTCACGCGCGTGCAGCCGGCGGCTTGCAGCCCAGCGAGCAATACAGCCGATTTGACCTGAGCGCTCGCGACCGGCAGCGCGTAGTCGATCGCGCTCATGCGTGTGCCGCCCCGAATCTCAACAGGCGGCCGGCCGCTTTGCGTTTGTATGTTTGCCCCCATCAGCCTCAAAGGTGTCGCCACGCGCTCCATCGGGCGGCGCATTAGCGATTCGTCGCCTATCAGCGTTGAATCGAAGTTCTGGGGCGCGAGCAGTCCCATGGAAAGGCGCATTGCCGTGCCCGCATTCCCCATATCCAGAGGCGCGGAGGCACCGCGCAAGCCCTGCGGACCAACGCCGTGCACGATCACGTGTTGGTCCTCGGGACGCTCGATGCGTACACCCAGAGCTTGTAAAGCACGCAGCGTAGCCAGGCAATCTTCGCCCGCGAGGAACCCGGTAATGTCGGTGACGCCCCGGGCGATTCCTCCCAACATCAAAGCGCGATGGGAGATCGATTTGTCGCCGGGAACCGTCAGCTCACCTGTGGCCGTGCCGCCCGGGCCTACCCGATACTTCGCTATCATCAAACCACCGCGCGTGGATAAGAGCCGAGAACGCGAAACAGCGAGGAGCGCTTCTTCAACTCTTCCAGCGCCTTCGCGACATGAGCGTCGTCCGCGTGGCCTTCAATATCGATGAAGAACACATAGTCCCACTTCTTCCGATGTGAAGGGCGCGACTCGATCCGTGTCATGCTGACCCGATGATCCGACAGAGGCTGTAGCAGGCGGTGCAGCGCACCGGGCGAATCGGTGTGGCTGATCGAAACCAGCAGCGTGGTCCGATCCTCGCCGCTCGGGGTGAACAGCTTGCGGCCCAGAACGAAGAAGCGCGTCGTGTTGTCCGGACGGTCCTCGATCTCCGCTGCCAATATCTTCAGTCCATAGACCTCGGCTGCAGTCTCGCCGGCGATGGCGGCGGTGCCCTTCTCATCACGGGCGCGCCGCGCGCCTTCCCCGTTGCTCGATACAGGAACCCGTTCAACATTGGGCAGATGCTCATCCAGCCACACCCGGCATTGGGCCAGCGACTGTGCATGCGAGCAGATCCGCTCGATGCGGCCCAGCGATCCCATCAACCCCATGACGGAGTGATGGATGCGCAGCTCGACTTCCCCGCAGATTTTCAACGGCGATGCGAGGAACCGGTCCAACGTGTGATTGACCGTCCCTTCGGTGGAGTTCTCGATGGGCACGACCCCGAAATCGGCGCTTGCGGCCTCGACCTCGTGGAAGACCTCATCTATGGAAGACAGCGGCAGGCCGCGCACGGAATGACCGAAATGCGTCAGAACCGCAGCCTGGGTGAAGGTCCCCTCCGGCCCGAGGAAAGCGACTTTCAACGGCTCCTGTTGGGCGAGACAGGCCGACATGATCTCGCGGAACAACCGCAGAATCTCTTCGTCCCGCAAGGGCCCGTTGTTGCGCTCGCGGGCCATGCGAAGCACCTGTGCCTCGCGCTCCGGGCGATAAAAATCAACGGTCTTGCCTTCACGGGTCTTCGAGATTCCGACCAGTTGGGCGAGGCGCGCGCGCTCATTGATCAGCGCGTGTATCTTCTCGTCGATGGTGTCGATCTGGCCGCGCACCTTCTCCAGGTTCAGAGGCGGCGCTGCGGCAGGCGTCTTCCCCGTCGATGATTGCGCGGCTGCCTTCTTACCGCGAGCCATCACACTATCCGGGCGGACAACACGCCATCGATGCCGCGGATCTGGCGAAGAATCTCCTCACCTACCGTGCCATCAGTGTCGATCAGGGTGTATGCGTACTCGCCGCGCGACTTGTTCAGCAAGTCCGCGATGTTGATACGCGCCGCGGCAAGACAGGTCGAAATCTGTCCAACCATATTGGGAACGTTGCTGTTGGCGATGACGATACGCGTCGTGCTGGGCGCACGGGGCATCACACTCTCGGGATAATTGACGCTGTTGCGGATGTTGCCGTTTTCCAGGAAATCGCGCACTTGCTCGGCAACCATGACCGCGCAGTTCTCCTCGGCTTCCCCGGTGGAGGCGCCCAGATGCGGCAGTGTCACCACTTTCGGGTGGTCCTTCAGGGCGTTGTTCGGGAAATCACAGACGTAGGAATGCAGGCGGCCCGCATCCAACGCGGCGACAATGGCCGCATCATCGACGATCGCCGCACGCGCGAAGTTCAGAATGATGCCGCTCTTCTTCATGAGCTTGAGGCGGGCCTCGTTCACGAGCTTGCGGGTCTGATCGTTTTGGGGCACGTGCACGGTGATCGCATCCACCCGCGCGAACAGATCATCGAGCGACAGTGCCTGCTCGACGCTCGAAGACAGCTGCCAGGCGCGCTGCACGGTGATTTGCGGGTCGTACCCGAGAACCTTCATACCGAGTGCCAGCGCCGAGTTGGCCACTTCGACACCGACCGCCCCCAGGCCCACGACACCGAGCGTACGGCCGGGAAGCTCGAAGCCTACGAACTTCTTCTTGCCCTTCTCCACCGCTTCGTCAATTGCGCGATCGTCACCGCTCAGCGAGCGCGAGAACGACCATGCGGAACAGATGTTGCGTGCCGCGAGGAACAGGCCCGCGAGCACCAGCTCCTTCACCGCGTTGGCATTGGCGCCCGGCGAGTTGAACACCGGAATCCCGCGTTTGCTGAGCTCGGCCACCGGAATATTATTGACGCCCGCTCCGGCGCGGCCGACCGCGCGCACCGAATCGGAGACCGGGGCGCTGTGCATGTCGGCCGAGCGCACCAGGATGGCATCCGGGCGCTCGAGGTCAGAAGCGATTTCGTATCGATCCCGCGGCAGGCGTTCCAGGCCCCGGGCACTGATGTTGTTCAGTGTCAGAATTCGGTAGCGCACGGGTGACGTTTCAGCCATGACGGCGTTGAAACTCCTTCATGAATGCGGCCAGCGCCTGGACGCCCTCGAGCGGCATCGCATTGTAGATGCTGGCGCGCATGCCGCCCACCGAGCGGTGGCCTTCCAGGTTGGTAAACCCGGCGGTACCCGCTTCGCTCAGAAATGTTTTATCGAGCTCAGGCTTCGCGAGCGTAAACGGTATGTTCATCCACGAGCGGGCGTTCTTTGACACCGGATTGCGGTAAAACCCGGAATCATCGATTGCCCGATACAACGTGTCGGCCTTGACGCGATTGCGCTCGCCCATGGCGGCGAGCCCGCCGAGGGACTTCAACCACTTGAACACCAGGCCCGCGAAGTACCAGCCGAAAGTCGGTGGCGTGTTGAGCATGGAGTCTTCATCAGCCATGGCCTTGAAGTCCCAGACCAAGGGCGTACCGGGACGCGCCTTGCCAATCAGGTCTTCACGCACGATGACCACGCATAGGCCCGAGGGGCCGATGTTTTTCTGTGCGCCCGCGTAAATGAGCCCAAACTTCGACACATCGATGGGCCGCGACAGGATCGTGGAGGACATGTCCGCCACCAGCGGCACGCCGTTGGTCGCCGGCACATAGGGAAATTCCACACCGCCGATGGTTTCGTTGGGCGTGTAGTGAACGTAGGCTGCGCCCGGAGTCAGTTTCAACGAGCCTGGTTCGGGCACGGAGCAATAGCTGGAAGCCGCCTCGTCCGCCGCCACGTTGACCTTTGTCAGACGTTTCGCTTCGCCAATCGCCTTTTTCGACCACGCCCCGGTGTTGATGTAATCAACGGTCGAGTCGGCGGCCGTAAGATTCAACGGAATGGCCGAAAATTGGCCCGTGGCCCCGCCCTGCAGGAACAGGACCTTGTAGTTGGCCGGCACACCCAGCAGCTCGCGCAGCAGGTCTTCCGCCTCCTGCGCAACTGCGATGAAGGCCTTGCTGCGATGACTGATCTCCATGACGGACATGCCGCAACCCTGCCAGTCAATCAGTTCATCACGAACCTGTTGCAGAACTTCCAGGGGCAACGTGGCCGGCCCCGCGGCGAAATTGTAAACACGCACGGCGGAATACCCTTTTCGGGCTCGAGTGGCTTCAGGGAGTCAGTAATACTACCAACGGACTGTCGCCATCGTCATAACTTTTGGCGCTTTAGTTCTCGCTATCCGGCGGACTCTCCGGTGGCGGCTGCGCACCTTCTGTGGGCGTCGCGCCCAGATCGCCGGAGGCCGCTTCATCGACTACCTCGCCCTCGAGGTGCTCAATGCGCTCGATGCCGGTCAGCCGCTCACCCTCAGCGAGCCGGATCAGGCGCACGCCCTGTGTGTTGCGCCCGAGCACCGATATCTCGTCCACCGCGGTTCGAACGAGCGTGCCGGTGGAGCTGATCAGCATGATCTCCTGACCGGCAACCACCTGTAAGGCAGCCACGGTCGTGCCGTTGCGATCGGAGGTTTGCAGCGCAATCACGCCCTGGCCACCGCGGCCGTGCGACGGAAACTCCTCCAGCGGCGTCAGCTTTCCGTAACCGGTGGCCGAGGCTGTCAGAATGTTTCCTTCGCCAACCACGATCAGGGCAATCAGCTCCTGTCCGTCGCCGAGCTTGATGCCACGCACACCCGCGGCCTCGCGGCCCATCGGGCGCACTTCCTCTTCGTGGAAGCGGATGGCTTTGCCGCCGCTCGAGACGAGGATGACCTCGCGCTGCGAGTCGGTGAGTGCAACACCAACGAGCCTGTCGTTGTCGCGCAGATCAACACCGATGATTCCACTGGAACGCGGGCGCGAGAACGCCGTGAGCGGGGTCTTCTTCACGGTGCCCTGGCTGGTCGCCATGAACACGAAATGCTGCTCGTCATATTGCTTGACGGGCAGCAGCGCGTTGATCTTCTCGCCCTCGCCCAGCGGCAGCAGATTCACCATGGGACGGCCGCGGGCATTGCGTCCCGCCTGCGGCACTTCGTAGACCTTCAGCCAGTAAACTTTGCCGCGGTTGGAGAAGCACAACACAGTATCGTGTGTGTTCGCGACGAACAGCTTCTCCACGAAGTCTTCGTCTTTTACCGAGGTCGCGGCCTTACCGCGGCCCCCGCGGCGTTGGGTCTGATACTCGGTCAGCGGCTGCGATTTCGCGTAACCGGTGTGCGAGAGCGTGACCACGACGTCCTGCGGCTCGATCAGATCCTCGGTGGTGAGGTTCAGATGGTCGCGGTTGATTTCGGTCCGGCGGGCATCGCCATAGGCCTCGCGGATCTCGATCAGCTCATCGCGAACGACCTGCGTGAGCCGCTCGGGCCGGGCCAGGATGTCGCCCAGGTCACGGATCTTCTCCAGCAGATCCTTGTACTCGGCGATGATCTTGTCCTGCTCGAGCCCGGTCAGACGGTGCAGGCGCATGTCCAGGATCGCCTGGGCCTGAGCCTCGGAGAGATGATAGCCGCCGCCGTTCAGTCCAAAGTCCGCGGCGAGCCCGTTCGGACGAGTGGAGATCGCGCCAGCACGCTCCAGCAGCTGCGGGACGATTCCAGGGGGCCAAGGACGCGCCAGCAATGCCGTACGCGCCTCGGTGGGGGATGGCGCCGCCTTGATCAACGCAATGATGTCGTCGATGTTGGCGAGCGCAACCGCAAGACCTTCGAGGATATGAGCGCGCTCGCGTGCCTTGGCGAGATCGTAGATCGTACGGCGGGTGACGACTTCGCGCCGATGCCGGATGAACGCATCCAGCATCTCCTTCAGCGACATCAACTTTGGCTGCCCGTCCTGCAGGGCGACCATGTTGATGCCAAACACCGTTTCCATCGGTGTCTGCGCGTAGAGGTTGTTGAGGACGATCTCGGTCACTTCACCGCGCTTGAGCTCGATGACGATCCGCATGCCGTCCTTGTCGGACTCGTCACGCAGACCATCGGAGGCGATACCGTCGAGCAGCTTCTCGCGCACGAGTTGCGCAATGCGCTCGATCAGCCTCGCCTTGTTGACCTGAAACGGCAGCTCCGTGACGATGATCGCCTGTCGATCGCCTTTGCCCACATCCTCGATCGACACGCGCGCCCGCACGGACAGGCGTCCGCGTCCCGTTCGATAGGCAGTCGCAATTTCCTGCGCGCCGTTGATGATGCCGCCGGTCGGGAAATCCGGTCCCGGCACGTGCTGCATGAGTGCCGCAAGAGACAACGCGGGGTCATCCAGCAACGCAAGGCATGCGTTGACGATTTCGGTGAGGTTGTGGGGCGGGATGTTGGTCGCCATGCCCACCGCGATGCCTGTCTGACCATTGACCAGCAGGTTGGGGATCCGGGCCGGCAATACGGAGGGCTCGGTCTCGGACTCGTCGTAGTTCGGGGTGAAATCGACCGTTTCCTTGTCGATGTCGGCGAGCAGCTCGCTCGCGATGCGCGACATGCGTACTTCGGTGTATCGCATGGCCGCAGGCGCGTCGCCATCGACCGAGCCGAAATTGCCCTGACCGTCCACGAGCAGATAGCGCATGGAAAACGGCTGCGCCATTCGGACGATGGTGTCGTAGACGGCCGTATCACCGTGCGGATGGTATTTACCGATTACGTCGCCGACGACGCGGGCGGACTTCTTGTAGGACTTGTTCCAGTCATTGCCGAGCTCGCGCATGGCATACAGAACGCGTCGGTGGACGGGCTTCAAGCCATCGCGTACGTCGGGCAGTGCGCGCCCAACGATGACGCTCATGGCATAGTCGAGATAGGACTGCCGCATCTCATCTTCGAGACTGACGGTCAGAATTTCGCGTGCAATTTCGGCCATTAAATACAGTGCCCGCAAAGGCTCGGTGAAAACGCCAATCTTAACACATGGGCACGTTCTCGACCCCTTTCGATATACTGTGTGCTGCCATTTCCAAGCGCTTTTGCGCAAATGCCGCCCGAATCCGTAGATCTCCTGATAGAAGCCCGCTGGGTGCTGCCAATAGCGCCTGTCAACACCGTGCTCACGGACCACGCGGTCGCCGTCACGTCTGGCCGAATCGTCGCTTTGGGGCCTATCGCGCAGATGAATGCGCGTTTTGAGCCGCGCGAGCGAGTGGTCCGTCGCGACCATGCGTTGCTACCCGGGCTCGTCAACGCCCACACACGTGCGGCAATGACTTTGTTTCGTGGATTGCCTGTCCAGGGGCCACGATCTCGGTGGCTCCGAGATACTGTGCGTCCCGCTGAACAACGCTGCATGAGTCCCGATTTCGTACGCGAAGGAACGCAGCTCGCGATTGCAGAAATGTTGCGGGCCGGGATTACGTCATTTGCGGACATGTACTCGTTTCCCGAAGAGGCCGCACGGGCTGCATCTGCGGCCCGCGTGCGTGCTGCCATCGGATTACCTGTGGCGGATGCGCCTAGTGTCTGGGCCGACAGCGCCACTGCGCACTTTGAGAAAGCCGAGCAGCTCTGGGACGAGTACAACGCGGATCCGTGGGTGTGTCTCTATTTTGCGCCGCACGAGGCCGCTGAGGTCTCAGATGAGACCCTGATCAGGGTGCGGCGCGTTGCCGATGAATTGGACGCCCGCGTCGCGATGGAATCTCCGCCACTGCAGCGGTTGCATGAGCTGGGACTATTGCGGCCTGGTTTTACCGCTATCGGCCTGAAGAATGGCCTGAAGACTGAAGATTCCCCTCTCATTGCCACCACCGGAATTTGCGTGGTCGTGTGCGTGCAGTCGGCCCTCAGGCTTGGGGGTGCCGCCTCGATTGAGCCATCGGCCCTTTCGAGCATGGCGAGGCAACACGTGACACTCGGGTTTGGCACAGGTGACCCTCCCAGCGTCGGCGCACTCGACTTGCTGGCCGAGGGGCGCGTGGCCGCGCTGCTCGACATTGGGCTGACTGCCGAAGAGACGCTCCGCATGGCTACCCTCGGTGGCGCCATGACTTTGGGGTTTGGCTCCCTGACCGGCTCAATTGAACCCGGCAAGTACGCGGACCTGGTCTGCTTCGATCTGAATCGACTTTCCTGTCAGCCGACCGTGCGCATACCCGAGTCAATCTTGTTCGCTGCAACGCGCGAACAGGCATGCGATGTCTGGACCTCGGGCCGCGCTGCTGTCGCTGGCGGGCACCTCCTTGCATTTGACGAACAGGAACTCGCCACATTTGCCCAGAAGTGGTCGCAACGTGTGGGTACAGGAGATAAATGATGAACGTACCCGGGACGAATGCCGATAGCAGTGAGGTCGGGAAGTTCGACTCCTTGTCCAGCCGGTTCTGGGATGCACGGGGCGAGTTCCGCCCCCTCCATATTCTGAACCCAGTGCGAGCGCAGTTCGTGACCGAGCGGGCCGCGATTGCCGGTGCTCGCGTCCTCGACGTGGGATGCGGCGGAGGCCTTTTGTGTGAGGCGCTGGCGCGCGCCGGTGCGCAGGTGACGGGCATCGATCTGGCGCCGGGAATGATCGAAGTCGCACGCTTGCACGCCGCGGAGCAAGAACTCGACATAACCTACAAGGTCGAGTCCGCGGAGCAGATCGCGAGCGCAAACACCGCCGGATTCGATGTAGTCACCTGCATGGAAATGCTGGAGCACGTACCGGACCCTGAGCGGATGGTAGGAACATTGGGGACGCTGGTCAGGCCGGGCGGCGCGGTATTCGTCTCCACGATCAACCGCAATTTGAAATCCTTCCTGCTGGCGATCGTTGCTGCTGAATACCTTCTCAACCTGATTCCACGGGGCACGCACGAATACGAACGTCTGATCCGTCCTTCGCAGCTCGATCGGTGGGCGCGCGGCGCGGGGCTGTCGCTACGTGAGCTTGCCGGGCTCGAATTCAACCCGCTCACCTCGAGCTGCCATCTCAGCCGCGATCCTTCGGTGAACTACCTGGCACACCTGGAGCGGCCCCTTGCCGCTTAATGCCTGCCTGATGAGCGCCTGAAATTGAGCGAACCGGCGGTGTGGATGACGGTCGTGTTGGCGGCCCTGCTGACGGGATCCCTGCTGGGATTCCTGGTGGCGCAGGTTCGTGCGGGCCATCGGATCGAGCAACTCAGGGTGGATCTCGAGGCGACGCGGGTGCGGCTCGAAAGCGAGACACGGCTGGAGGCGGAACGCGTCGCGCAGCTGGAAGAGTCTGAGGACCGGCTGCGCTCGGCGTTCGACTCACTTGCCGGACAGACTCTCCGCGACAACAGCGAGATGTTCCTGCGCATGGCCAGGGAGGCTCTTGGGCGCGATCAGGTGATCGCGCAGGCTTCGTTGAAGGAACGCGAAACAGCGATCGCACAGTTGGTTGAGCCGTTGCGGACAGCGCTCGAGAAAACCGAAGCGCAGGTGCAGGCGTTGGAGCGCGAGCGTCGGGACGCGTTTTCCAGCCTGCGCACTCAGATCGAGACGCTCACCACCGGCCAATCTTTATTGCAGCGCGAGACCCGCAACCTGGTGACGGCCCTGAGGCGTCCGGAGGTACGCGGGCGTTGGGGTGAGCTGACCTTGCGCCGACTCGTGGAGCTCGCCGGGATGTCCGCGCACTGTGACTTCACCGAGCAGTTGCAAGTCGTCGGCGACGAGGGTGCGCTACGGCCCGATATGGTTGTCCATATGCCGGACGCTCGCGACTTGGTTGTGGATGTAAAAACGCCACTGGATGCCTTCCTCGAGGCGCTCGAGGCCACAACGGAGGAAGGACGGCAGTTTCAACTCAAGCGTCACGCCCAACACGTCGAGACCCGGGTACGTCAACTGGCCTCGAAAAACTACTGGGCGCAATTCGAGCGCAGTCCTGAGTTCGCCATCCTGTTTCTACCGGGCGACCAGTTCCTGGCTGCGGCGCTGGCAGAGAGGACGGACCTCCTCGAGACGGCTCTCAAGCAGAACGTAATCATCGCGACGCCATCAACATTGATAGCGTTGCTGAAGACGGTTGCGTACGGATGGCGGCAATCGGCCGTGGCGCACAATGCCGCCATCATCCGCGATCTCGGCCAGGAACTGTATCGGCGGCTGGCCAATTTCACCGGCCATCTCGGCCGCACCGGCGCGCGGTTGGGGGCCGCCGTGGAGGCGTACAACGCGGCGGTAGGGTCGTTGGAGCGGCAAGTGTTACCGCAAGCGCGGCGATTCACTGAGCTTGGAGTTACGGCGGACGCCCCGATAGCGGCATTGGAGACCGTTGATGCACTCGCCAGGGTGCCCATAGCAACTCCCGCTTCAGACGATACGGCTGTGCCTGATACCGACGTTGAGGTACCCGCTGGGCGGCCCGTGAATGGCGCGTCGAACGCGCTGGTGCACGCCTCGACATCTGGAGCTGGCGCTGACGCCCGCGGTGACTCCGGCGCCCGCGGCAACTCCGACAGCAGCGGGGACTTCGACGCCGACTTGTCAGCCCCAGGTCAGAGTGATGCCCGCACCACCTGAGTCGCATTCGGCCCGATATTTCGCGCTGCTCTACTCGCCCGCATCTCAACGACTCGTGCTCGATGCCCTGTTTGGCATCGAGCGCGAAATTTTTGAGAGCCTGCGCCCTGGCCTCGACCATCACGTAGCACATTCGCGCCTGCAGTGGTGGCGCGAGGAGTGCGAACGCGCAGCTGCAGGGCGTCCGGTACATCCGCTGACGCGCGCGTTAGTAGATGCAGTAACCGGGACCGGTAGTGGGACTGGGACTGGGACTAGGGCTTTATCGGGGCTTCACCCCCTGCCACAGCTCGCAGGTCTTTGCGGCCTAGTTGATGTCGCCGTGTGGGATCTCGCTGGCGCGACGTTTGAAACCCGCCGCGAACTGACCGCCTACTGCGAACGATGGTCCGCGGCGATGATTGAGCCACTTGCACCACGGAAGCCAGCGGGTACCCCACCGACGTCAGACACGCGGATCACTCACTGGAGTAGCCTTGGTGCGGCCATGCGTGAGATCGAGATGCTCTCCCATTTGGCGCGCGAGGCACACTTTGGCAGGCTGCGCTTTCCCCTAGATGAGCTTGAAAGTGTCAAAGCCGACCCCGGCGTGCTTGCGAAGCCACCGTGGCCCGCCGCAGTGGTAGACCTACTTCGTGCTCGACACGAGTCGCTCCGCCATGAAATCGCGCGCGCGGTTCGTGAAGTGGATGGCGAGCAACAACCGGCCCTCCGTGGTCTTCTCGTATGGGCTGGGCTGGCTGGACGATCGTCTCAGCGAGCCGAGCGTGCATTGCCCGATCCTTTTCGTCTCGGTCGATTCGACGCAGTCGCGGACGCTTGGTTCGCGTGGCGTGTCGCGCGGCGAGCAACAATTGGTACGCTGCCCTGACGGCGCTGATTCAGGTTGAATTGACCCGACAGTGATCAACGTGGAATCAACCAGGTGGAATCAAGATGAGCGATTCGTTCGATCCGCGCACTCATAGCGCCCGCCCCGATGAGCTTGCGGGACGTGTGATTGCAATTACCGGTGCCAGTAGCGGAATTGGACGCGCAGTCGCCCTCGCCTGCGCGCGTTTCGGCGCGACGGTAATTCTGATCGGGCGAAATGCGCGCAAGCTTGAAGCCGTCCACACTGAAATCGAAACCTCGGGCGCTCCCTCTCCCACAATCGCGGTATTGGATTTGGAGAAGGCACTTGCGTCCGACTATGACCAGATCGCGGCAGCGGTGTTGGAGCGCTTTGGTCGTCTAGACGGCCTTCTGCATAACGCAGGTATCCTGGGAACAATGTCGCCCATCGAGCATCACGACGTACCTACGTGGTGCCGAGTGATGCACATCAATGTGACGGCAGCGTTTGCACTCACTCAGGTCTTGCTTCCGGCTCTCAAGCAATCACAAGACGCCTCGATTCTGTTCACTTCCAGTTCCGTCGGCCGACGCGGCCGCGCCTACTGGGGCGCGTACGCGGTGTCCAAGTTTGCGACCGAGGGATTCATGCAGGTACTCGCCTCCGAGTTGGAGAACATCACGTCGATCCGTGTGAACTCGCTGAATCCGGGACGAGCGCGGACGATGATGCGACGCCAGGCGTATCCCGCCGAGGACCTCAACACGCTGCCAATGCCCGAGACGTTGACGGGTCCCTACATCGCGTTACTCGGCCCCGCGAGTCGGGGTGTCACGGGCAGGACATTCGATGCCCAACCGTAAGCATGTTGGGTGATCAGCAAGTCCGCCGGGGGGCACGGCGGTGAGCCGGCAGGGGCTGAGCCGCGGGTGCTGAGTCGCAGGCGCTGAATCGGCCGCGGTGCGCTGGATAGGCGGCGCCGACCGGCGCCGAGCAACCTGAGGAGCTTCTGATGCATATTGTCCGTCCAATTTGGTTTCCCAGGAAACTAAAATGTTGGGGACGTATGTATGTTGGAGCTCGCATGGAACGCAGAACAAGCTGCCTTGGCAACCGCCGTCGCCCGAGAAGAAGGCCTTTTGAACCCATCACCGAAGCGCGGTGGCTCTGCAACTACTGGGTGAAACGTGCCGACAGGCGCGTCTCGAGTCACTTCGCCCAGACGCTGAAGGTGTACGGCCTTATTGCATCAGAATGGGCAGCAATGAGCGAGATGTACAGACCCGGTCGAACTTCGTCTCTTGCTCTTGCGCCGGCGATCGGAATGACTAAAGGAGGCGCGTCCAAGCTGATCGATCGCCTGGTGAGAAAAGGTTTCGCGAGAAGAAAGGTTGGCGAATTGGATCGGCGTTGTCGCCCAGTGGGACTCACGAAGCGAGGAAAGGATCTCGTAGTGTATTTGGCGAGTCGCGAGGAAGAAATTGACCGTGAGTTTTTTCCCAAGGAAAAACTACGCTACAACCTGATGCGCGCGCTGAAGCGCGTCGTTCATGGGGGTCAGACCGAGCGTGTGAACGTATGGCTCGCGCCCAGAACAATGGCGTCTTCTTACAGACAGCGCCCTGAATACAGGTTTTATTCCGCGAGCGCGGATCCGCTGCCTTCCGCAGTTAACAACAACGCTTCCAACTCCTCGGACGATAGCTCGCGAAATCTGCCGCGCGACAAATGACGATCCAGCGCAAGGGATCCCATCTGAGTCCGCAGCACCCGGCTAACCAGCGCGCCCTGTCGCTCGAATAGCTGCCGCACGTCCTTTCCACTCGCACCCCGTGCGACCAGCGAATACCAGCGATTCGACCCCTCACCACCCGCAGCATCACAGCGCTCGATCTGAAGCTTCTCGCCGTTGTCCAACGCGCCCTG
>Ga0307511_10003286_pt1 | contig 16628 bp, 15 predicted proteins | sample 13_EM_MG_FD_200266 | JGI IMG/M metagenome (GOLD analysis project Ga0307511, IMG submission 200266) | Populus trichocarpa ectomycorrhiza microbial communities from riparian zone in the Pacific Northwest, United States - 13_EM | ecosystem: Host-associated > Plants > Roots > Unclassified | place... | reverse complement strand
GAGGGTGGATTTTGCGCGGAGGGGCGCGATGGCATAAGCTTGTCGGCGATCGAGGCAGGCGGAGCCTGCCCGATGTTGCCTCGATGTGCCATCGCGCAGAGGTCTCCGCGCAAAATCCACCCGGAGTCACCCGGCAAACAAACCCAAGAACCCCGCCACAAACCCCCACACACCCCAACCCCACGACAATCACGAAGCCACACTCGACAAACGCCGCCACGGCGACCACACCCCGCCCCGCCCACGGACAGGGGCGGGCAAGAACCCCCAGCGCAGGAACCGGCAACGGGCGGGCCGAACCCCGTACACACGAATCACCACACATCACACCGACTTTGGCCGGGTGCCCTGGCCCAGTCGGCAAGGACACCGCTCCCAGTCGTCACCGAGCGGTTCGGACGTCCGGCTCGACTGGGGTGCCGATGAGGCGGAGCGCGGGGCCGGTCACGACGGTGGTGAACAAGGCCATCAGCACCAGGATGGTGAAGCCGAGGGTGTTGACGACGTGGTACTGGAGGCAGATGGTGGCGACGATGAGCTCGGTGACGCCCCGGCAGTTCATCAGGGCGCCGATCTGGAGCGACTGGCGGGCCGGCAGGCCGGCCAGGCGGGCGGCGGCGCCTGCGCCGCAGAACTTGGCGGCGGAGGCGACGAGAACGACGGCGACGAGGAAGAGCCAGCCGTCCGAGGAGCCGGTGACGGAGGTGACGACGGTGCTGAGGCCGACGCTGGCGAAGAACAAGGGCAGCAGCACCGTCTCGGCGAAGCCGTGTAGTTGACGGCGCACGCGTTCGACGAGGGCGTCGCCACGAGGCAGCAGCAGCCCGAACAGGAACGCGCCCACGGCGGCGTGCAGCCCGATGAGCTGGGTGCATGCCGCATAGGCGACGGCGCCGGCGACGACCACCGGCAGGGCGGCCGCGCCGGCCCGCCGCACCAGCCGGGCGAGCAGCGGGCGCACCACGGCGAAGGTGACGGCCACCAGGGCCACGACGAGGCCGATGGTGACGAGCGGGTCGCCACTGCCGGCGAGGCCGGACAGGGCGAGGATCAGAGTCAGCGCCAGCCACGCGGTGCCGTCGCCGATCGCGGCGCAAGCGAGCGCGATTCGACCGACACGCGAGGTGTCCATCGAGGCGTCCACCAGGATCCTTGCCAGCACGGGCAAAGCGGTGATCGACACGGCCAGGCCGAACGCCAGCAGGAAGGCCACCGGGTGCAGGTCGGAGCCGGCGATCAGCGGCCGGCCGGCCGCGGCGAGCCCGACGCCGCCGGCGAACGGCAGCGCGATGCTGCCGGCCGACACCGCGGCGACGACTCGGATGTCCGCGCGCGGATTGTCCAAGCCGGACTCGCAGCCGATCAGGAACAGGAACGTGACCAGCCCCAACTGCCCGACCACGGTCACGGCGGCGACCACCGACGGCGTCAGCAGCCAGGCCGATCCCGCCGGCCACAGCGGGGCGAGCACGCTGGGCCCGAGCACGAGTCCGCCGAGGATCTCCCCGACCACCGGCGGCTGACCGAGCCGGCGGGCGACCGCGGCGAGCAGGTGGCAGACCGCCACGATGACGGCGAGGGCCAGCAGGAAGTGCGCGACCGGATCGGCCGCGAGTACGCCAGTCATGACAGCTTCCATTCGACGGTGCGGAATGCTTACCGGCTCAGAATGACGCTGCGTTAATCCGCTCGACCGCTCATGCGTGCGGTGACGAAAACAGCATACAGAAGGATGCCCCTCGTATGCCAGAGGCGCCGGAGACAAAGGTTTTCAGCTCATCACACCTGTCAACGAATCCCTGACATGTTGCGGACGCAACGAGCCGAGAACAGATCCGACACGCACGCTTATCTACCGACAAGTATCCGCCGTATGCGCTGCTCAGACCGGGCGAGACACCATCTCACCCGGGAGAACCCAATGGTCCGGAGAAAATTGAGGCGCTAAGGAGTTGTGGCCACGAGGGCCAGGATTGTAGCCCTTCCGGGGCAACCGCCCGTCACGCGCCGTGTGCCGGCGCACTACACCGTGCTAGCGTCAGCAGATCACGTGCACGAACCGACAAGGGCGCAGAAAGATCATCCACTCGCCGCGTCACGCGTTGACACCGCACACGACGAGCCTTTGATGAGGTAATTGATCCTTTAGGCGGTATTCGTGGAAGTCTCGATACTCGGGCCGTTCAAAGTCGCCCGCTCCGGCGTGGATGTCACGCCATCCGCGCCCAAACTCCGAAGAGTTCTCGCCCTGCTCGCCGTCCAGGCGAACAACATCGTCAGCATCGACCAGATCATCCAGGAGCTGTGGGACGAGCGCCCGCCGCCCAGCGCCACCACCACCATGCAGACCTACGTCTACCAGCTGAGAAAGGCCACCAGACAGCACGACCGCACCGGGCCGGACCTCGGCCACGACGACAGCGACAGCAACGACTGCGGCATGCTGCACACCTCGTTCGGCGGCTACATGCTGACGCTGCGGCCGGAGGCACTCGACGCCTTGCGGTTCGAGCAGCTGGTGGAGGACGGCCGTGGCCGACTGGCCGCCGGCGAGCTGGCCGCCGCGGCTTGGACGTTCCGGCTCGCGTTGCAGCAGTGGAAGGGTCCCGCGCTCACCGCGGTCAACGTCGGTCCGGTCCTGCAGGCGGCCGCCGTCCGCCTGGAGGAGATGCGCAAGAGCGTGCTGGAGCAGCGCATCGAGATCGACCTCCGGCTGGGCCGCCACCACGACCTCATCTCGGAGCTGATCAGCATCGTCGGCGAGCAGCCGACGCACGAGGGTTTCCAGGCCAAGCTGATGCTCGCGCTCTACCGGGTCGGCCGGCGCTCCGAGGCGTTGCAGACCTACCACCGCGCCCGCACCGCGCTGTACGACGAGTTGGGCCTTGAGCCGTCGACCGAGCTGCGGCGGCTGCAGAAGGCCATCCTGGACAACGACTTGCGGCTGGACGCGCCGCCGGGCGTGGCCGTCACCGGGGGCGCCGCCCCGCCGAGCATGCTGCCGCCGGACATCGCCGTCCAGGTCGGCCGGGAGCGCGAGCTGGCTACGGCCGGCGAGCTGCTGAGCCGGTCGGAGCGCAGCACCGCGCCCGTGGTCGTGGTCACCGGCGCGCCGGGCATTGGCAAGTCCGCGTTCTGCGTCCATCTGGCCCACCAGGTCCGGGCCGCCTATCCCGACGGCCAGCTGCACTACCGGCTCATGGACGACGACGGCACGGCGCACTCGCCGTCCGACGTGCTCGGCGACCTGCTGCACGCGATCGGGGTGACGCCGGAGAAGATCCCGACCGCGCTGGTGGCACGCAGCCAGATGCTGCGCAGCTGGACGTTGAACCGGCGGGTGTTGGTCGTGCTCGACGACGCCGCCGGCATCGACCAGGTGCTGCCACTGCTGCCGATCGGCCCCGGTTGCGCGACGGTGATCGCCAGCCGCCGCCGACTGGCCGACCCCGCCATCACGATGACCGTCGACCTGCCGGCCCTCGACACCCACGACTCGACCCAACTGCTCACCACAGTGCTCGGCAAGCAGCGGCTCGCGGCCGACCCCGAGGGGACCCGTCGGCTGCTGGCACTGTGCGCGGGGTTGCCGATGGCTCTTCGCGACGCCGCGACGCGACTGAGCCTGCGCACGCACTGGCTGGTCGGCCGCCAGGTGGACCGCATGTCCGCCGGCTACACCGAGATCACCGACAGCATGCTGCGCAGCTACCGCCAGCTGTCGACGTCGGCGAGGCGAGCGTTCGCCGTGCTGGCGACCACCGATGCCGGCGGGATCTCGGCGCCGGAGTTCGCGGCGCTGACCGGCACGGACCAGGCGACCGCCGAGGGCTGCCTGGAGGACCTCGTCGAGTTCCTGCTGGCGGACGCCACGAGGCAGGCCGACGGCACCTTCCGCTACCGCACGCATTCGCTGTACCGGGCGGCCGCGGCCGTCCTCGACGACGGCGCGCAGGTCCTCCCGCTCAGGCCCCCGCGCCCGTACGCCGGCACGCATGACCGCCTTCACTCGCACCAGATGCGACTCTGACCCGGCGATGGGAGAACCAGATGCCGTTCGCAGCAATCAGCTACCGGATCAAGCCAGGGCATGAGGACGAGATCGCCGGGATCTTCGCGGGCTTCCAGCGCGTCGACACACCCGAGCTCAGCGACCAGGAGGGCGACCGGGTCGGCCGGCTGCTCGGCACGGCGGTGTTCGTCAAGGACGACACGCTGGTCCGGGTGATCCACTATGAAGGCGACTTCGCCGCCGTCGGCGCGCACATGGCGCGGCAGCGGGGCGTGCACCAACTGGAGCAGGAACTCGCGCCCTACCTGGTGGAAGAGCGGGACACCTCGACGGCCGAGGGCTTCGCCGCCTACTTCCGCGATGCCTCCATGCGCTGCGTTTCGCAGCTGGCCGTCGACACGCACCCCTCGACGCGCTGATGGCTGACGTCGCCGCCGCGCCGCGGGGCGCGGCGGCGACGTCACTTCAGGACGGACCGCAGCAGGCTGGTGTGCTCGCGCAGCAGCTCCGTCATCCGCACCAGATAGCGGCGGATGGCCTCGCGCTCGCCGTCGTGGAGCTCGTTGTCCACCAACTCGTTCACGGCCTGGCGCAGCGGCTCGAAGACCCAGGCCAGCTTGGCGTCGACGCCCAAACGGGGTTCGACCAGGATGCGGCGGCGGTCGTTGGGATCACGCAGCCGGCGCACGTAGCCAGCCCGCTCCAGCCGGTCGACGACGCCGGTGATCGCGCCGGTCGTCAGGCCGGACATCTCCGCGAGGCGGCCGGCGGTCAGCACGGTGTCCGCCCGCATGAGCAGGTCGAGGCACTTGTAGTCGGTCGGCGACACGCCGAGGGCCTCGCCGACGACGGCGTGGAAGAGCACCTCCGCGCCGCTCAGGTCTCGGTTCACCCGGCCGAAGTCAACGTCCTTCGGGGTGGTCACCGTCTTGTCGTCGATGTCGAACACAGCGCCGAGCACCTTCCGCAGCCGTCGGGGTCAGGCGCCCATGGTGTTGGCCGGTCGTCGTGAATCACTGGAGGACCGCGCACCCACTGTTCGACTAGTCGAAAGTATACTAGCGTGAGTCGGGTTCGGGAGTGGACGTGCGGTGACTCGTCGAAAACTGGGGAATACCCTGGCCGCCGCGGTGCTGGCCATCCTCCGGGAGGGCCCGACGCATCCCTACGCGTTGGAGCGCACGCTGCGCGAGCGCGGCATGCAGCGCAGCATCAGGATCAGCCACGGCACGGTCTACCTGGTCTTCAAGCAGCTGACCAGGGACGGTCTCGTCGAGGCGGTGGAGACGCGCCGCACGGCGAAGCGGCCGGAACGCACCGTGTACGCGCTGACCACGGCCGGCCGCGCGCAGCTGCTGGCCTGGACACGGGAGATGCTGTCCGTGCCGACCGCGCGGTACAGCGCCTTCCAAGCCGGCCTGTGCCTGCTGGCCGTGCTGCCGCCGGCCGAGGTGTCCGACCTGCTGCGCGACCGGCGCACGGCGCTGGCGGCCGAGATCGGCAAGGTACAGCCCACCGCCGAGGAACAACTCGTCGACGAGTACCTCGTGGCCCAGCTCGAACTGGAACGGGACTTCGTGGATCGCCTCATCCGACGCATACAGCGGGACTCCTGACCGCGATCCGGCCGGCAGCGCGGTTCTTCGACCGCGACCACAGCCGCGCACCAATGGGCGCTGCGACAGTCCAGGCCACTGCCAGCGATCGTCAGGGACGGAGTGGCACATGCGCGATTCGACACGGGTGCTCGTGATCGGCGGCGGCCCCGCCGGCGCCACCGCCGCGGGCCTGCTCGCCAAGGAGGGGCTCGAGGTGACCCTGCTGGAGCGCGAGCGGTTCCCCCGCTACCACATCGGGGAGTCGATCCTGCCGTCGTGCCGGCCGATCTTCGAGCTGCTCGACGTGTGGGACAAGGTGGAGGCGCACGGCTTCCAGGCCAAGGGCGGCGCGTACTTCTACTGGGGCCCGGAGGAATGGGAGGTGCGGTTCACCGAGCTGGGCAGCGACGGGGCGAACTCCGGGCAGCGGGCGAACGCCTGGCAGGTGGTGCGGTCGGAGTTCGACAAGCTGTTGCTGGACCACGCCCGTGAGCTCGGGGTGGACGTGCACGAAGGCGTCTCCGTGCGAGAGCTGGAGTTCGACGGGGACCGCCCGGTGGCGGCGATCTGGTCCGAGAGCGACAAACCCGGGGCGGCCGGCCGAATCGGCTTCGACTACCTGGTGGACGCGTCCGGCCGCCACGGCGTGATGTCCGTGCGCCATCTGCGCAACCGCCGGTTCCACAACGTGTTCCGCAACGTCGCCGCCTGGTCCTACTGGCGTGGCGCGAAGAAGCTGGACCGCGGCCCCGAGGGGGCGATCGCGGTGTGCTCGGTGGACGACGGCTGGTTCTGGGCGATCCCGCTGCACGACGGAACGCTCAGCGTCGGCCTGGTGACCGGCCGGGATGTGTTCAACGCCAAGCGGAACGAGCTCGGCTCCATCCAGGCGGTGTACGACCGGGCGCTGGAGGGCTGCCCGGCGGTCGCCGGTCTGCTGGACGGCGCGAGCCAGGTCGGCGAGATGAAGGTGGAGCAGGATTACTCCTACGCCGCCGAGGAGTTCAGCGGCCCGGGCTACTTCCTCTGCGGCGACGCCGCGTGCTTCCTGGACCCGCTGCTGTCCACCGGCGTGCACCTGGCGACGTACAGCGCGATGCTGGCCGCCGCCGCGATCGTCAGCACCGACCGCGGCGAGGTCGAGGCCGAGCAGGCGCGGCGGTTCTACTCGACGGTCTACCGGCACACCTACGAGCGGCTGCTGGTCCTCGTCTCCACCTTCTACGAGTCCTATCGCGGCAAGGAACACCACTTCTTCCAGGCGCAGCGGCTCAGCCACGCCGACCTCGACGGGCTGGACCTGCAGTCGGCCTTCGACCGCATCATCACCGGCATCGAGGACATGGACGACGCCACCGACGTCTACGCGCGGGTGCAGCAGCACCTGCACGGCGCGGAGAGCGGCGACCCGAACCCGTTGGCGAACCTGAACAAGGCGCACGAGCAGCGGCGGGCGCCGATCAGCCCCGAGCAGGCGGTGGACGGCCTGTACCTGACCTTCTTCCCCACGTTCGGCCTGCGCCGGGCGATGGCCACCGTCGGCGAGCAGTAGGGGGCGGGCATGGAGCTGGGACTGACCGGCAAGCGGGTGCTGCTGACCGGCGGCACGCGCGGCATCGGCCGGGCCACCGCGCTCGCCCTCGCGGCCGAGGGCGCCTCGGTGATCGCGTGCCACCGCGCCGCGGGCGAGGCGGCGGCGAGCCTGACGCTGCGGCTCAAGGAACTCGGCGACAACAACGACGTGGTCCGGGCCGACGTCACCGACCAGGGCGAGGTGACGCGGCTGCTGGACCGGGTGCGGGTCTCGTTCGGCGGTCTGGACGTGCTGGTCAACAACGTCGGCGTGGACGGCGGCGTGCCGTTCGGCGACCTGGCCGAGCCGGAGTGGCACCGGGTGCTCGACCACAACGTCACCGCCGCCTACCTGGTCACCAGGGCGGCGCTCGGGCTGCTGGCCGACGGCGCGTCAGTGATCAACATCGGGTCGTCGGTCGCGCTGCGCGGCCGGGTCAACGGCGTGCACTACACGGCGTCCAAGGCGGCCCTGATCGGCCTGACCCGGGCGCTGTGCAAGGAGTTGGGACCGCGGCGGATCCGGGTCAACACGGTCTCCCCCGGTCTCACCGAGACCGAGCCGGGTGCGCGTCTGCCGCCCGAAGCCGTGCGGCGCATCGTCGGAATGACAGCGCTGGGCCGGATCTGCCAGCCGGCGGACGTCGCCAACGCGGCGGTCTTCCTCGCCGCAGACGCCTCCAGCTACATCTCCGGCGTCACGCTCAACGTCGACGGAGGTGTCTGATGGCGCGCCGGGTCACCGTCATCGGCCTGGGCAGCATGGGATCGGGCATGGCCGCCGCGCTGGTCGCGGCCGGCCAGCCGATCACCGTGTTCAACCGCACCGCCGCCAAGGCGGAGCCGCTGGTGAAGGCCGGAGCGACGCTTGCTGCCTCCGTCGGGGAGGCCTGCGCCGGGGCCGAGGTCGTGCTGCTCGGCCTCGCCGACGAGTCGGCGGTGGACAACGTGCTGTTCGGCGAGGCCGTCGGACGGCTCAAGCCGGGCGCCGTGGTCATCGACACCTCCACCGTCTCGCCCACCTTCGCGCGGAACACGGAGCTGCGCCTGGCCGCGTCCGGCGTCGCCCGGGTCGAGGCGTGCGTGCTGGGCAATCCGCAGATGGCCCTGGCCGGCCGGCTGCGGGTGTTCGCCGCCGGGCGGGAGTCCGATGTGGACGATGTTCGCGACGTGCTGTCCAAGCTCAGCCAGGAGATCCGGTACCTCGGTCCGACCGGCCGGGCCAGCGCGCTGAAACTGGCGTTCAACCTGTTGCTCGGCGTCCAGGTCGCCGGGCTGGCCGAGGCCGTGGCCTTCGCCGAGGGCGCGGGGCTGGGCCGGGACCTGCTGCTGGACGCGATCGACAACAGCGGCTGGCAGTCGCCGGTGCTCAGCTTCCGCACCGGTTTCATGCGGCACCGCAAGTACTCCCCGGCCGGCTTCCGAGCCACGCTGATGCGCAAGGACCTGACGCTGGCCAGCGAGCAGGCGCGGGCCGACGGCGTCGAGCTGCCGCTGGTCGACGCGGCCGTGGAGCGCTACGACGACGTCCTGGCGGCCGGGCGCGGCGACGAGGACGCGGCCGTGGTGGCGGAGGTGCAACGAGAAAGGACGCGGGCACGGTGACCCCGACAGACGGCACGGCCACGACTCCGCGCGAGGCTTGAGCATGGACACCGGGATCGGTCTGCCCACCACCCTGCCCGGCTGCACCGGGCCGGTGCTGACGACATGGGCCCGCCGGGCCGAGAGCCTCGGCTTCGCCAGCCTGGGCGTGTTGGACCGGCTGGTGTACGACAACTACGAGCCGGTGGTCGCGCTGGCGGCGGCCGCGGCGGTGACGGAGCGGATCAGGCTGGCGGCGACGATCCTGATCGCCGCCTACCGCGACAACCCCGCCGTGCTGGCCAAGCAACTCGCCACCGTCGACCACCTGAGCGGGCGCCGGCTGGTCGTCGGCCTCGCGGCGGGCGGCCGGGAAGACGACTTCGAGGCCGCCGGCACGCGGTTCGCCGGCCGGGGCCGCCGGCTGGACGACATCGTGGCCCAGCTGCGCAAGGTCTGGGCCGGCGGCGACATCGGGCCGCCGCTGGGCGACGGGCCGCCGCTGATCATGGGCGGCCACTCCCCCGCCGCGATGCGCCGGGCGGCCGCGCACGGGGCGGGGTGGATCGGCGGCGGCAGCTCCACCGCCGGCTACGCCGCCCTCGTCGAACAGGTCCGGCAGGCATGGCGGGACCAGGGGCGCGCGGACCGGCCGAGGATGATGGCGCTGGGGTACGTCAGCCTCGGGCCCGACGGCCAGGAGCGGGCCGACAGCTACCTCCGCGCCTACTACGCCTTCGCCGGGCCGAAGGCGGCGATGGCCGCCGCCGGGGCGATCACCGACGCGGGCCGCCTGCGGGAGACGATCGCCGCCTACGCCGAGGCCGGCTGCGACGAGCTGATCCTGTTTCCCTGCACCACGGATACCGCCCAGCTGGAGCTGATCGCCACCGAGGCGCTGTCATGATCACGGTGGTGCTGTCCATTGTGGAGCTGATCGGCAGCGGGGTCACCGCCGGCGTCCTGTTCGCGGTGGCGCTCAGCGTGGTGCCGGCGCTGGCCGCGATGCCGATGGACCGCTACATCCAGACGCATCGGCTCCTCGGCCGCAACTGGGATCCGACGATGCCGATCATCGTGCTGACCTCGACGGCAGTGGACATCGCACTGGCGGTGCTGACCGACGACACGGCACTGTTCGCGGTCGGGGCGGCGCTGCTGCTTGCCGTATCGGCGGTTTCACACCTGTGCAACGTCCCGATCAACCGCCGGGTGAAGGCGCTGGACACCGGCGACATCCCGGCCGAGTGGACGGACCCCCGTCCGCTGTGGCGCCGGTTCCACCTGCTGCGGACGGCGTTGGCGCTGCTGGCCCTGCTCGTCAACGCGGTCGCCATCGCGTGAGGCGAGCCTGGACCCGGCCTCCAATCCGGCCCGACGCGATCGTGGCAGCGTTGCCCGCACCCACTAGGGAAGGAGCGGCGCGGATGACAGGCATCGCGCAGGAGACCAGCACCCCCGCAGGGATTCTCCGACTGGGCAACGCTTTCTGCGACGCGAAGGCGTTGCTGACCGCCGTCGAGCTCGGGTTGTTCGACACACTGCACGAGACCGGGCCGCTCGGCCAGGAGGACATCCGCCGCCGCCTCGACCTGCACGGCCGTGGGCTGTCCGACTTCTTGAACCTGTTGACAGCGCTGGGTTTGCTGACCCGGTCCGCCAGCGGCGCGTACGGCAACGCCACCGGCGCGGACCGCTACCTGGTGCGCGGCGGGAGCTCCTACATCGGCGGCTTCCTGGCGCGGTCCAACCGGAACCTCTATCCCGCGTGGGGCCGGCTCGGCGAGGCGCTGCGCACCGGCCGGCAGCAGTCCGGCAGCGATTTCGGCGCCGTGGTCAAGAACCCCCAGCTGCTGGGGCAGTTCATCGGCATGATGGACGCGCTGACCCAGGTGCTCGGGCCGGCGCTCATCGAGTCGTTCGACTGGTCGGACGCCGAGTCGGTGCTGGACGTCGGCGGCGCGCGGGGCAATCTGGCCGGCCAGATCGTGAAGGCGCAGCCGCACCTGACCGGGCACGTGCTCGACCTGCCGGAGATGGAGCCGTTCTTCGACGACCACGTCGCCGCCCTCGGGCTGTCCGACCGGATGACCTTCCACGGCGGCGACTTCTTCGCGCGGGAGCTGCCCGCCGCCGATGTCGTGGTGCTCGGGCACGTGCTGCACGACTGGGACCGGGAGCAGCGCGGCGGCCTGATCGCCAAGGCGTTCCGGGCGGTCAACCCCGGCGGCGCGCTGATCGTCTACGACCGCATGCTCGACGACGAGCCGCGGCACGTGGAGAACCTGGTGATCAGCCTGGACATGCTCCTGGTCACGGACGGCGGCTCGGAGTACACCGCCGCCGAGGTGGTGGAGCACGCGGCCGCCGCCGGCTTCGCCTCGATCGCGCAGGCGCCGCTGAGCGACTTCGACACCGTGGTGTTCTGCCGCAAGGACATCTGAACAGTGCGGGGCCCGGTGCTCGACCGGGCCCCGCACTGTGGTGTCGGTCAGACCGGCCAGACCGGGCGCTGCCACGAGGCCTCGGCCAACATCCACTCGTAGCGGGTGGCGATCGTGAACTGCTCGACCAGCCGGGCCCGTTCGGAATCCGAGCAGTCCTCGCCTACCTCGTCCACCAGATCCAGGAAGGCCTGCACCGTGCGGGCGTAGCCGGGGCCCGGCTGGTACGCCTCGATCCACTTGTCGTAGCGCGCGCCGAGCTTGTGCCGCTCCACCAGGTCCTCGCAGACCTTGTGGTTGAACCAGGCGATCGGCAGCAGGGCCCCGATGCCCGCGGCGTAGGAGGCCGTGCTGGCCGCCGCCAGCGTGCCGACGTACCCGTGCGTGAACGGATCGACGGCAACCTGGTCCGCGCCGAGCGCCGGCAGCTCCAGCTCGTCGGCCAGCTCCTCGTACCGGGCCCGCAGCCGTATCCCGGCTTCGAGGCTGCCGACCACCGCACGGCCCAGCATCAGGGCGTGCGAGTCTCGGGGCGCGGCCGCGCCGCAGCGGGCCAGCGCCCGGCCGCAGGCGGGCAGCAGGTGCTCCGAGTTCTGCTGGACGAAGTGCCGCAACGCCTCCCCGGGCAGCGAGCCGTCCCGCAGACCCGCCCAGAACGGATGGTCCAGCACCTTCTTCAGGGCCGGCTCGGCGATGACGAGAAGTTCCTTGTGCACCATGCGATCCTCTCTCAGACGTCCAGTCCTGCCCGGTGGTGGCGCAGCCACGAGCCCGTGGCGGCAACAGATCCAGGACAGCGGCCCCGGCCACCGTCGCAGCGGTCGCTGGGGACCTGATCGGGCCGCGTTGGTGGTGCGCGCCAGTGGCTGACAACCGGTCGCCGCCACCATGGCCGCATGGCGGACACGGCACGATCGGCGCTGATCACCGGCGCGAATCGCGGACTGGGCCGGGAAATCGCCCGGCGGCTACACGAGCTCGGGCTGCGGGTGGTGGTCGCCGCGCGGGACGGCCGCTCGGCTCGCGAGGTGGCCGACGCGTTGGGCGACGGCGCGACCGGCGTCGAGCTCGATGTGACGGCGCCGGAGAGCGTGCGGCGGGCACGCGATCTGGCCGGCCCGGTCGACGTGCTGGTCAACAACGCCGGCGAGATGTCCGACCAGGGCTACGACCCGCTCACCGTGCCGATCGACGTGGTGCACCGGCACATCACGGTCAACGCCCTCGGGGCCTTGCGCGTGTCGCAGGCGTTCGTGCCGGCGATGGTGGAGCGCGGCTGGGGGCGGGTGGTGATGGTGTCCAGCGGCACCGGGTCCTTCCACAACGGCCTTTTCGGCGGGGCGCCGGCGTATTCGCTGTCGAAGGCGGCGCTCAACGGCGTCACGCAGCTGCTGGCGACCGCGACGACGGGCACCGGTGTGCTGGTCAACGCGGTGAATCCCGGCCTGGTGCGGACCCGGATGGCGCCGCGGGCGGCCCGCACGCCTCGGGACGCGGCGGCGGACATCGTCGACGCCGTCCAGCTGCCCGACGACGGCCCGAGCGGCACCTTTCGCCGGCACGGCAAGCAGATCGAGTGGTGAGTCCCAGATCCGTTGGATCCGGACACCATCCGATCTCGTTGCGGCGCTGCGACCGTGTGACGGCCACAGGTCTCCTCCCGCCCAGCGGCGCCTGTCGCCGGACACAGCGAAAGAGGTTGCCACGACCATGGTTGTCCGAGCCCCGTCCGACCCGCCGCCGCTGAGTCGCGGCCGGACGACGGCGATCGTGGTCGGCCTGTTGCTGGGTGTGCTGCTCGCGGCGCTGGACGCCACCATCGTCAGCGCGGCGATCCGCACCATCGCCGACGACCTGCACGGCCTGAGCCTCCAGTCCTGGGCGACGACGGCGTACCTGATCACCTCCACGCTGAGCACCCCGCTCTACGGCAAGCTGGGCGACATCCTCGGCCGCAAGCCGATGTACCTGGCCTCGATCACCATCTTCCTGGTCGGCTCGGTCGCCTGCGCCGCCTCGACGTCCATGGTCGAACTGGCCGCGTTCCGCGCGATCCAGGGCGCCGGCACCGGCGGGCTCATCTCGCTGGCCCTCGTGATCATCGCCGACATCGCCCCGCCCCGGCAGGCGGCGAAGTACCAGACCGCCTTCGTCAGCGTGTTCAGCACGTCCAACCTGGTGGGGCCGGCCGTCGGCGGCGTGCTCGCGGCGCAGGCGTCGATACTGGGCATCGCCGGCTGGCGCTGGGTGTTCCTGGTCAACCTGCCGGCCGGCGCGGCCGCGCTGGCCGTCGTCGCGAAGGCGCTGCACAGCAGGCACCAAGGCCGGCGCCAGCGGCACCGCATCGACTGGCTGGGCACCGTGACGATCACGGTCGCGGTGGTGCCAGCTCTGCTGATCTCCAGCGAGGGCCCGGAATGGGGCTGGGCCTCGCCCGCCGCCTTCGCCTGCTATCTGGCGTCGGTCGCCGGGCTGATCGCGTTCCTGGTGGTCGAGCGGCGGATGAAGGACGCCGCGCTGGTTCCGCTGCGGCTGTTCCGGGAACGGTCCTTCCTGCTGGCCTGCGTGGCGACGCTGCTGGTCGGCGTGGCCATGTTGGGTGCGCTGTCGCTGTTCCCGCAGTACTTCCAGATCGTCAAGGGCACGTCGGCGACGACGGCCGGCCTGCTCATGATCCCGGTGATGGCCGGGCTCACCGTGTCCTCCGGGATATCCGCGGCGCTGATCGCCCGCACCGGTCGTTACAAGATCTTCCCGCTGATCGGCATCGCGCTGATGAGCGTGGCGATGGCGCTGTTCTGCCTGGTCGGCGTGGACACGCCGCTGGTCGGGTCCGAGGTGTGCCTCGCGGTCTTCGGCCTCGGCCTCGGTCTGTCCATCCAGCCGCTCATCCTCACCGCCCAGAACACCGTGCCGGCCGCGGACGTCGGCGTGGCCACGTCGCTGTCGACCTTCTTCCAGCAGATGGGCGGCATCATCGGCGCCTCCGCGCTGATCGCCGCGGTGTTCGGCGGCGTCGTCGGCAAGATCGGGGACGCGCTGCGGGTGTCGCTGGCCGATCCGGGCTACCAGGCGGCGCTGCGGTCGGGCGGCGGTGTCAACGCGACCCTGGCCCAGGCGGTGCGGGCCGGCACGACCGACGAGTTCATCGGCCGGGTGCTGACCGATTCCACCTTCATCCAGCAGCTCGATCCGCGCCTGGCCCGGCCGTTCCAGCTCGGCTTCTCCTCGTCGATCACCACCGGCTTCCTGCTCGGGCTGGTGATCGTCGTCGGCGTGGTGCTGATGCTGTTCGTCCGGGTGCGGCCGCTGGCGACCGCCATCGAGCCGGCCGGCGTCGAGGTGACCTCGCCGATCGAGCGGATCCCGATGGTCGAGCTCACCGTGCCGATCCCGCGCGTGGACTGGCCGCGCCGCGAGCTGGACCGCCCGGCGGCGCCGTTCCGCTGGTTCCAGCCGGTGCTGTCCGGCGGGACGGCGATCCTCGGGGTGGTCGAACGCCGCGGTGGCGGCGGCCTGTCCGGCGTGACGCTGACGCTGATCGACCTGATGGGTCGGCAGGTCGATCAGTACCGGACCGTCGAGGGCGGCCGGTTCGGGCTGGCCGCGACGGCGGTCGGCACGTACGTCCTGCTGGCCTCGGCACCCGCTTTCCAGCCCCGTGCGCTGATGGTCCCGATCGCCAGCCGGCCCGTCTCCCTGCAACTCGTGCTCAACGACGGCGACGGCGTCGAACGGCACATGTCCGGCCGGCTGCCGGACGACGTACCCGACTCCCGGCCGTTGCCGAACGTGGTCCAGCTGGGCGAGTCGAAGAACCGTCACATCAGGCGGGTGGCCGACGAGGCGAGCTAGGCGCGGCCCGCGCTCGCCGGCCAGTCACACATGTCCCCTAGTGCAACGAAGGTGAGTTCCACCATGTCCAGTTCGAGAGTCGGTGCGCGATGACCGACAAGCCAGCACCACGCGCCGTCACCATGACCATCGCGCTGGCGGTCTTGGTCCTCGTGAACGCGATCCTGGAGACCATGCCGGCCCTGGCCCTGCCGGTGATACAGGCGGACCTGCGCATCACGCCGGCCGCCGGCGGACTGCTGATCGCGGCCCTCACGCTCACCGCCGCCATCTCCACGCCGATCGTCGGCAAGCTCGGCGACGCCTTCGGCCCGCGCCGGATCCTCTTCGCCACCACGGGTTTCGTCATCGTCGGGGCGGTGCTGTCCGGGACCGGGGTGTCGTACCCGGCAATGATCGTCGGCGAGGTGCTCCAGGGCCTCGGCGCCGGCCTGCTCTCGCTCACCTTCACGCTGGTTCGCTCGCAACTGCCGGACCGGTGGGTGAAGGGCGTGGTCGGCGGGGTGACCGCGATGTACGTGCTGGGCGCGACCATCAACCTCCTGGTGGTCGGCCCGGTCACCACTTTGCTGTCCTGGCACTGGCTGTTCGGCCTACCGGCCGTGCTCGGCGCCGCCGCGGCGATCGCCGCGTGGTGGCTGGTGCCGTCCACCCCGCGCACGGCGGGCGTCAAGCCGGCGATCGGCTGGCCCGGGGCCCTGTCGTTCGCCGTGTTCCTGGTCGCGCTGATCATGGCGATCGAGGAGATCCCGCAGATGGGCTTGGCCACCACGGGATCGGCGGTGATGGTGGTGCTGGTGGCCGGTCTCGGCGTCGGCTGGTTCATGATGGAGCGGCGCTCCCGGGCGCCGTTCGTCCCGCTGACGATGATCCGCCGCCGCGGCATCTGGACCGCCAACGCGGCCGCGCTCGTGCAGGGCATCGGCAGCGTCGTCGGCACGATCCTGATGCCGCAGCTGATCACCCTGCCCCGGCCGAGCGGCGGCCTCGGCGGCTCGATCACCGAGGTCGGCCTGTACCTGCTGCCGTCGTGCGTCGCCGGCGTCATCGGCACTCCGCTGGGCGGGATCGCGGGCCAGTGGCTCGGTTCCCGCACGGTGATCGTCATCGGCACGGTGCTCCAGCTCGCCGGCACGGTCGGGTTGACCATGCAGCACAGCGACCTGTGGCAGGTGCTGCTGATGACCGTCCTGTTCGGATTCGGCGCGGGCTCGGCCAGCGCGGCCATGTACAACCTGGCCATCTCGGCGTCGGGCTCGCACGAGACCGGGCTGTCGACCGGCCTGAACAACCTCACCCGGGGGCTCGGCATCGCGCTCGGCAGTGTCATCAGCACCACGATCCTCACCGCCAGCGTCGCCCCGGGCACGCGGCTGCCGACGGACGCCGGCTTCGTCAGTGCCTTCGCGGTGAGCTCCGGAGTGCTGGTCCTCGGCGTCGTGCTGGCGTTTGTCGTGCCGGCCCAGCCGCGGGCGACCGCGCCGAAGCTCGTTCAGGCCACGGCCTGAACACAACAACCGGGGCCGTTCGGCGTCTCGCCGAACGGCCCCGGTTGTTTCGCTC
>Ga0307511_10003285_pt1 | contig 16630 bp, 14 predicted proteins | sample 13_EM_MG_FD_200266 | JGI IMG/M metagenome (GOLD analysis project Ga0307511, IMG submission 200266) | Populus trichocarpa ectomycorrhiza microbial communities from riparian zone in the Pacific Northwest, United States - 13_EM | ecosystem: Host-associated > Plants > Roots > Unclassified | place... | reverse complement strand
ATCCGCATCCTCTGGGCCTGCCACGTCGTCCACCACTCCAGCCGCAGGTTCAACCTCACCACGGCCCTGCGCCAGCCCTGGACGACCCTCACGGTGTGGCCGTTCTACGTCCCGCTCGTCGCCCTGGGTGTGCATCCCGCCGCGCTGGCGTTCTGCTCCTCGGTGAACCTCGTCTACCAGTTCTGGATCCACACCGAGCGGATCGACAGGATGCCCCGATGGTTTGAGTTCGTCTTCAACACGCCGTCCCACCACCGTGTCCACCACGCCTCCCAGGGCGGCTATCTGGACCGCAACTTCGGCGGCATCCTCATCGTCTGGGACCGGCTCTTCGGATCCTTCGTCCCAGAGGTTGAGCGGCCCGTCTATGGGTTGACGAAGAACATCAACACGTTCAACCCGATCAAGGTCGCCACCCATGAGTACGTCGCCATCGCCAAGGACCTGAAGACGGCGACCAGTTGGCGCGAGCGCGCGGGGCGGGTGTTCCGGGGGCCGGGCTGGCAGCCGGTGCCCGTCCCGGAGCAGGGTGTTCCGGTAGCCGGGGAGACCGCTGCCGCGTGAACCCACGTCGAGTCCTCCTGGCGGCCTTCGGTCTTTCGGCCGTCCTTGACCTGCTCTCGCTCGCCGATGGCTACGACCCCGCCCACACCGTCACCAAGTGCCTCCTGATGCCGCTCCTCGCCGCCTACGCGGTCCTGCGCGGTGCACCCCGGCTTCTCGTCGCCGCACTTCTCTTCGGCTGGGGCGGCGACATCCTGTTGCTCTCCGACGCCGACCGCGCCTTCCTCGCCGGCATGGCCTGCTTCGCGGCGGGCCACCTCTGCTACCTCGCCCTCTTCAGGACGTACGGCGGCCTGAACGGGGCTCCACGCGCGCGTGCCGGCTTCCTTGCCCTCGGGTACGCCGTCGCCCTGGCCGTCACAGTCGCGCTGCTGTGGCCGGATCTCCCGGCGGACCTGCGTGTCCCCGTGGCCGGCTACAGCGCCCTCCTCACGGCCATGGCCTGGGCCGCGGCCGCCCGGTTCGGCCTCGTCGCCGGGCTCGGCGGGGCACTCTTCATGGTGTCCGACACCCTCATCGCGACCGGCGTCGCCGACTGGCCGCAGCTGCCCGGGCCCGACTTCTGGATCATGCTGACGTACATCGCGGCACAGTTCCTGCTGGTCCAGGGCGTGCTCGACACCCTCGCCGAGCGACGCGCACCGGCGGCGGCGTACCGTGAAGTGCGCTCGACCACCCCCTGAGCGCACCGCACCAGCAGACCAGCGACGAGAAGGACCCTCGCCATGCGCGCCACCACTATCCACGCCCCGTTCGACATGCGCGTGGAGGACGTGCCCGAGCCGATGGTCCAGCTGCCCACCGACGCCGTGGTCCGGGTGCTGCGAGCCTGCATCTGCGGCAGCGACCTGTGGGCCTACCGCGGCGAGGCGGCCCGGCAGCCGGGGCAGCGGATCGGACACGAGTTCCTCGGGATCGTCGAGGAGACCGGCTCCGAGGTGAACGGCGTCAAGGCCGGTGACCTCGTGGTCGCGCCCTTCATGTGGTCCGACGGCGTCTGCGCGTACTGCCGTGAGGGCCTCACCACCTCCTGCGTGCACGGCGGCTTCTGGGGCGCCGTGGGCTACGACGGCGGCCAGGGCGAGGCGGTACGTGTCCCCTTCGCCGACGGCACGCTCGTACGGCTCCCCAAGGAGGCGGCCTCCGACGACCACCTGCTGTCCGCCCTGCTGACCCTGTCGGACGTCATGGGCACCGGCCACCACGCCGCCCTCGGCGCTGGCGCCCGCAAGGGTGCCACCGTCGCTGTCGTGGGTGACGGAGCGGTCGGCCTGTGCGCCGTGCTCGCCGCCAAGCGCCTCGGCGCAGAGCGGATCATCGCCCTCGGCCGCCACGAGACCCGCACGGCCATCGCGCGCGACTTCGGTGCCACCGACGTCGTAGCCGAACGCGGCGAGGCCGCCGTCGAGGCTGTCCGCGAACTCACCCGCGGCCAGGGCGCGCACTCCGTCGTCGAGGCAGTCGGCACCGAGCAGTCCATGCGTACGGCCGTCAACATCACGCGCGACGGCGGCGCCATCGGCTTCGTCGGCGTGCCGCACGGCAGCGGCACCGGCCTCGACCTCGGGGTCATGTTCGACCGGAACATCGCGCTGCGCGGCGGAGTCGCGCCGGTCCGCGCGTACATCCCGGAGCTGCTGCCCGACATCCTGGACGGCACCATCGACCCCTCGCCCGTCTTCGACCTGACGGTCGGCCTGGAGGGTGTGCCCGACGGCTACAAGGCGATGGACGAGCGCACGGCCCTGAAGGTCCTGGTCGTCAACAGTTGATCGATGCCGAGTTGATCAATGCCGGAGCCGGTCAACACTGGATTCGATCAATGCCAGCGGATCGGCACCGGCAGGGCAGTCAACAGTCCGGAGAGCACCACCACCACCCCCAGGACGACGACCTCGGCCCGCGCGGGTGAGCAGGCGGCCAGCGGATCGGTGGCCCGCCGCAGCCGGTGGCGCGCCCACAGCGCGAGTACGGCGACGGTGGCGACGAGCAGCACCTTGGCGAGCAGGGTGCGCCCGTACGCCGTCGTCGTCAGCTGGTCCAGGATCGTGCCGGCCGGCATCCTGCGCAGCGAACTCCACACCCCCGTCGCGGTGATCGCGGCGAGCAGCACGGCGGCCACGCGCGCGTAGAGGCCCAACAGCGCGGCGCCCGCCTCGGTGTCCCGCCACTGCCGCAGCGTCCGCAGCGCGTGCAGCAGCCCGCCGACCCACAGCGCCGCGCACGTCAGATGCGCCAGGGTCAGCTCCGAGCCGACCAGCGGGCTGTGCTCACCCACCGGGTGCGCGCGCAGCGCCTCCGCGAGGACCACGGCGGCAAGGGGCCACACCTGCAGGGCGGGTCGGCGCGACCGGGCGCACAGGGCCGCCACGGCGAACGCGTTGACCTCCAGGAGCGCCAGTTTGCCGTCGCGGGACTGGTAGAGGCCGCCGACGTCGATCTCGGCGAGGCTGTGCGGCACCAGATTGCCCGTCGCCACGACCGATGCGAGTCCCAGCGCGGCGACGAAACCGGCACCGGCCGCGTACAGGGCCCAACTCCGGGGGCCGTTCGGGGGAGCGCCGGGCACGGTGCGCGCCAGCCGGTTCACGAACAACTCGCCCAGCGGCACGCACAGCGCGCCGAACAGCACCGCCCGCAGCAGCGCGATCCCGCCGACACCGGGCGCGGCGGCCTCCCCGGTGTCGTGCAGCGCGGCGGACGGGCCGAGCAGCGGGATCAGCGCGGCGAGCAGCACCAGGGCCAGTACGGCGACGGCCCGGCGCGTACCGGGGCGCCGCCCGGGGCCACTGGTGTCGGCCGCTTCGACAGTCGGTCGTATCAAGGTCACCCCAAGATCTTCACCAGCCGTCACAGAACCGGGCAAGTGCAACAAAACAACTGGCGGAACCGGATTGTGCTCATAGTTACGTTTCCGCCCCGCCCCCGGATCAAGCCCAACGAGCCGGGTCCGTGCCCCAACGACTCGGCGGGCGCGCCCAGTTCACGGGCCCGCCGACGAAGGAGACCGGCGACAGCGCGTGCCGCAGCCGTCCGATACCGCTGCCAGTCTCGACCAGCCAGGCATCCGGCCCGTTGTACGCCGTCCCACTCGGCTCGTTCCCGCTCACCGATTCGCCCGCTCCTCCGGCTGCCAGCCAAGCCGCGGTCCGTGCCAGCGCCAGCCGCAGTACGAGCCCGCAGCCCTGCTCCGACCGATCGGTCAGCGCCCGTAGCACCGAGGCCGCCAGCAGATACCCGGTCCCGTGGTCGAGCGCCTGCGCGGGCAGCGCGCCGGGCCGCTCGGGCGACCCCTCGGCGGAGGCGATGCCGGTGGCGACCTGCACGAGGCTGTCGAACCCGCGCCGCTCGCCCCACGGCCCGTACGCGCCCCACGCCGACAACTGCGCCACGATCAGCCCGGGCCGGCGGCCGGCCAGCGCCTCGGGGGCGAGGCCGAACCGGTCCAGGGCGCCCGGCCGGTACCCGGTGACGACCACATCGGCTTGCCCGAGCAGTTCCTCGAAGGTCCGCCGGTCGGCCGCCAGGCCGAGATCCAGCCGCGTCGACCGCTTCCCGAAACCGGTGTCCGCGTGCGCGTCGGGTTCCTCGGGCAACCCTGGGGCGTCCACGCGCAGCACGTCCGCGCCCAGCAGCGCGAGCGTGCGGGTGGCGACCGGGCCCGCGATCACCCGGGTCAGATCGAGCACACGCACCCCGGCGGCCGGCAGCAACGGATCGCCGCCGAGCCCGAGCGGCGGCAGCGCACGCGCGCGTGCCGTGTCGAACCGCTCGCGCTCGACGAGGGGCCGACCGGCCACCGCGATTCCCTGCGGGTGTACGGCCCACTCCGCCGCCGTCCGCAGCGCGACCGCGAGGCCCCCGGCGCCGTACACGGTCTCCTCCACCTCCGACGCGGACCGTTCGGCGAGCACGTCGGCCACGTCCGCCACGGAGGCGTCGCCCGGCAGCCGCAACGCGCCCAGCAGTCGCGCCCGGTGGTGCGGATAGTTCGCGTGGGTGCGGACCCGGCCGTCGGCCGTCCGCCAGAACCGCGACAGCGGCGCGAAGGAGACCGGCGCCCGCCCGTCGATCAGCAGATGCCGCTCACTGACGAACGCCGTGGCGACGGCCCCGTCGTCCACCCGCACCCCGGGCACCTCCGTGCGCCCGGCCCGCCGTGCCCCCAACTCGGCGGCGGCCAGCGCGCACGCTCCCACGCAGGCCCTGGCCAACTCCCGTACGGGAAGCCGCGCTTCGAGCGCCCCTCGGCGCGCGACGGTCGAGATACGCGGGACCAGGGCGGGATCGCCGCCGACTGCGGCCCATGCCACCTTGATGTCAGTCATGACTGCACTATGCAGTATTGATTCAATCAATATATCTGGGCGGCGATGCAGACATGAACGGGCCGGGCGGAGGTCCGCCCGGCCCGCATCAACAACATCAACAGAGAGAACAGGTACGAGCTACTTGACCGCCCGCAGCGCGTTCACGATGCCGAACCCGTAGAAGCCGTTGACGCGCTTGCCGCCGACGCAGGTCGCGTCCGCGATGCCGTCGCCGTTGGTGTCGTACACGTCGGTCGGGCAGCCCGGGTTGTCCGCCTCGGCCTTCAGCAGCGCCTGCAGCTGGGCCGGAGAGGCGTGCGGGTGCGTCGACTTCAGCAGCGCGGCCACTGCGGCGACGTGCGGGGTCGCCATCGACGTGCCCTGGAGGTAGCCGTACGTGTTGTTCGGCAGCGTCGACAGGATGCGGCCGTCCTTCGACGGCGTGTTCGCGGGCTGCCGGACGTCCCCGCCCGGCGCCGACACGTCGATCACGCCCTTGCCGTAGCTGGAGAAGTACGACTTGGCCTTCGTGACGCCCACCGAACTCACCGTCACGACACCCGGCAGCTGGGTCGGCACGTCGAAGCACTCGTGCGGGTCGACCGTCCGGGTCACCGCGGTGGAGTCGTCGGGGCTGGAGTCGTCGACCAGGGCGTGGGAGTCGAGGTCGTCGTTGGAGTTGCCGGCCGCGGCGACATTGAGCGTGCCCTTGCTCTGGGCGTACAGCTGGGCCCTGTTGACCGCGTCGACGATGGCACGTTGATCGGGGTCGTCCATGCAGTTGTACAGCCAAGGATCAACGTAGTAGCTGTTGTTGGTGATCTCCACGCCGTGATCCGCGGCGAACACGAACGCGCAGACCACGCTCTCCGGGTAGAACAACTGGCTCGAGTCCGGCTCCGCCACCGTGATCCCGGCGACCTTCACGCCCGGGGCGACGCCCGCCACACCGATGCCGTTGCGGGCGGCGGCGATCTCACCCGCGACATGCGTGCCGTGGTAGTGGACGGAGTCCACGGGACGCCAGGAGCCGTACGTCGTGTCCGCCTTGCCGCCCACGCAGTTCGCGGACTGTGAGGGGGAGAAGTTCGGAGCGATGTCCGGGTGGGTGTCGTCGACGCCGACGTCGATGACGGCGACCGTCACGCTCTTGCTGCCCGGGTTTATCTTCGCGGCCTTGTCGGCACCGATAGCGGGCAGGTCCCACTGGTCGGCCTCGAGGGGCTCGCTGTCACCGGCCGCGGCGGAGGCCTTCGCCGTCTTCGCGGCCTGCTCCTTGGAGAGGTACTGCACCGCGCCCTCGTCGGTCGTCGTGGCGAGACTCAGCGGCGCGGTGCGCGTGGCACCGGCCGACTGCACACCGGGCACCTTGCGGATGATCAGCCCGAAGTCGGGGTTCGCCGAGTGCACGACGATCACGCCGATCTGTTCGTACGTCTCCACGATGCTGCCGCCGGCCGCGTTGATCGCCTTCTTGACCGTGTTGATCGTCCGGTGGTCCAGCCGAGTGTTGACCACATACGAAAGGTTGGGCGCGTCGGCGGCCTGCGCGGTGGTCTCCGTGATCGGGACCGCCGAAGCCGCCGACGGGAGGAAACCGAGCGAGGCGGTCAGCGACAGCACGACCGGCACGGCGAGGGCGAGCCGGTGTCTGGGGCGCAGATGAGCCATGGGATCTCCACATCATCCGGAAACGAAATGGCCCGAGACGTGGTGCCGTTCGGGCAGGTACATGACGAGTGGTGCCAGCTGAAGTTATCTCCCGCGAGGGCTGGCCAGCAATGACTTCCCAAAGGCGAGTCCTGAAAGAAGTCAAAGGAGTTGAACCGGTCCACGCGTGGCGCCGTGACCTTGGGCAGGAAGCGCCAGCAGGATCGGGGACCCCCCTCGATATCGCGCAGGGAAGTCGCCCGATCACTCCTGGTGGCGTGATCCGTAGGTCTGTGAGGTCGCAACCAGCATGTCCGCAACGCGAGGAGACACCGTGGCCACCGAGACACCACCGCCCTCGAAAGCCGAACGCAAACTCCCCAGTACCGAGGAGTTCGAACAGGTCCAGGAGAGCGCGGAGTTCGCCGAACTGCGCCGCGCCCACCGCTCCTTCGCCTTCCCGCTGACCGTCGCCTTCATCGCCTGGTACCTCCTGTACGTCCTGCTGTGCAACTACGCGGACGACTTCATGGACACCAAGGTCGTCGGCAACATCAACGTCGCCCTCGTTCTGGGCCTCGGCCAGTTCCTCACCACGTTCCTCATCGCCTGGTGGTACTCGCGGTACTCCGCCGCGAAGCTCGACCCCAAGGGTGAGGCCATCAAGTCCCGGATGGAGGGCGGCGCATGAGCCCCGCGATCACCCTGGCCGCCGGCGAGGCGAGCCAGCACCGGCCGCTGATCATCACCCTGTTCGCGGTCTTCGTCGCCGCGACACTCGTCATCACCGTATGGGCGGGCCGCCAGACCAAGAGCGCCGCCGACTTCTACGCGGGCGGCCGGCAGTTCACCGCCTTCCAGAACGGCCTGGCCGTCTCCGGCGACTACATGTCGGCCGCGTCCTTCCTCGGCATCGCCGGCGCCATCGCCCTCTTCGGGTACGACGGCTTCCTGTACTCGATCGGCTTCCTGGTCGCCTGGCTGGTCGCCCTGCTCCTGGTGGCCGAACCACTGCGCAACTCCGGCCGCTACACCATGGGCGACGTCCTCGCCTACCGCATGCGCCAGCGGCCGGTCCGTACGGCGGCCGGCACCTCCACCATCGTGGTGTCGATCTTCTACCTGCTGGCCCAGATGGCCGGCGCGGGCGTCCTGGTCTCCCTGCTCCTGGGCATCACCAGCGACGCGGGCAAGATCGGCATCGTCGCCCTGGTCGGCGTCCTGATGATCGTGTACGTCACCATCGGCGGCATGAAGGGCACCACCTGGGTCCAGATGGTCAAGGCCTGCCTGCTCATCGCCGGCGCCCTGCTGCTGACCTTCCTGGTGCTGCTGAAGTTCAACTTCAACGTCTCCGACCTGCTCGGCAAGGCCGCCGACAACAGCGGCAAGGGCTCCGCGTTCCTGAACCCCGGCCTCAAGTACGGCGCCACCGGCACCACCAAGCTGGACTTCATCTCCCTGGGCATCGCCCTGGTCCTCGGCACCGCGGGCCTGCCGCACATCCTGATCCGCTTCTACACGGTGCCCACCGCCAAGGCCGCCCGTAAGTCGGTCAACTGGGCCATCGGCCTCATCGGCGCCTTCTACCTGATGACCCTGGCCCTCGGCTTCGGCGCCGCGGCACTGATCAAACCGGACGAGATCATCGCCTCCAACAAGGCGGGCAACACGGCGGCCCCCCTCCTGGCCCTCCATCTGGGCGGGGTCGACTCCAACTGGGGCGCCATCCTCCTGGCCAGCATCTCGGCGGTCGCCTTCGCCACGATCCTCGCGGTCGTCGCCGGCCTCACCCTGGCCTCGTCCTCCTCCTTCGCCCACGACATCTACGCCAACGTCATCAAGCGGGGACAGGCCACGGAGAAACAGGAGATGGCCGCCGCCCGGTACGCCACGGTCGGCATCGGCGCCGTCTCCATCCTCCTCGGCGCCCTCGCCCGCGACCTGAACGTCGCCGGCCTGGTCGCCCTCGCCTTCGCGGTCGCCGCCTCCGCCAACCTCCCGACGATCCTCTACAGCCTCTTCTGGAAGCGCTTCACCACCTCAGGAGCCCTCTGGTCGATCTACGGCGGCCTCGTCACCGCGGTCGGCCTGGTCCTGTTCTCGCCGGTCGTCTCCGGAAAACCCGCCTCGATGTTCCCGGACGTCGACTTCCACTGGTTCCCCCTGGAGAACCCCGGCATCATCTCCATCCCGGTCGGCTTCCTCCTGGGCTGGCTCGGCACGATCCTCTCCAAGGAGGAGCCCGACACCGGCAAGTACGCGGAGCTGGAGGTACGGTCCCTGACCGGCACCGGAGCCCACTGAGTCCCACTGAGTCCCTCTGAGTCCCCCCACGTCGACGGCCGCGTCGTAGATCCCTACGACGCGGCCCCGTCGTACCTCGTGGGATCGGGCCGCTCTCGTTGTCAGAGGTGTCGCGTAGGCTCGCAGGTGTCGGAAAACATGCGATCCGAATCGAGGGAGGAGGCCCACGTGCTCATCGACACCTATGGCCGAGTGGCCACCGACCTGAGGGTTTCGCTGACCGACCGGTGCAACCTCCGGTGTACGTACTGCATGCCCGAGGAGGGCCTGCAGTGGCTGGCGAAGCCCGACCTCCTCACGGACGACGAGATCGTCCGCCTGATAGACATCGCGGTCACCTCCCTCGGTATCGAGGAGGTCCGCTTCACCGGAGGCGAGCCCCTGCTGCGCCCCGGCCTGGTCGGCATCGTCGAGCGGGTCGCGGCCCTGGAGCCCCGCCCCCAGATGTCTCTCACGACCAATGGCATCGGCCTCAAGCGCACCGCGACCGCCCTGAAGAACGCGGGCCTGGACAGGGTCAACGTCTCCCTGGACACCCTGCGCCAAGACGTCTTCAAGGCCCTCACCCGCCGCGACCGACTCAAGGACGTCCTCGCAGGCCTGGAAGCCGCCCATGACGCGGGCCTGACCCCGGTGAAGATCAACTCGGTCCTGATGCCGGGCCTCAACGCCGACGAGGCCCCGGACCTGCTGTCCTGGGCCGTCGCGCACGACTACGAACTGCGCTTCATCGAGCAGATGCCCCTGGACGCCCAGCACGGCTGGAAGCGCGAGGGCATGGTCACCGCCGGCGACATCCTCGCCTCCCTCCGCACCCGCTTCGAGCTGACCCCCGAAGGCACGGACGAGCGCGGCTCGGCCCCCGCCGAACGCTGGATCGTGGACGGCGGACCGCACCGCGTGGGCGTCATCGCCTCGGTCACCCGCCCGTTCTGCGCAGCCTGCGACCGCACCCGTCTCACCGCCGACGGCCAGATACGCAACTGCCTGTTCGCCCGCGAGGAGACCAGCCTCCGCACTGCCCTGCGCTCGGGCGCCCCGGACGAGGAGATAGCCCGCATCTGGCGCCAGGCGATGTGGGGCAAGAAGGCGGGCTCGGGCCTGGACGACCCGTCGTTCCTCCAGCCGGACCGACCGATGTCGGCGATCGGCGGCTGAGCAGCCGTCGTAGACGAAGGGGCGCTACGGGACTTCGGGTGGGCCCTGCGGGAGCTCGCGCGCTTCCCAGTCCTCGAACTTGACGACGTCCTTCAGGAAGCCCCGTACACCGAGGAACTGGGACAGATGCTCGCGATGCTCCTCGCACGCGAGCCACGTCTTGCGCCGCTCCGGCGTGTGGACCTTCGGGTTGTTCCACACGAGGACCCACACGGCGTCGGCACGGCAGCCCTTCGCGGAGCAGATGGGTGTCTCGTCACTCACGGGAACTCACGGAATTCGTCTCACAGATGCGCTGAAAAGGCGACGCCGAGCAGCCACGGGGGGAGCTGCCCGGCGTCGGTCTGTCGCTCCGACGGGGGATGCGGAGCGCGTACGAAGTATGTCACGGGTAACCGGTCGCTCGGCACCGGAACAACATGATTGATCTGAGCTTTTCTTGAGCTTGATGCGGAGCCGACTTCCGTTTATGACACGTTCGCCATGGTCACGACCGGCCCTGCGGTTCGCCCCGCGCACCGGGCGTCGGCTCGGGTACGACCTCTTCCGGGACGGGTTCCGCGACGCCCTCGTCCGACCGCGTCGGCATGATCATCGGCCGCAGCGGCGCGGTGACGAACGTCGACGGCAGACCGGGCGCGTTCTCCCGCCCGGCATTCGCGATCACCACGGCGACATAGGGCAGGAGCACACCGAGCACCAACGCGACGATCGCGACGTGCCGTTCGACGTTCCACAGGGAACAGGCGAGAATCACCGACACCGTACGGATCGACATCGAGATGACATACCGGCGCTGCCGGCCGCGGACATCCTCCGCGAGTCCCGTCCGGGCTCCGGTGATCCGGAACACCTGGGCGTTGCCTTCGCCGTGCAGCTTCCGCATCACATTCCACCATCCGCCCGCATCGGACTCTCCCCGGCCCGCACCCCGGTTCGCACCCGATCCGGGAACCGGGCCCCGACACCACCAACGTTACGCCGCGCCTGCGTCGCCTTCGAGACCGGGGCACCCCGGGTCCGGGCGAGCAGACTGCGCCGCACCACGTACGGCCGTACCCGACATGCGGCGTACTGCGACCGGGCCCACACTTGGCGTAATGCTCACGTCGAGCCGTACAAGGAGGCAGCCATGGGCTGGTTGTGGGCGATCATCGTGGGATTCGTGCTGGGCCTGATCGCGAAGGCGATCATCCCGGGCAAGCAGCACAGTCCGCTCTGGCTGACCACCATCTGCGGCATTCTCGGTGCCATCGTCGGCAACGCGATCGCCCGAGCGTTCGGCGTCGACGCGACCAGGGGCATCGACTGGAGCCGCCACGCGTTCCAGCTCATCGCCGCGATCATCATCGTCTTCGTGGTCGACATGGCGTACATGGCGACCCTCGGCAAGAACAAACAGCGAGCCTGAGGACAGCGCGCCCCATAGGGGCGCGGGGAACTGCGCGACCAGCCACGACGAAAGCCGCGGCCCGCAGTGCACCCGCGCCCCAATGGCGCTTACGCTCCGGTCACCTCGACGGCGGCAAGGTTCTTCTTGCCCCGCCGCAGCACCAGCCACCGCCCATGAAGGAGATCCTCCGTGCCCGGCACGGCATCCTCCGCGGCGACCTTCACGTTGTTCACGTAGGCCCCGCCCTCCTTCACGGTCCGCCGCGCGGCGGACTTGCTCGCCACCAGGCCGACCTCCGTGAACAGGTCTACGACGAGACCGAGTTCGGCGACCTGGACGTGCGGCACCTCGGAGAGGGACGCGGCCAGCGTCTTCTCGTCGAGCTCCGCCAGCTCGCCCTGCCCGAAGAGAGCCTTCGACGCGGCGGTCACCGCGGCCGTCTGCTCGGCGCCGTGCACCAGCGTCGTCAGCTCCTCGGCGAGCGCGCGCTGGGCGGCACGGGCCTGCGGGCGCTCCTCGGTCTGCCGCTCCAACTCCTCGATCTCCTCGTGGGACTTGAAGCTGAAGATGCGCAGGAACTTGGAGACGTCCCGGTCGTCCGCGTTCAGCCAGAACTGGAAGAAGGCGTACGGCGTGGTCATCTCAGGGTCGAGCCAGACCGTGCCGGACTCCGTCTTGCCGAACTTGGTGCCGTCGGCCTTGGTGATCAGCGGCGTGGCCAGCGCGTGCACCACGGCCTCCGGGTCGACCCGGTGGATCAGGTCGGTGCCCGAGGTGAGGTTGCCCCACTGGTCGCTGCCGCCGGTCTGGAGGGTGCAGCCGTGTCGCCGGAACAGCTCCAGGAAATCCATGCCCTGGAGGATCTGGTAGCTGAACTCGGTGTAGCCGATGCCTGCCTCGGAGTTGAGCCGTCGGGAGACGGCCTCCTTGGCGATCATCTTGTTGATCCGGAAGTGCTTGCCGATGTCCCGAAGGAACTCGATGGCCGACAGGCCCTGGGTCCAGTCCAGGTTGTTGACCATGATCGCGGCGTGCGGGCCCTCGAAGTCCAGCAGCGGGGCGATCTGCGCGCGCAGCCGCTCGACCCACTGGGCCACGACGTCCGGCGAGTTGAGCGTCCGCTCCGCATTGGGCTTCGGGTCGCCGATCAGGCCCGTGGCTCCGCCGACCAGGCCCAGCGGACGGTTGCCCGCCTGCTGGATCCGGCGCATGGTCAGGATCTGCACGAGATTGCCGAGGTGCAGGCTGGGCGCGGTCGGGTCGAAACCGCAATAGAACGTGACGGGACCGTCCGCGAACGCCTTGCGCAATGCGTCCTCGTCAGTGGAGAGGGCGACGAGCCCCCGCCACTGCAGTTCGTCGACGATGTCCGTCACGGTTCTCGTATCTCCTTGGGATGGTCTCGTGGATCAGGTACGAGGTTATACGCCCTGACTGACAGAGCTCATATTGAAGTCCGGCACCCGCAGCGCGGGCATCGCAGCCCTAGTGAACCAGTCGCTCCATTCCCTCGGCAGCGTCTTTTCCGTCCGCCCCGCCTCGGCCGCCCGCCCCAGCAGATCCACCGGCGACTCGTTGAACCGGAAGTTGTTCACCTCGCCCGCCACCTCGCCGTTCTCGACGAGGTAGACGCCGTCCCGGGTCAGCCCGGTGAGCAGCAGCGTCGCCGGGTCGACCTCGCGGATGTACCAGAGGCAGGTGAGCAGCAGCCCGCGCTCGGTGTTCGCGACCATCTCCTCCAGGGAGCGGTCCTCGCCCCCGCTGAGGATCAGGTTGTCGATCGACGGCGCCACCGGCAGCCCGGTCAGGCCCGCGCTGTGCCGGCTGGTCAGCAGATGCTGCAGCTCGCCCTCACGCACCCAGTCCGTGGCCGTCAGCGGCAGCCCGTTGTCGAACACCGACTGGTCGCCCCCGGAGGTGTGGGCGAGCACGAAGGGGGCGGACTCCAGGCCCGGTTCGTTCGGGTCGCTGCGCAGCGTCAGCGGCAGCTCCGTGAGCTTCTCGCCGACGCGGGTGCCACCGCCCGGCTTGGAGAACACCGTGCGGCCCTCGACCGCGTCCCGGCCAGACGCCGACCACATCTGGTAGATCAACAGGTCCGCGACGGCGGTCGGCGGCAGCAGCGTCTCGTACCGGCCCGCGGGCAACTGGATCTTCCGCTCGGCCCAGCCCAGTCGTACGGCCAACTCGGCGTCCAGGGCCGCCGGGTCCACGTCCTTGAAGTCCCGGGTCGAGCGGCCGGCCCAGGCCGAGCGCGTACGGTCCGGGGACTTGGCGTTCAGCTCCAGCGTCCCGTTGGGCTGGTCGTGGCGCAGGCGCAGCCCGGTCGACGTACCGAGGTAGCTGGTGACCAGCTCGTGGTTGGCGAAGCCGTACAGCTCGCGACCACCCGCACGCGCGCGTGCGAATGATTCGCCGAGCGCCGGGGCGAAGTCGGTGAACACGCTGGACGAGGTCTCGGCGGGCCCGTCCGTGAAGTCGGGCGACGCGGCCACGCCCGTGACGAGCGGCTGCGCGTCCTCGGCGGGCTCGGCCCCGCGCGCGGCGGCCTCGGCGGCGCGTACGAGCGGCTCCAGCTCCTCCGGGGTGACGGCGGACCGGGACACGACCCCCGAGGCGGTGCCCTCCTTGCCGTCGACGGTCGCGATGACGGTGAGTGTGCGCCCGCGTGTGACGCCGTTCGTGGTCAGCGCGTTGCCCGCCCAGCGGAGGTTGGCGGTCGACTGCTCGTCGGCGATGACGACACAGCCGTCGGCCCGGGACAGTTCGAGGGCGCGCTCGACGATCTCGTGCGGCTTGTTCGTACGAGGACTCATCGACCGGCCTCCTGCGTGGTGTTGAGGATGTTGACGCCCGTGAAGAGGGCCGACGGGCAGCCGTGCGAGACCGCCGCGACCTGGCCCGGCTGGGCCTTGCCGCAGTTGAAGGCGCCGCCCAGGACGTACGTCTGCGGACCGCCGACGGCCGCCATGGACCCCCAGAAGTCGGTGGTCGTCGCCTGGTACGCGACGTCCCGCAGCTGCCCGGTGATCCGCCCGTTCTCGATCTTGAAGAACCGTTGCCCGGTGAACTGGAAGTTGTAGCGCTGCATGTCGATCGACCACGACCGGTCCCCGACCACGTAGATCCCGCGGTCGACCCCGCCGATCAGGTCCTCCGTGGACAATCCGGCGGGATCCGGCTGCAACGACACGTTGGCCATGCGCTGTACGGGGACATGGCCGGGGGAGTCGGCGTAGGCGCAGCCGTTCGAGCGGTCGAAGCCGGTCAACTTGGCGATGCGGCGGTCGAGTTGGTAGCCGACCAGGGTGCCGTCCTTGACGAGGTTCCAGGACTGGCCCTCGACGCCCTCGTCGTCGTAGCCGATGGTGGCCAGGCCGTGCTCGGCGGTGCGGTCGCCGGTGACGTTCATGCGCTCGGAGCCGTACTTGAGCTTGCCGAGCTTGTCGAAGGTGGCGAAGGAGGTGCCGGCGTAGGCGGCCTCGTAGCCGAGCGCGCGGTCCAGTTCGGTGGCGTGGCCGATGGACTCGTGGATCGTCAGCCACAGGTTGGACGGGTCGACGACGAGGTCGTAGAGGCCCGCCTCGACGCTCGGGGCGCGCATCTTCTCGGCGAGCAGTTCGGGGATCCGCGCCAGTTCCTCGTCCCAGTCCCAGCCGGTACCCGTGAGGTACTCCCAGCCGCGGCCCACGGGCGGTGCGATGGTGCGCATCGAGTCGAACTCGCCGCTCGACTCGTCGACCGACACCGCGTTCAGCTGCGGGTGCAGCCGGACGCGCTGCTGGGTGGTCACGGTCCCCGCGGTGTCGGCGTAGAACTTGTTCTCGTGCACGGTGAGCAGCGACGCGTCCACGTGGTTGACGCCGTCCGCCGCGAGCAGCCGGGCGCTCCAGTCCGCCAGCAGCCCCGCCTTCTCCTCGTCGGGCACGGAGAACGGGTCGATCTCGTACGACGAGATCCACGTCCGCTCCTCGTGCACGGGCTCGGCGGCCAGCTCGACGCGTTCGTCCGACCCGGCTGCCTTGATCACCTGGGCGGAGAGCTTCGCCATCGCCACCGCCTGCGAGGCGACCTTCGCGGCGGCGTCGAGGCTCAGGTCGACGCCCGACGCGAATCCCCAGGTGCCGCCGTGCACGACCCGCACCGCGTACCCGAGGTCGGTGGTGTCCGACGTACCGGCCGGCCGGGCGTCCCGCAGCCGCCAGGACGCGCTGCGCACCCGCTCGAACCGGAAGTCCGCGTGCTCGGCCCCCAGCGCACGCGCGCGTGCCAGCGCGGCGTCGGCCAGGGCGCGTAGCGGAAGCGCCGTGAAGGCTTCGTCGATGGAATGAGGCACGGAGGTCTCCCTGCTGTCGTGGCCTGTGGAGTCCGATCATGTCGCGCGGACAGGTGCGGGGACCACACGTTTCCGCTCGGAGTCGGCTCTTTCTGTAGAGACCCGACAGCGAGTCCCCTAAGCCACTGTCGGTGCCCGATTGTCCCGTGGCGCGGGCCGACCGATAGGTTTTCGACAAGGCCGTCTGTCAACCAGGGAGTACCGGGCAGGCGCGCAGGACCGCTATCGAAAGGGTGATCCGTTGAGCCGCTCGGTTCTCGTCACCGGAGGCAACCGGGGCATCGGCCTCGCCATCGCCCGTGCGTTCGCCGACGCCGGCGACAAGGTCGCGATCACGTACCGCTCGGGTGAGCCGCCGGCCGGCTTCCTTGCTGTGAAGTGCGACATCACCGACACCGAGCAGGTGGAGCAGGCCTACAAGGAGATCGAGGCCGAGCACGGCCCCGTCGAGGTCCTGGTCGCCAACGCGGGCGTCACCAAGGACGCGCTCCTGATGCGCATGTCCGAGGAGGACTTCACCTCGGTTCTCGACACCAACCTCACCGGCACCTTCCGCGTCGTCAAGCGTGCCAACCGCGGCATGCTGCGCGCCAAGAAGGGCCGCGTCGTCCTCATCTCGTCGGTCGTCGGCCTGCTGGGCGGTGCGGGCCAGGCGAACTACGCCGCCTCCAAGGCGGCCCTGGTCGGCTTCGCGCGTTCGCTCGCCCGTGAGCTGGGTTCGCGCAACATCACCTTCAACGTCGTCGCGCCCGGCTTCGTCGACACCGACATGACCAAGGTGCTCAGCGACGAGCAGCGCGAGAACATCGTGAAGCAGGTGCCGCTCGGCCGTTACGCGCAGCCCGAGGAGGTCGCCGCGACGGTGCGGTTCCTCGCCTCGGACGACGCCTCGTACATCACTGGAGCCGTCAT
>Ga0307511_10003284_pt1 | contig 16631 bp, 22 predicted proteins | sample 13_EM_MG_FD_200266 | JGI IMG/M metagenome (GOLD analysis project Ga0307511, IMG submission 200266) | Populus trichocarpa ectomycorrhiza microbial communities from riparian zone in the Pacific Northwest, United States - 13_EM | ecosystem: Host-associated > Plants > Roots > Unclassified | place... | reverse complement strand
CTTCCTCTTCCTCTTCCTCTTGTGTTGAGCCCGAAGGTTCCTCCGATCCTGACCCCTCCTCCCCGCTACCTTCTTCTTCCTCCTCACCCCCACTCGCACCAGCTTCCTCCTCACTACTTTCCTGCACTTTCGCCTTTCGCCTCGCGCTCCCGGCGGGGGTTTTCTTCGTCGAGCCTGCGGCGCCCCCACGGGCGCCAGTGCGAGCAGCACCCCTCGGGGTAGCTGGCGCGCTCCTCACCACGCTCAACTTCGACGCAGTGCCCACCCCCACCGCCCTTTTCTTCGGCACAGATCTCTGCGACACCGGCGATGACCTCGCCACTGAGTCGTCACCCTCACTCACTCCCCCCGCCTCACTTGTCTCCAGACTTCCCTCTTTTGCCACAGCTTTCCCTCCTCCTTTCCCACTCTTCACAGACTCACTAACCCTCCTCTTTCTCACACCAACCCCATGACTCGGGCTTGCAGTCCCCTCAGGATTCAACCTCCGCCTAGCCATCATCTCGCCAAACTCCTCCTCGGGGAGCCTAAAATCAGTAAACGCAGGACTCGCCCCATCGGTCTCATCATCCGGCAAATCCTCTCTCTCATCCAGTCCCTCCAAGTTGAAGAGGGTGTGCAGTTTCGCCCAGATTCCCGGCGGGGAGGTGTGTGTATCGAAGACGCCATGGTTGCGCATGAGCTGCGTGATGGAGAGCATCCGGAAGTGCTTGTGCATGCCGGCGGGTTTCCACCGGTACACGGCGATGGCTTTGAAGAGGGTGATTTCTTGCTCGTCGGTCCAGCCATCGGAGAGGACGGGCTCGGTGATGAGGTGGGTGGTGCTGGTGGGTGCTGCGGAGGGGGTAGGGCCAGGGGTGCTGGGCGCGGCAGCGTCGGGGGTGTCGGTGGTGGTGGGGACTCGGGATTTCTTTCTGGGGGGCATGATGAGGATGCGGGCGCCTAGGAGAGTGAAGGGGGGCGATTGAGGCGGTTGGGGTGCGCGCTGGGGATGGCGGTTGGAGTTGAATGAATGACGAACGACGAACGACGTGACGTGACGAGCCAGCTACCGTACTAGCATACTATTTCTGCGGCCGAGTAAAAACAAAAATCAAACAAGCGGCTAAACATGCAGCAACCCATATGTAGCCAGCCGCGCATAGAGTAAACGTACCCATACCGGTATCGTATATGTAATTCCAACCCGACAACATACAAAGTTAAGGCTGGATCGTTAAGACAGAATGGTTCAATGGGATGTGATTTGCTACTGGAGCTGTTTGGCCGCTAGCATGACAGTAGGCGAAAGTCCTTGCAAAATATGCAGTGGTCTACACTTGACGGTTGACTGACTACTCATAAACGCGATGCTACAAAGAAACGAATTTGGAATTTGGAATTTGGAACTATGCCAGAGTGAGTATGTAATACTGTAGCTAACTCACTGCATAGCTCGGTTGTCTCAGGAGAAAAGCAATTTAACTATGATAGTTCGCGTTGTAGCTGCCCAGCTAAACTATGTACTGGTACTCCGTACCGGTATTGTATTCCCTTTGTTTGGGTTTGCGAGTCACGACACTAGACCCGCGGAAAGAACTGTCGGTTTAGCTTTAGATATCCATAGTTATGTATCCGTACTTTACAGTAGTCAATGATCATTTGCATCTGTGCTCACTTCCCAGCTACCCTCCTTGGAGTGAAATCATCATCCATTCATTCAGTAATTTGCTTTCAAAGTGGCTCTTGCTTATCTGCTCACTCACCCGCGAAAATACATCCCTACTCCCATCTATATACTGTACATACGGTATGTATGTTATATGGTGGGACTCGGCATGCAGCAGGGTGCAATAACTTGGATGATCGCTGTTATCCTCCCCCAACTAGTATCTATGGGAATTACTCTTGGGGGTGTCACGAGATATGGTGGAAGGTTACTGTACGGGAGGTCAGCAATGCCGAAAGTAGAAACTTGTGAGAAAAGGATGAATCTAAAGTAGAAGGTCGTGAGAATGGGCAGAGCATATACAGTATGTAAGCAGCGGATTCCGCTGTTGAGTTTGTTAGAACAGAGCACTGGCACGGTAGACAACGCAGGATCGCTACGATAGCTCTCACAAATATACAGTATTACTCACAATTCCTCCGCTCCATAAAACCTCGGAATTCTTACAGATTCAGAGCTAGGGGCTGTAAGCTAATATTATCATCAACCCTCTTATGCCAGGGCTAGACATGTTGGCGGAATGAGACACTCGAGCTGAATAACTCTGCATATTGCGGGGTGGAGTACGCAAGCATATGGGGCTGACCCAATCAATGGCTGCTGCCTAGGTACGGCTTAATCATTGTCCCTTCTGAAGATCGAGCAGTTGATGCAAAATTGTTTCCACTCTACCTCCAATCCAGGAGTCGCAACACTATTTCCTCTCTTCGGTTTAAGCGGCTGTGAAAAAGCTAGGGAAAAATCGATTCAAGTTTTCCTGTTTAGAAAAGCCGATACAAATTCATTTTCTATTGCAAGCGGAGAACAAGTACACATACGTGAGGAGACATCGCATTAGATCCACCTGGGGATAGTTAAAGCTGCAATGCTGATAATATATTACTTACCCATGATACAGTATATAAGTAAGATCTCTCATACGTCACTAGGCAGCGATTTTATAAGCGTCTCTAAACTTGCTTGGAATGTATACACTGCATACAAAGACGCCCCCGAAGATTTCAAAAACATCTCAGATGAGATAAATTCGCTACACATTATCGTCGACAGACACAAAGACACATGGAATGACAAATGTAAGATTACGAGGTTATTGAGCGGAGGAATCTTGAGAGAGAGAGAAAAGTAAAGATGTATTCGTCAAAGCTATGTAGAGATCGCTATAGTATGAATGCTATGGTTCTACTGCCTTATTATCCTTTTTATTCGATAGGAAATTTCGCCTCTTTTTATCCCAAATGTTCGATTCCCAATTGCCTCCATTCGGACGTTCTGTCTCATATCCCAATTGCCTCCATCGGTCAGCCTACATATCCTGTGATCCATCACCCTGGTCCTATGCACGTGAGAGTATACCCCAACAACAAAACCCTGAATCCGGATGAACAAGCGCAATTGCGGGATATACTACAAGGATGTACAAATGTATTAGAGGGCTTGGACAAATTACACATCAAGTACATGAGATTGGGGTCAGATCAGGGCTCAAGCTCGCAAGCCATCGATCGCATCAAATGGACCCAGGAGAATATTACAGAGCTGCGAGCAAGGCTTACCTCGAATATCACGCTACTTAATACATTTATTCAAAGGTAATCTATGAATGGATATGGCCTGTATGTCCAAGATCTAATATTCGGGTTCTACAGTTACTCGATAGCGGAAATGAAAAACCTGATTAATGGTCTTCGTCGCAAACACTCAGCCTTCTCCTTGTATTCGGTTGCCTCATTCGCCCCTAGTGTAAATACCAAAGAAGCAATGAAGCAACTTTGCAAACACCTTTACAGAGCTGGGGTTACAGCCTCAATATTCGGGGTCGAGAGGACCAAGCCGTTGCCGTTTTCCAACACCCAAATGCACCTCCGGTAATCACCCAGGACTACTACAGGCTCAGTAGTTCATAAAGAGCTATTGCAGAAATGCGAGCACCAATTGGGTGCCATTTAGGAGGGCAGCATTACATGCGGCTGCCACAATAGGTTTCAGACAGCGCGGTATGCAGTTTTTGTTAGCAAACGATGCAAATTTTGCTAGGAGCAATGGATCAACATCGCTTGATACCGCAGCATTTAATGGACATACAGACCTGGTGAGAATGCTATTGGAAAAGGGGGAAAATATGGAGGCTACGAGAATCAATGATGGATTAACACCACTTCATACCGCAGTATATTATGGACATTCGGGCGTCGTAAGGCTGCTATTAGAGAAAGGGGCAAATATTGAGAGAAGCGATGGTAGGCCAACAGCACTCTACGTTGCATCCTGCTTCGCGCATGTAGGCGTTGTGAGACTGTTATTGGAGAAGGCCGCAAACATTGAGGTCACTAAATTGAAGGATAGGAGAACAGCACTTCATGGCGCAGCATTGTATCTACAAACCGAGGCCGTGCGGCTGCTACTGGGGACATACATGCGGCGGCCAAGCAAGCGGAGACGGCGTTACATGATAAAAAAATTAAAATAAAAATAAAAAATTTTTTCTCGCCCCTCCTTTAGGACATTCTAACATCAAGGACCCAACGCAACTTATACCAGCAATAGCGGTGCTTCTTGCGCATGAGGTCAATATCCTACAGAAAGACTATAATAGTCAAACCCCGCTCGATATGGCAGAAAAAGGTTGGCTATCGAAGCCAAGCAGCTCTTTCTACGACACCTCAAGGAACACAGCCTCGAACCGCCACAGGAGTCCTAGTTGATCCAAGCTAGGACATAGCCTCGACCCCAGGTCGGTTTATCAGTCTATCTGGTGGAAATTCATGTATTTCGCGGGTGCTCATTTATCTGGCGGGTATTCGTTCATACATTTTGCAGGTGTTCATATATTTGGCAGGTATTTATACTTTGCCTACGGTGTACTTGTATCAAACAATGGGGATACAGTGGTTATTGTTGGGCAGGGCTGGCAGATTACACTAGGGATTCTGAGTGACTCATTATGGCCCCCTTATGGGACCACATGTAAGTAATGGACTATTTTTTTTTATTTAGCAAAAAAAGACCATGATTCCAAGTTCAGGGTAAAAGCGCTAAAGTATTCTTGCAAGTCACGTGCGGGCGCCTTAGGGGGCTTGGTTATCTGATTCTCCCTGTTGTCGAGAGCATAACTGAGGTAGTCTCGTGTGTCATTCTGAAGCCACTTGATTACTCTATTCGGTTTAGGCACAACAGACTAGCCCTCGGATATCTATACCGCTAGTATCTACCCAGACTAGTCTGCCTGTCATTTCGTTCACTTGATAGGTGAGGCACCTATTATCCCCCCCATCCAACCGGAACCCTGGGGCCTGACCCACTACTTCCTTGTTAGATAGAGTGCCCAGAAGTATATACAGTACGTATAGAAGTACTCTAGTGGTAGAAACAACACAGTAGTAGAATTCTTACATGGAGTCACGGGGCAGAGTTGTGATATATACATATGTAATACCTAGTAAATCTGCTGTTGATTCATTCACCTTGGAGTCAGTTACCAAATATGCTTCAAAGTACGCTTGTTACATATCTGCTTTTTTGCCATCATAAAATATGTGGTGATGGTACATATTGGATGACCAAGGTTTTTTATCTGATTCTTCCGGTTGTCGAGCGCAAAAAGTTATTGAGTGCTCCTGGAGATGCGTCAGTTTCAGCCATTGGATTGCTAAATTTGGTTTAGGACATATCGGTTAGTCTACCTGCTAGTCTCATACATGCAGCCCCACATCGCATCTCTCAAGTCAGATGCATGTGACTAGAAGTGTAGGGTCACCGGTAGAAACAGCACAGTATGGTACCTAGCCCTGCAGGGTGTATACAGGAGTCTGAGATACGTAATAGTAAATTTCCCATATGCCTATGATTAGGGTGGAGGTGGTGATAGTTTGTATACACAGTATGTTGAAAAACTGTACCCTGTCTCCCTAGCTCCCGACGACTAACCAATACCCGTATACATGTGGAATCAAATCTCACACCGAATGCGTTCCAATTGTATTTCTGCACATGAGGCTTGCTGCTGCCGCCTAGCGATCGATCGATGTCTCAATCTGATTGCTCAATAGATCTAGAGCGAGTATCCCAAGACTAGAGCTTGAGCAGTTGATGCAACGCTGAAAGCCTTCCGAGCTTCTGTGGTTGCAGGGGTGATGATCACATATTTAAAGATGAAGAAAGTGGACTGAAATTGTACATGCCTTAGTTCAGTACATAGTGTACAAAATTAAACATACGAGACTAATTGTCTAAGGCACTGACCATTGCCCTAACCAAAAATAACGAGAATGGAGAGACATGAGGCGCAGGCTTCGTGTTACTTGCAATTGTATCGAACAATGTCTTTGATTTTTACACGAAGCTATCCTTTGCTGGTGGTGTAATTATTGCGGCGGAGCGCTGGCCGATTAACTTCCCTTCTCGTAATGATCCCCTTATTGGACCGCATACGAGCAATTCTTTGAAGAAAAAAAAAAAGAGGCGACCGTTGATTCCAAGTTATCCTTGCAAGTCAGGTGCCGATGAACTAGGTTATCTGATTCTTCTGGTTGCTGAGTGCAACTGTTGCCATTTTTTAAGTCTCGTGCGTCATCTCCCGACAATCCGGTTACCTAGACTTGTTGTAGGCTAGCGAGTAGATAGCCGAACGTGAACCGAATACTGCCTTGCTTGCCTAAACCAAATATAGCAACCGAATGGCCCGAAATTCCAAAGTTTTGCACAAAACAACCAGAAGAATCAGATAACCCAAAAGGCACTGGCACGTGACCCACCAGAATACTTACCCTGATGTTTATTTAACTCATGCGGCCTCGTAAAGGGACATGATAAGCCTCTCAGAGCCCTGAGTGGGCAAGTTAATCGGCTAGCGCTAAGCAACAATAAAGACACCACTAACAAAGGAGATTGCACAGCAGATTGCACAGGAGATTCGTATGGAATATGTAAAGCCAGTTCATTGTTCGATGCAAGTAGGCGAAGCTCCGAGCCAAATGGATGAGCACCAGCCAAATATAGGAAATGTATGAATACCCGCCAAATGTATAAATTTCCACCAGATATATAAACACGAGCCGACTAACAGACCGACTGGCTGATTAGACAGGGATTGAGACTATGTTCAAGCTTGGATCCCTAGGACCCCTGTGGCGGTTTGAGGCTGTGCTCCTGAATATGCCGTAGAAAACGCTGCTTGGCTTCGGTATGCCCACCTTCTTGTGCCAAATCGACTGGGGTTTGACCACTATCTTCTTTCTGTAGGGCATTGGCCCCATGCGCAAGAAGCACCGTTATTATGGGGATAAGTCCCTGAGGTCTAGATGTGTTGTAGGGCCGTAAAATACCAAATGTAACACCATCTCCGCTTGTTCGGTCTCCGCAGATATATTAGCACCCTTCTCCAATAGCAGCCGCACGACTTCTGTCTGTAGATACATTGCTGCGTTGAAAAGTGATGTTCTCGCATTATCGGCTCCAGTGGCCTCGATATTTGTGCCCTTCTCCAATAGCAGACCAACGACGTCTACATGCCCTCTCCAGGATGCGTTGTGCAGCGCAGTTGTTCTACTATCTCTTCTCGTAGCCTCAATATTTTCGTCCTCGCCTAATAGTAGCCTCACCACGTCTATATGTCCAAAATATGCTGCGGGACCAAGCGGTGTTGATCCATTATCGTTTCTGGTGGCCTCAATATCAGCGCCCTCCTCCAATAGCAGCCTCACAACGTCTGTATGGCCATTATATGCTGCGAGGTCAAGTGGTGTTACTCCATGATCGCTTCTCGTGACCCCAATATATGCACCTTTTCCAAATAACAGTCTCACCACGTCTGTATGTCCATTATATGTGGCAGTATGAAGCGGTGTTGATCCATCATTGCTTCTAGCACTCATTAGTCTACCTTGTAAAGATCACGAGGTTATGAGGAATCTTGGGTAGAGAGAAGTAAACTCGAGTATATTTGGCAGAGTTATCTAGCGATCGCTATAGACTTGAAGGCTATGGTGCTAGTCTCTGGTTAAATAAATTCGTCAATGCACTGCTTATATTCCTAATCCTACTCTCACGACTTTCCACATTGGTCACGACTTTCTCCTTCTGGATGCGCTGACACTCGTGATCTCAGTGTCGTGAGAGTATTCCAACATACCTCAAAGTCAGTACCTACCAAGCAACCATATGCCTACGCTTGCTATTTACTCTTGTCATGTTAATGATAGTGATGCTGATGGTACATGTATAAATGACCAACTGCTAATACGTACCTGATTCCGTACAGTAGCCCCCGGCGACTAAACTGCACATACACACACACTGGGGTAAGATCTAGAGGGTTTAGAGATCACACCCGAATGCCCCCCCAATGCACCTGCGCATACGTGTAATCTGGCTCCCCATCCAACAGGTGTTTCGAAGCAGCGCAAATAAGTAACGACCAACGGAGAAATAATGCCATTGTATTTCTTCACACGAGGCTCGGCAATTACCTGATCGCTCTTTTCATCTCAAGGGGCTATCTCAGCAATGGAGATTGAGTAGTTGATGCAATGTTGTTTCCCCTCTGCCTCCAAATTAGGAGTTGCAACACTATTTTCTCCGCTCAGTTTAAGCGGTAGTGAAAAAGCTAAGCGAGTATCGAAGACAAATTCATTCTCTATTGCAAGCAAGGAGCCCATTCATTGAGCAAGCGCAAGTACGTCACATCCACATAAATGCGATTGAATTGCAAAGTTGACTATAAGTTGACTTACATATGATATATAGGTAGGATTTGTCTCAAGACGCCAATCGCACTAGACTGAGCTATGGATACGGAGTTGGTGGTTTTATAGCCGTCTCTAAACTCGCCTGGGATGTGTACACTGCATACAAAGACGCCCCTGAAGATTTCAGAAATATCTCGGACGAAATTAAATCACTACACATCATCGTCGACAGACACAAGGATAATTTCCAGGACAAAACCCTGACTTCGGATGAACAAGTGCAATTACGGGAAATACTGCAAGGATGTACAAATGTGTTAGATGACAAATTTCATATCAAGTTTATTAGATTGGGATCAGATCAGGGCTCAAGCTCGCAAGCCATCAACCGCATCAAATGGACCCAGGAGAATATTGCAGAGCTGCGAGCATGGCTTACCTCGAATACCATGCTTCTTAACACATTTATTGCAAGGTAAACCAAACCACCATAATGGATGTCTTGTATGTCCAAGATCTAAAGTTGGTTATATAGTTGCTCGATGGAGGATATGAGAAACCTGATTAATGGTCTTCGTCACACACGCTCACCCTTCTCCCTGCTAAATTTCATATCAATTGAACACTAGTCTGGACCTTAGCAGCCCTTTTCGCGCTCCTACGTTAGAGATACTTAGAGGGTGCATAAGTTTGAAGGTTGAGAGCGATGATCACAAGTTTAAAGTCGAAGAAAGTGGGAACGTTTTGAAGGTGGCAGAGATCAAGGCCTCGAATATGCCTCACTTCCGTAAATATCTAGTACTAGTGTACTAAATTATATATAAGGACTCATAGTCTAGAGCACTGATTATGATTCTAACAAAAATAGAGAGAAGATGCAAATAGAGAAACATGGGATGCAGTTGAGGTTTACTTCCCTTATTTGCGTCTATTGAATAATGGCCTGATTTGGCATATTCTCCATTTAATCTCCTTTGCTAGTGGTGTATACAAGGCTGGCAGGTTAACTTGCCCGATGCTTGAATCTAATTACGGGACTACATAAGTTTTTACTAAGAAATCAGCTAGGGCTTCCTAGTCCAGGGTAATAGTGCTAAAGCACCTGTCCTTGCAAGTCACGTGCTGGTCCTTCGTTATCTGATTCTTCCGGTTGTTGAGCGTAAACACCCCCATCCGATTGCTATATTTGGTTTAGACAAGCAAGGCAGCATTCGATTCGCGTTCGGCTATCTACTCGCTAGCCTACAACAAGACTAGATGGTTAGCATCTTGGATCCCTTCGCTCAATTTATACATGAAAGAATCTGATAAATTATCCTGAAAGGTACCAACACCTTTTCGCCAGCATCCGCCTCATCCTATCAGTATCCCGCTCTTACCTACACCACCTCCCCAGTCAGCCGTATTTGCCGGAAGTGTCAGTGGATTGTACAATAGAAACAGCACAGTGGTATATTTCTTACGGATTATTGCTACATATGTAATAGTAAATTTGTTTATGCTAAGGTGCACTCGTTAGTCCACCTCAAAGTCGGTACCGAGCAACCATATATGCCTACGCTTGCTATTTACTCTTGTCGTGTTAATGATGGTGATGCTAATGGTACATGTATGTATGTATGTATGTATGTATGTATGTATGGCCTACTGTTAATACGTAAAAAAGTGTACCCACCTCCCTAGCTCCAGCCAAGCTCCAGATGACAAAACCCCACATTGTGGATTTAAATTTCACATCTAGTGAGGGTTTAGAGATCACACCCGAGGCGCGCCTGAGTGTACATACTCCCATGAGTAGTCTGGTTTCCCATGCGGCGACTATACTTAGCACACCTGAGTTATTGGGGCATGATGTCGAAGCAGCGCATGTAAGATTACGAGGTTCCGGGCGAAGTAATTGTGAGATATATATATATATATATATTCAATGGTAGAGTTATCTACGTATCGCTATAGTCTTGATGTTATGGTCCTAGTGCTCTGTCTTTTCCAATATCCAGCGAATCCCCCGCTCTTTTATCCTTCGCAAAATCTTCCAATTAGCCACATTAGGACCTCCAGTTCTATCCCGCATATCCCAATTGTCCATTTCTGGATCCCTGCAGCCCCGTGATATCGTCGCACGTGAGAGTGCTTCCTACAGCGCAAATAAATAAGGGTCTGTATACGAGACCAGCCCTTTAGGATTGACTGAGGAATAATGTTCTGCACATGAGGCTCGGTCAACGGCTGCTGCCTACGGATCGATAGATGTCGATCTGATCGCTGTATACATCTAGAGTGGCGTTGTTTTCCCTCTGCCTCCAACTTAGAAGTCGCAACACTATTCTCTCCGATTAGTTTAAGCGGTAGCTAAAAAGTTAGGGAAAATTGAGTGAAGTACCTGTTTAGAAAAGTCGATACAAATTACTTCCCGATTGCAAGCCGGGAGTAGGCCAATCCATTAAGATTCAAGTTCAGGGTAATAGGGCCAAGATAGCTGTCACGTGTCAGTGTATGCTTATCTGATTCTTCCAGTTGTTGCGCGTAAACAACTGACTATCATTTTCTAGTCTGGTTATCATTTTCGGGCCATTCGGTTGCTATATTTGGTTTAGCCAAGCAGGACAAGATTCGGTTTGCGTTCGGTTCTCTGCTCGCTAGCCTCCAACAAGAATAGCCGGTTAGCATCTAGGGACCCGTCGTGCTCGATAGATAGAAGAATCTGATAAGACTGCGCATCCTGCGACCTAGACTTATCCTGAAACGTACTGACCCCTCTTCGCCAGCATTTACCCCATCCCATCAACCCTGGGAGCTTGACTGCACCACCTCCCCAGTCAGTTGAGAGTGTCAGTGAACAGGTAGTACAGTACTCTTGAGGTAGAAACAACACAGTGGTACATTTCTTATGTTTATGCTAAGGTGCACTCGTTGGTCTACCTCAAAGTCAGTACAGTACCGTAAAAACTTGATAGTAAGACTGTACTCTTCTCGGTACGAGACCAGCCCTTTAGGATTGGCCAAGGGAGAAATAATGCCATTGCCTTTCTGCATATGAGGCTCCGCAAGGCTGACCTAATGGCTGCTGCCTACGTCCGGATCGATTGACCACGTTGTTTCCCGTCAGCCTTCGATTCAGAAGTCACAACATTATCAACTCCAGTCAGTTTAAGCTATAGCGAAAAAGTTAGGGAAAAATCAATTCAAGTTCCAGTTTACAAAAGTCAATACAAATTCTTTCCCGATTGCAAACGGGGAGTGGGTCAGTCCATTGAGAAAGCACACGTATGTGAGCAAACGTCACATCCACCTGATGATTGAAGTTGTAATGCTCACCATATATTACATACCCATGAGATATAGTTAAGATTTGTCACACAACGCCATCGCACTATACTATACATGAGCTACGGATACGGAATTGGCGATTTTATCGCCGTCTCTAAACTCGCCTGGGATGTGTACAATGCATACAAAGACGCCCCTGAAGATTTCAGAAACATCTCGGACGAAATTAAATCACTACACATTATCATCGACAGACACAAGGATAAGTTCCAGGACAAAACCCTGACTTCGGATGAACAATCTCAATTACGGGAAATACTGCAAGGATGTACAAATGTATTAGAGAACTTGGACAAATTGCGCACCAAGTACATGAGATTGGGATCAGATCAGGGCTCAAGCTCGCAAGCCATTGACCGCATCAAATGGACCCAGGAAAGTATTGCAGAGCTGCGAGCAAGGCTTACCTCGAATATCACGCTACTTAATACATTTATTCAAAGGTAATCCATGAATGGATATGGCCTGTATGTCCAAGATCTAATGTCCGGGTTCTACAGTTGCTCGATGGAGGAAATGAAAAACTTGATCAATGGTCTCCGTCGCAAACAATCAGCCTTCTCCTTGCGTTCGGTTGCCTCATTCGCCCCTAGTGTAAATACCAAAGAAGCAATGAAGCAACTTTGCAAACACCTCTACAAAGCTGGGGTCACAGGAGACACTATTCGGGGTCGAGAAGCTCAAGCTGTCACCCTTTTCCAAGACCAAAATTTGCCTCCTGTGGATAACCAGGAGGTTCCTCAAACTACAGTATTGGAGGAACAGCAGAAAGGCAAAGGCCGAAGTCAGACTTTGGGATCGGTTCGACATCATTTAGAGGGCTCACTGTGCCGGTGTTGCGTCTGGCTGCTGCAATGAGTCTCAAACCGAGTGTACAGTCTTTATTAGACGCAGCATCAAATGGAAATACAGATGTAGTGAGGCAGCTATTGGAAAAGGGCGCAGACATTGAGGCCACTCGAAGCGATCATGGAGCAACACCGCTTTATTCCGCAGCATATAATGGTCATACAGACGTGGTGAGGCTGCTATTGGACAAGAGCGCAAATATTGAGGCCACAAGAAGCACTAGCGGAGCAACACCGCTTAATTCCGCAGCATCTTATGGACATACAGACGTTGTGAGGCTGTTATTGGAAAAGGGGGCAAATATTGAGGCCACTCGAAGCGATACTGGATCAACACCGCTTGATCTTGCAGCATCTAATGGACATACAGACGTTGTGAGGCTGTTATTGGAAAAGGGGGCAAGTATTGAGGCCGCTCGAAGCGATACTGGATCAACACCGCTTGATCTTGCAGCATCTAATGGACATACAGACGTTGTGAGGCTGTTATTGGAAAAGGGGGCAAGTATTGAGGCCGCTCGAAGCGATGGTGAAGCAACACCGCTTGATTCTGCAGCATATAATGGACATACAGACGTGGTGAGGTTGTTATTGGAAAAGGGGGCAAATATTGACGCCACTCGAAGCGATACTGGATCAACACCGCTTGATCTCGCAGCATATCGTGGCCATACAGAGGTGGTGAGGCTGTTATTGGAAAAGGGGGCAAATATTGAAGCCATGAGAACTGACAATGGAATTACAGCACTTTACAGTGCATCCTGGAGAGGGCGTATAGGGGTGACGCGCCTGCTGCTGGAGAAGGGCGCACATATTGAAATCAGTAGCACCTATCATGGGAGAACAGTACTTCACGTCGCAGCATGGTATCTACAGACAGAGGTCGTGCGGCTACTATTGGACAAGGGTGCGAATATACATGTTGCAGCCAAGCAAGCGGAGACGGTGTTACATGTTGTATTTTACGACCCCCTAACAGAATCCTCTAGCATCAAGGACCCAATGCAACTTATCCCAACAATAACTGTACTTCTTGCGCATGGGGCCAATATTCTACAGAAAAATGACAGTGGTCAAACCCCCCTCGATCTGGCAGAAAAATGTGGGCATCTCGAAGCCAAGCAGCTTTTTCTACGACATCTCAAGGAACACAACCTCAAACCGCCAGAGGAGTCGTAGGTGATCCCAGCTAGGATAGTGTACCGGGTAGGCAGCAATAGGTATGTACCGATGTGGTTCCGGGTGCGGCAGTGAGCACGACCCTAAACTGATACAGGTATCAAGTCATGAGCGAGGCCGAAAAACGGGGCAGTGGTGGCGGTAGGGACAAGACACAATGAAAGATATGTAGGCGAGTTTGGTATCGGATATTGAGTCAGGAGCTGCATCAAACTTTTAAATTCCCTGTGTGACTACCTTTGTCAGCAGTAATTTTTGTATATTAATAGGTGGATCCCACTAGACCATAATATGACCGAGAGCAGCTCTGACTCCCTTCAAGTTGGGGATACTTGGACATTTGAAGCCAGCAGTCAGCTGTATATGCAGTGTGGGTAATATTGGACGGTGGCTTAGACTCCCGAGTCCTATTTTGACCCCTGTTACAAATATAAATTGAAAATTATCCAATCCTTTGAATTATTTTCAAGAAGCTCTAATACCTCCCGGTTAGAAACCAGGGTATCCTAAATTGCAAGTTTGAATTTGGGCAAGAAGGATATAAGGGAACTGAATCCGCTGGCGGGATAAGAGAAGGCAGAGCACTAGGACGGTAGCATTCAAGCTATAAATGATATCTAAGATTGCTCGCGCAGCTTAATATACAGTATCTCTCACTCTCGCTCTCTGCGCCCCCCTACGTTATATACATAGAAACTTAGAGGCAACATAAACTTAGTTAGTTGAGAGTGGTAATCACAAAACATAAGGGACTACACTGAACGCGAACTGGGAGTTACAGGACTCATGGCCCAGGGCACTGACCATGAGTTTGACAAAGATAGCGAGAAGAGGATTAAAACCCAGTACTCGTACGTATGACGAGCCACCCGGAAAACCCGGGGCCAGCAAGTTAATCTGGTGCCCACGCGGTATATGTGCAAGTACAAAGGAAAAAAAACAAAAAAAATTACCCCTCGACCCAGCTCAAATGGCCGTCATCTCTCTGTACAGGTAAATAGTGGAGCAAGGCTTCTACTGCCTCCCAGGGCTCATCTTCCCCTTCATCTTTCCTCCATATCGGATGAATCCAGCTGGTCCCAAGAATCTGAGCCACCGATTAGCTCTCTCCGCTGTCCACAGGCGGAAGGTGATGTATGTGCTATCGGTATAAATCTAAAGCAAAGGGAAGAGGGTAGTCTGTCATTGCTACCGCTGGTACCCCAATGATAACTTGCAAAAGTAATTTTTCGACTGTGTATTAAACATTAACAAAATATTTTGCCCTACTCCCTTCCAAAAGCACTTGATTTACTGCAACGGCGGCACGTTGGGGACTCGGCCTTCCCTATGATGCGTAGCTAGCTGTTAAATAGTCCTCTATTTGTGCGTACCCAGGTATAAGCCGATGGTGCTAGTCGGCACCAGTCGCTTGAATCTACTTCTCATGGGACCACATATGAGTAATGAGTTTTTTCCTTTTTAAATAGAAAATAGACCTTGGCCACAGGTTCAGGGTAACAGTGCTCAATACCTTATAGGTCACGTGTAAGTCGTATGGTTATCTGATTCTTTCGGTTGTTGAGCGTGAAACCCACGAATATCCGTCATTTTCAGGCCATTCGCTTGCCATATTGGGTTTAGGCAAGCAAGGATACATTCGGCTATCTACTCCCTAGTCTCCAACAAGACTAGCTGGTTAGCATTAAGGACCCCCCTTGATAGATGGAAGAATCTGATAAGGGTGAATGTATTCGTAATCCCAAGCTTTATCCTGAAAAGTACTGACCCTGATCCCACCTCTTCGCCAGCATCCGCCCCATCCCATCCCATCGGCATCCCCCGAAACCCTGGCAACTTGACCGCCCCACCTCCCCAGTCGGAGCTAGTGTAGATGCGTGTGTCCGTCTCTGCTGGAAGTGTCACTGGGGTCCAGTACTCGAGCGGTACCGGTGCGGAGGAAATTGAGGTCTAGACCCTGCGATGTGCGGTGGAAGTTATGAGTAATTATATGAGCACCGACGTCGTGGTGGAGCCAGCTGAACCTGAAGCAAGTGCATGCAGGACTGGTGGATGAAGTGACGAGCTCGGAGTTGGTGGACTTTACACTTCCTCGCACGCGGGTTCGGACTTTATAAACGAGATATACACACGCACACAAAGTACAATTGTTACAGCTTCGCTCACCACGCTCACTAAGGCCACTCTACTACAGTTTCAGTCATGCCCCCCCTCGTCCTCTCCGTCGCACAATCCCGCACGCTCCCCACCCTCCAGGAAACCCTCACGCACCTCAGCACCCTCGCGCACCGCGCCTCCACGCACGGCACGCACCTCCTCCTCACCCCAGAAGCCTTCCTCGGCGGCTATCCACGCGGCTCCTCCTTCGGCTCCGTCATCGGCTCACGCACGCCCTCTGGCCGCGCCGAATTCGCCTCCTACGCCCTCAACTGTCCCGACTTTGGCGACGTGCATGAAGGCGGCGGGGGCGTGTACCCCAGCCCCGGGGACGGGACCAAGGAATTCCTCGAGTCGCTCGCTAAGAATACGGGTGTCTTCCTGGTGGTTGGGGTAGTGGAGAGGTGCGGCGGGACGTTGTATTGTGGGGTTGTGTATGTCTGTCCGGAAAAGGGCGTGGTGGGCAAGAGGAGGAAGCTTATGCCGACAGCAGCAGAGAGGCTCGTGTGGGGGTTTGGATCCGAGAAGACATTGAAGGCTATTACGACTACCCTTGCGGGTCAGGGGGTCACCCTGGCGGCGGCGATTTGTTGGGAGAATTATATGCCGCTCCTAAGATATACAATCTATAGCCAAAATGTAAATATCTATCTAGCACCCACGGCAGATGGCCGCGAGAGCTGGATAAGTACAATGAGGCATACCGCAATGGAAGGGAGGTGT
>Ga0307511_10003283_pt1 | contig 16631 bp, 16 predicted proteins | sample 13_EM_MG_FD_200266 | JGI IMG/M metagenome (GOLD analysis project Ga0307511, IMG submission 200266) | Populus trichocarpa ectomycorrhiza microbial communities from riparian zone in the Pacific Northwest, United States - 13_EM | ecosystem: Host-associated > Plants > Roots > Unclassified | place... | reverse complement strand
CCGCTGAGCTCGCGAAGGACCACACCGTCGTCGTGCCCGACCTGCGCGGCATGGGCCTGTCATCGCACCCCGCCGGCGGCTACGACAAATGGACGCAGGCCGGCGACATCCGCGCCGTCCTCGACAAGCTCGGCATCGACCGCGCCGACATCGTGGCCCACGACATCGGCACGATGGTCGCGTATGCCTACGCGGCGCGCTATCCGGACAAGACAAGCCGCCTAGTCATAATTGACTCCCCGATTCCCGGTATCCCGCCGTGGAACCAGATCGTGCGCCTGCCCGCGTTGTGGCACTTCAACTTCGGCGGCCCGGACGCCGAGCGTCTGGTCGCCGGCCGCGAGCGCATCTACCTCGACCGCTTCTGGAACGAGTTCGCCGGCGACCCGTCGAAGATCGACGAAGCAACCCGCCGCCACTACGCAGCGATCTACGCCAGGCCCGGCGCGATGCATTCCGCGTTCGCCCAGTTCCTCGCGATCGCCCAGAAGGACGAGGCCGACAACCTCAAGGCGATGCAGACGAAGCTGGCGATGCCGGTGCTCGCCATCGGCGCCGAGAAGGCCTTCGGCGCCAACGTGGGGGTCGTCATGCGCAACGCGGCGACGAACGTGCAGGAAGTCGTCGTGCCCAGCGCCGGCCACTGGCTGATGGAGGAAGCGCCTGCGGCGACGATCGGCGCGGTGAAGGATTTCCTCGCAGCGCACTGAGTCCGGCGGCCGCTCCTTCGCTCAGGCCACCGCCCCCTTTTCGGGGGCGGCTGCCCCCCCTGGCGCCGCACCAAACAGACTACGCTCGAGTATCTCGAGCGACACAACATCGGAGCGTCCGCACTCAAAGCCGCCACGCTGGTCGACCACGTACGCGCCCGGCGACTTCTCCAAGCGCTGGCGCGGGCGGGCCAGCGCGGAGCGGATCACAGGGTCACAGTGGCGTGGAGTACGTCCCCCTCCACACCAAGTGCCAGACGATCGGTTTCAACATCAGACGCCATTCCGATGCGCCTGCATATATTCACGCAATACGGCATTGATGCGGGTCTGATAGCGCTCTCCCGTTTTCTTGAAGAAACTCAGCACATCCGCATCCAGCCGCAGCGTAACTTGCAGCTTGTTTCCGGCAGGCACCAGCGCCCCGGGCCGCGACCACTTCACATGCGGTCCAGATTTCGGAATGTCGCTGTAATCGATCTTTGAATCCGGAAGCGCCGCAATTGCCGCCAGGCGCCTGCGCTGTGCCACCGTGACTGGCGGCGGGTTCTCAGTGTCCAACCTAAACTTTGAGATATTCCGCTTGCTCATGGCCATCCGCCTTTCTCGCTGAAATCAATCGAGTAACCTCGGGATCCTCACCGCGGACCGTGTACACGACCGCCAACAACGCCGGATCAACCAGTCCCACGGTTCTCCAACGATCCTCGCCGTAGTCCTCTCGCCCGTCGAATGTCTCTATCCGATTCGGATCCAGGAAGACGCGGGCCGCATCCTCAAAGGCAACACCATGCTTGCGCAGGTTCGCTTCCGCCTTATCCCGGTCCCATTCGAATTCCATGCAGGAGAATACTACATTTGTAGCTACACGGCAAACCCTAGGCGCAGTTCCACGGCCTTTAGGGCGCCCACCGACGACCAGAAACCCGATCTCGAATGCCCGGGGCAACTAAGAACGCACGAAGAGGACCGGCGGAGGTCAGAATTGTTATGAGCTGACGGACTGTGCGCTGACGACAGTCGGGCTCCGACCCAACACTCATGTTGACCGGGCCCATCGCCGGCTCGCCGCATTATGAGGTTGACCCTTTGGGGCGGCTGTGACAATGTCTTCCTGTTTTTAACAATACAATTAGGTGGCAAATGCTTGCTTTTCCGAGGTCGGCCCTGGCTTGCGTGGTTCTCGTCGCGATCACGATAGCGCCCTACACGGGCGTTTGCGCGTCCCGGACGGCCGACGCTGGCAAGCCTCATGAAGGGGCGCTGGACACCTCCGTCGACACCGAATCGATGGACGCGAGCGTGCGCCTCAAAGCGATGGAGCAGGAGCAATACGGGATCGAGGAGTATCTTTACCTGGTTCTTTTCAACCAGCAGTACAGCGAGCGAATTGCGGCCGAGCGCATTACGATCCCAACAGTCGATGCAGGCATCGAACCCGCGTACGTCTTCAGCCCGAAAGCGCCCAACCGGGGCAGCCGTGCGGCCGGACTGGTGATGGTCCATGGCAGCTACCATGGCTGCCTCGATCCGATGATCTTCAGTTTCATCGCCGCGGCGGTCGACCACGGGTTTACGGTAATCTTTCCGGAGTACCGCGGCTCCAGAGGCTATGGCCAAACTCAGTACGACGCCATCGATTTCGGCGGCAAGGAAGTCGATGATGTCATGGCTGCGGCCGACTACCTGGTTAACACGCGTGCAATCCCTAAAAACAAACTTGCCATTTATGGCCGCAGCAAGGGCGGGATGATCGTGCTGCTGGCGATCGAGCGCTTTCCCGCAGTCTTCGCGGCGGCGGTCGATGTCGTGGGCATAGCCGATATGGTGGCTTATATGGCCTACAAGCCCGGCTTTCGCGGCGCTGACATTGCCAGACAGCCGCGTTTCGGCGGCAAGACAATTGCCCAGGATGCCGGACCTTACATCGATGTCTCGCCGCTCAACCATGTCGAGGACATTCGAACGCCGCTCCTCGTACATGCCACATCCGGCGATAAAACCGCACCTGTACAGTTGCATAGCGGACGTTTGATAGAGCTGCTCAAAGCGCACAACAAGGTGTTCGAGTCGAAGATCTACGACCGCGCGCCCGGCGGCCACGTCTTCAGCGAGGTCGATTCACCCGACGCGCGCGATTCACAGGATCGTATCTTCGAATTTCTTGCGAAGTACACCCCGTAACGGTCTCGTTCTCATCGAACTTCTCGAAGCCTGCGAGTGCTGGTGTGCACTTTGCCAGATGTAACATGGCAAGCGGCTGTGTCTGGTCGGCGCCGCGGGCAGCCCTTATCGCAAGGGCGTACACCGCGGCGGCGACCAACAGGCGGATCACGATGCGCAGGACAGCGGCTTGCAAGCTCACGTCCCGCTCCCAGCATGCTGTTTGGGGGCTTGGGCCGCTCTCATCACCTTGGCGATCTCGCAGAGTTGTATTTGGGTCTTGGCAGCACTATCAGTCCTGGCCCGCGGGCCCGGGCCAGGCGCGGATATTTCGTGCGGCTGAGACGTGTGGGGATAAAACCAGAAGCGCCGCGCGGCGACAGCGGCGAAGATCTGCTCTGCAGCCTCTTCGGGTGGCAGGGAGTTCAGCGGCACGTAGCGCCTGAAGGACGATGCAGCATTCTGGTATTCGGCAGTGCCCGCGATGTTCGTATTGCCGAGCGCAGGGCAGACTAACGTCACTGCGACCTGCGACCCCTTTGAATCCAGCTCGCGATAAAGCGACTCCGACAGACCGACTATCGCGTGCATGATCGCCGCGTCGGGCGCTGCACCACGGATTCCGAACACTTCGGCGGCAGCGATGTTGACGATATGTCCTCCATCGCGCTCGACCATACCCGGTGCGAAGGCCTGCACGCCGTTAATGACGCCCCACAGAGTCACCTCAATACTCACACCGGGATTGTTGCAGAGTAGCCACGGCGGACCGAGCTCGGCTGAGCTGCGTCGGGCCAGCTCACAGAGGGCCGCGAAATCGAGCCTGTAGCTCGGGACCGCGATGGCCTCAACACCCTTCGCCTTAACTTGCTCGAGAGCGGCGGTCAGCAGATATTCATTCTCGTCAGCGAGCGCTACCATCATGCCTCTATCCGCGGCATGCAACGCCAGGGCCAACCCGACGCCACGCGCCGCGCCCATGATCACCGCGACCTTACCTGTCAGGTCAGTCTTGGGTCCCTTGGTAAATAGGTCATTCATGACGCAGCGATTATCGGACGGCGGGCGGGCTATTGATTAGATGGGAAACTCGGGAATCTGATTTCCATAAATGGCAGCCCAGCATTTCCGTACAATCGCCCGCCCGGAATATCCTCCATAATTGATGTCTCGCGAGACACGTTGCCGTGAGTCACTCAAGAGGAAACAGCGCTCATGCTTGGCCACGCGCACTATTCTGAGGGATTGGGTCTGCTTGCCCGCACTTGGCTTGCGCTGGCCTTGACCGTTGCATCAGGCGGTGTAACCACGGCAACTGCGCAAACGCCGATCGCGCTGCTGGGAGATCGCGATTTCCCGGAAAGCATCGCAGCAACCCCAGACGGCACCCTTTACGTCGGCAGCCTCGGCACGGGCGGCGTCTACCGGGTAGTGCCGGGCTCGAAGGAAGCCAGACCGTGGATCAAGCCCGGCGCTTTCGGAACGCACTCCACATTCGGCGTGCTGGCGGATCTGAAGCCTGTCGTTCGGGCCGGACGGCAATCTGTACGTGGATAGATACACGCCGGCGGACCTTTATCGAATCAACGTCAAGAGCGGCAAGGCAACCGGTGCAACCCGGTTGAGCCCTTCCCGACCGCTCGTGCTGGCTGACGCGATCCGGCCGTATGGCAAGGACCGTTTCCTGTTGATCGAAGGCGGCGGACGGCTCGACAGTCTCACCATTCGCGGCGACACCGTGTTGGTCGAGCTACGCTAGAAACTTCACCAACTCGGAGTTGGTCGGCTCGGTGGCAGACTTGGACAACATCCTGATATTCGTCAAAGTGGCCCATATGTCACTGCCGTATCAGCTGCGGCCGGGATGCCGGGTTGTAACCTCTTGGACCAGCCACGCATTACCATCGGGATCGGCGAAGGCGAAGAATTGCCCGTAGCTCGTCCGCTGGGGATCGGGGCCGGGAAGCCGTGCCTCGACGGGAAATGGTGCGCCGTGCCATATGTCACTCGCCTTGATGCCACGGCGGATGAGTTCTGCATGAGCCGCTTTGATGTCGGAGACAACCAGGGCCGCCGCCGCCGAGCCAGGCGTCCCCGAGGTGATCCCGCTGCCGAAGTTCACCGAGCACCCTGAGCCGGGGGGCGTGAACTGGACGATGCGGATGTTCTTTGCCGGGGAAACATCTTCATCGAGCCTCCAACCCAGGAGTTGGTAGAACTGCTTGGCCCGGTCGACGTCGGACACCGGGATGATATGGACCTCGAGGTTCAGAGCGACTTTCGCTATGGCGTCAGACTTCTGTTCTTTCATAATCTTTCCTGTTTGATTCATGGAGTTCGCGCTTGCGCTGATCGAATGTAACTTCGCCCTGGTTTGTGCGGCTCTTCAGCCGGGCAACTTGGCGCCGAGCACGTCGATGCGTTCGATCGACGGCGCCTGCGCCAGCAGCTTGGGAGCATTCGCGCCCAGTGCCTGGGCAATCGCCCTATGCGCTCGAGTCTGCGCGGTTTGGTGGTCCTACACGTCCAGAAAACTGGAAGAAAGACGGATCTTTCCTCCGATCCGCGGCCCGCTTGCCGGGCCGCAAAGGCAGCTACTTCGAACTTGCTGACGTCTACTGGCTGCGCCGCCCGAACGAGAGCCCATAGGCGGCACTGCGCACCGCCGGCAGCGGGTCGTCAGACAGCTCGATACCGGGGGTGAGGTTCGTGGGTAGGAACAGCAGCTTCTTCTCAACCGCCTGGCTGTTGGGAGCCACTTTTGTCAGCGTCAGCACGCCGAGATCGACGACCTTGCGGTCTTCAGGCCACGGTTGGCTCGCGTCCTTGGTCTGATCGCTGGGGTCGGCTAGTACCGCCTTCAGGTGGAATACCACCGGCTTTTGCGCGATCCGCTTGGCTATGTCGTCGAACAGATAATCAGGTGTCTGCTTGGCTGCCTCTTCCGGTGTGATGTGTACCAGCTTTTCCGGCGCTATCACGTAACGCACCGCCTGCTTCTGGCCGCTCTTGTTGACGAAGATAAATGCGTCGATGCCGTGGTATTCCTCGTCGGCAAAGCTATCCGGAATGGGGAGCGAGCCAATTGCCTTCGGTGCATTCGGGTGGCTGCCAAAGAACTGTTCCAGTTTCGTGGGGTGTGGAGCAGTCGGCGGACTCGCGACGATGGCTGTCAGCAGATCACGAAAATCCTCTCCGGTGCCTACCGGGAAGAACTTGAACGAGTTGGTCACCATGTCGGTGTCGGCACCACCGGGCAGGTGGTACTTGATGGCGATGCCGCGGGGCATCGCGGGCGTGCCGTCCGGCACAGTCGGCACCCCAGCGCCATCGGAGAAGCGCGCGGTCAGCGGAATCGTGCTGCCGCTGAATAGCTTTGCGCTGCTGAGCCGCGCGGCTGCGGGCGAAGCCTTGAAGGTGCCTTCCACTACGACGCCTTTCGCATGAAAGGCGCGAAACCCCGGATGCACGCCGTCCACCTTGTTCGCCAAGTCGACGATTTGTGTCGGGAGGGCTGCGTTGTCTGCGGTGGCCGCTGCAGAAGTCAGCAGCAGTGATCCATACATCAAGGACGTTGCCAGGCCTCTCGCGCATGAGCCGAGTGCAACTTCTTTCTCCTTGCCGAGCGCGCGTTCCCGGCGTACAAACAACGGGTGATTGATCATAGTTGAATCTAAGTTGCGGTGAATCGGGATGCAGATAATGGGCCCGCGACGACGGGCGCAGTATCCGCAAGATTGCCAATTTTGATATCAAAACTGCCATGCGTATTAACATTCTCGTTCTCAACGGCGCGTTCGACACCGGCCTGACTGCGGTGCTCGACGCCTTCGGCACGGCCAATACGCTGGCGGAGATGACCGGCATGTCCTCGCTGCGCTTCCAGGTGAAGGTGGTGGGGCTGCGTAAGAACATCACCACGGCACACGGCCTGAGCGTGCCGGTGATCGCGGCGGCGCGCGTGCAGACACCGGACGCGGTGGTGATGCCTGCCATCATGCACATGAAGCCGGAGCCACTGGTAAAGGCACTGGCCGGCAGCGAGGTGCGCGAAGCCGGCACAGTGCTGCGCAAATGGTCCGGGCGCGGCGCGTTGACCGCGACCGCCTGCGTTGGCACCTTCGTATTAGCGGAGGCGGCTCTGCTCGACGGCGAGGAGGCCACTACCACCTGGTGGCTGTCGCCGCTGTTCCGGCAGCGCTATCCGCGGGTGCGGTTGGACGAGTCGCGCATCCTCGTGCAATCCAACACCATGTTGACCGCCGGCGCGGCGCTAAGCCACCTCGACCTCGCACTGGCCCTGATCCGGCGCGCTAGTCCGGAGCTGGCCAACCTGACCGCAAGGTATCTGGTGGTGGACGTCCACACTTCGCAGTCGATCTACTCGATCCCGGATCATCTGGCCCATGCCGATCCGCTGATACAACGGTTCGAGCGCTGGGCGCGCGGGCGCCTGGCCAAAGGCTTCTCGCTCGACCGGGCCGCGGAGACGTTGGGGACCAGCAAGCGCACCTTGGCACGCCGGATGGAGAGCGTGCTGGGCAAATCGCCGCTCGCCTTCTTCCAGGACCTGCGGATAGAGCGCGCGGTGCACCTTCTCAGGACCAGCGACGCGAGCGTCGACCAGATCGCCGCCCAAGTCGGCTACGCGGCAGGCGTGACTCTGCGAGCACTGCTGCGCCAGAGGCTCGGTCGCGGCGTGAGCGAAATACGCCGCAGCCTGTAAGGCCGCCTCCAATATCTCTTGTTAGGTTAGCTACCGTCGGAGCCGCGGCTCCGACGGTAGTAAGTGAGGTGACGTCTGGGCGATCGCGCTCGGCGCGGTTGCTTACCATCGGCCAAGGTGCGCACCTCCGTCGACGTGCAGCGTCTCGCCGGTCACTTGACTGGCTTGCGTGAGATAAAACACCGCTTCGGCGATGTCCCGGGCCGCGGCGATCTGACCAAGGGGTGAGAGCGTCTTCAGGTAGTCCTTGGGGCCGCGCCGATCCCCTGCGATGCTCCCGTCACAATGACGGTCTTATTTTCTGTAGTCATATCGATCTCCTTGCTTTGAAAAGTTGGGTGTGAATCCCCGTTTCGATGTGCAGATCATGGGCTGGACGCGGCCGATTGATTAGATGGAAAACTCCGGAATCTGATTTCCACAAATGGCAAAGTCGCGGCAGCGGCAGCGGCAAAGATCGTCGGGCTACAGGCAGCACCAGTCACGAGCGCTGCCTGCCCAGGCAATAACAGGGGAATTGTCTTGCCGCCAGGATTCTGCGCTACCGTGTTCGCCGAGCTACGCTAGAAACTTCACCAACTCGGAGTTGATCTGCTCCGCATGAGTCCACAGCACGCCGTGGGGGCCACCCTTGAGATCAACGTACCTGGCATTCTTGATCATCTTCGCTTGTCTTATGGAGGTAGCTTCGGCCGGAAGAATGCGATCGGCGTCGCCGTGCAGAATGAGTGTCGGCACGGTGTTGCGAGCGATGTCCTGGCGGAAGTCCTCAATCCACGTGTCGACGCAAGCTAGCGTGCCGGTCGCAGACGCTCCGACGCCCACGTTCCAGTTCTCCTCGAGGACGCGCTCGCTCACGAGCTTGCCTCCCGTGACATCGTAGTTGTAGAAGTTGTGCAGAAAGTCCATCAGGAAGGCCGGCCGATCCGCCTTGATGGCCGCCTTTATACCGTCGAAGACACTCCTGTCCACGCCTTCCGGGTTGTCGGCCGTTTTCACTAGATACGGGCCCAGGGTGCCGATGAGCACAGCCTTGCGCACCCGTTTCGTGCCGTACTTGCCGATATACCGGGTGACTTCGCCCGTGCCCATCGAGAAGCCGACGAGAGAAACGTCCGTGAGATTCAGCGTGTTCAGCACAGTATCGAGATCGGCCGCAAACGTGTCGTAGTTGTAGCCAACGGTGGGCTTGCTCGATCTGCCGAAACCTCTGCGATCGTATGTGATCACGCGATGACCGGCGGCAAGCAGTGCCGCTGTCTGCTTTTCCCACGACGCGCCGCTCAGGGGCCAGCCGTGGATGAGGACAACCGGCGTCCCGGAGCCATGGTCCTCGTAGTAGAGTTCAATAGGTGTTGAGTTTTCCTGGCCAACTTTGATGTAGCTGCTCATGGGCTCTCTCCTGCTCTGAGGTGTGCTGGACTGTGATGACTCGCTGAGTGTCTTGGCTCGCGAAGTGTGCGGCAGCAGCGATGCTGCCATCCCCGCCGCGACGAGCTTCAGCCCATCTCGGCGGCTGAGGTGGCCGTCGGAACTGCTCGCTGCAGCCGCTGCAACATCTTTCTCGTTCATACAAGTTTCCTCCCGTTCAGGCCGTGACCCGGCCGCCTGTTTGATTCAATCCCGGCGCGCGGTCAGCTGCCGCGCCGCGCGAACGACAGTGCGTAGGCCTCGGCCCTGATGACCGGAAGCCTGTCATCTGAAATCTCGATTCCATCCGTGAGGCGGGTCGGGAGGAACAGCAATTTTTTCTGCGCCTCCCGGCTGTCGGCAACGGGCTGGTCGAGCGTCAGCACGCCCAGGTCCACCACCTTGCGATTGTCGGGCCAGGGCTTGCTCGGGTCCTTGGTCTGGTCGCCGGCTGCGGCAAGCTGGGCCTTCAGATGGAACAGGACCGGCTTCTTCGCAATGCGCCGCGGCAGGTCATCGACCAGAAAATCGGGCGGTTTCCTGGCGGCCTCGTCGGCAGTCAGCTGCACGGCCTTTTCCGGGGTCATGAGGTACCGCACCGCCTGCCTGTGTCCGGCCTTGTCGACGAAGACGAAGGCGTCGATGCCGTGATACTCCTGGTCCGCAAAACTGTCCGGAGTGGGCGCAGTGCCGAAGGACGCAGGGAACGTCGGGTGGCTGGCGGCGAATTGATCCAGCTTGGTCGGCTTGGGTGTATCGGCAGGACTCTCGCTGATGGCCACCAACAGATCGCGAAACTCCTCTCCGGAGGCCACCGGGAAAAACTTCACCCCCAGAATCACCATGTCCACCTCAGCCCCGCCAGGCAGGTGGAACTTGATGGCCATGCCTTTGGGGTTGGAGGGGGCGCCGTCCGGGACTGACGGAAAGCCGCCGTCGTTCGAAAAGCGCACGGTCACGGGAATCCTGCTGCCGTCGAAGAGCGCCGCGCGGCTCAGTGCGGACGCTGCAGGCGTGGCGACAAAGCTGCCTTGCGCGACCACGCCTTTGGCGTGGTTGACGCGGAAGCCCGGATGGGTTCCGTAGATCTTGTAGAAGGTATCCACGATCTGGGTTACGAGCGCGGCGTCGTCGGCGCTAGCTGCCGCTGAGGTCAACAGGCTCGCTGCCACCATTGCGCCTGCCAACGGTCTTTTGTGGTTGAACATGGTGCGTGACTCCTAGGTTGGTCGCGCTGCAGCTATTGGCCCAGAGTGCCGGTGTAGTACGGCAGACGCTTCTCAACGTCGGGCTTGGTCTGGAGGCCCATCTCCAACAGGCGCTTGAGGTTCTGCAGGGCCTGCGGGCGGTGCACCGAGTCCAGGAACGCGTCCCATTCGGCGCCGATCTCGATGTCAGACGGCAGGGTCGGGATGTCGACCAGGCGCTTGATGTCAGCAATGGCGTGCTTGTCAAACCCGGCGATCCGCCGGGCCAGCGCGTCCACGAACTGATCCAGCTCGGCATCGGGCAGCGCGCGGTTGACGTACCCATAGCGCTCCGCCAGGTCGCCGGGGATGTCTTCGCCACCGAGCAGGACCTCCAACGCGCGGCCGCGCCCGACGAGGCGCGGCAGGCGGGCCATGGGGCCACCACCAGGCACCAACCCGGCGCCGATTTCCCACTGTGACAGGACCGCCTTCTCGCGGCTGGCGAAGCGCATATCGCTCGCCAGGGACAGTTCGCTGCCGACGCCGGTGGCGCGGCCGCGGATCGACACGATCGACACGACCGGCGCGCGGCTCAGGCGGACCAGCATGTCCGGCAACGCCGGCAGGCCGGTCACGCCGGGCGGAATGTCGGTTGTCGATGAGAGCGGCGGAATGAAGTCGTAATGCGTCAGGAAGAAGCCCGGCACCGCGCTCTGGAACACGACGACCTTGACCTTGGAGTCGGTCTCGATCTGGGTGATGACACTGTTCAGCTGCGGAATGGTCTCGGGGCCGAAAATGTTGAACGGCGGGTTGTCCAGCGTGACACGCCAGTATTCCGGCGTGAGGCGCTCGAGCCGGATCTCCTGCTTCGGCGCGGCGTCAGTCCTGGTGCGGGGTCCTCCCGCCGGCTCGCCAGCGTGAGCGGGATTGATGCCTGCCATTGCGGCAGCCACGAGTGTTGCGGCAAGGATGTGCGTTTTCATTTCCGGATACCTCGGGTAATTCATGTAGGCACGACGGTGCTGGTGGGCGGCGATGAACGTCGTCCGGGGAATGTTTGGTGAATGATTGGGGCTACGAGTTGGAGAAAAGGGTCGGGCGCAAAGTCCCGTGCTGATCAGCCCAATTGAGTCTGCCGCCGAGGCTGACACGCGCCTAGGGGCCCGTTCCGGTCATGCGTGTCGCAGAAAGTGCAACGCCGTCGCGCGGCCATTCTCGACTCAGTTCCAGCACACCGTTTTCTGGCAGAAGCCCCCTTCGCCGGGCGATCGCAACAGCCTCCGTCCGCCTTCTCGCACCAAGCTTTCCGAATATCGCCTTGATGTGCGTCTTGACTGTTCCGACGCCGATCGTCAAATGGCAGCCGATGTCCTTGTTACTCAGCCCCAATATGACGTAACGCAGAACCGTGAGCTCACGATCGGTGAGAGGCTCATGGGCCAGACTCCCGGCGAATTTCGCAGCCACAATTGGTGCAAACGCCGTGGCGCCCCGATGCAACGCGCGCACCCCTCGAATCAGATCCTCAGCGCTACATCCCTGCAGCAGATATCCCCGGATACCGTGTTGAACCGCGCGACGAATGCGAGCTTCATCATCGAATTGCGTGACGATGAGAATCGCACCGCGCAGGCTCGCGTCGTTCGCGTGCCGCATACCGGAATCATAGTCCGCTACCAGTACAGCCGAAGGGTGCGACATCCGGGTCCAATGCGCCGGCTGCAACTCCCGGTCGCGTCTCAGAATTTCGAACCCGTCGGTTACCCGAAACAACGTCGCCTCCACCCCTGCCGCAAACAGCGGGTCTCGGTGGTCGACGAGTACACTGACGCTGCGAACGAAAGACATTGATCCGCTCCGCGCATCCGTCGGGATAGTCAGATCTGCGTTCTGCCAGTTCGTCTCGATCACGCCAGCCACTCCCAATCCAAGCTCACAGGATGAGTAACTATTATCCAGGCGATGGCCCCTGTAAATTAGGCACCGCCCGTCCACCAGGTTTCCGGCCGGATACCGCTGAAGGGAACTGACGGGCTACCCGCGCGTTCGAAGCCTCTTTGCTGTTAGTATCGCAGGAGGCCCTTTGGTTCCAAGGCAACTTTATGACGATGTTTGTCAGGAGCAGCAGGCTGCGAAAGACCGATTATGCGGCTGACTTCTTCTGAGTTCGTGCGTCAAAACGTCGTCTGGCCGCTTCCACTTCGCTGTGATAGGCCTGGGTCCAGCGATAGATGGCGCAGACCGGTCCGGCGAGCGTGCGGCCGAGTGGCGTAATTGCATATTCAACCGAAATCGGCGCAGTATCCAGCACGGTACGTGAGATCATTCCGCTGCGTTCTAAGCGGCGCAAAGTCTGTGTCAATGTCTTCTGAGTAACACCCGGCAGCGTGCGCCTGAGCTGATTGAACCGCGCAGATCTCCGCGACAGTGCGGCAACGGTGAGCATCGCCCATTTGCCCGAGAGGTCGTCCAGCAACACCTGGTTCGCGCATATTTGTGGCGTCGGCCAGATTTCCCATTCGGGGGGATAGGCGACTTCATGATGATGGTGACCTTCGGCGTTCATCGTGTCATCCACGGTGAGCTACTCCCCTATTCCGCCAAGCCAGGGAAAGACCGATGCAGGCGAGGCGATTTTGGATCCTATCCCGGATGGCGTTTGTTGCTCGCGGAACGGCTTCGACGATGAGCACTTTGAGAGTCTGCATTTGCCTGGCGGCCTTCAGTGTGTTGAGAGCCACTATTGGGCAGCCGCCGCCGGCTGATTAGGTGGTAAAGTTGGAAATCAATTTCCCATAAGTGGCAAAGTCGTGGACTGCAGGACTGTGGGCCCTTTGGGTCACCACCCGAAACCGCGTTTCGCAAATCTGCGCCGCAACTGTCTCTGACGCCGCGACTCGCGCGCGTTCCACCGTGGTGAATCCTACGTGGGAATCGCGTGGGATCTGCGCACGGACCGACTGAAAAAACAGACTGGCCCGATCCCGCCGAAAGTATTGCGCCGACCGACGAGCTGGTAGAACATTACATGCGCTCATGACGAGCGGTCTCAAACACGGCGAGTATGGCAATGACACTACTCAAGCACGACACGCGCCGCTATACGTACGCTGACTACCTCAAGTGGTCCGACGGCCCAGACAGTGAGCTGGTCAACGGCACCGCCTATGTCAGAGAGCCACCCGCCCCCGTTCCGACTCACCAGTCGATTGTCCTCGAGCTCGGTCGCCAAGCGGCCAGTGCACTCGATCAGACACCCTGCCGCGTATTTGTCGCTCCGGTCGACGTCCTCTTACCCAAATCCACCGAAGGAGACGACCAGGTCGACACCGTAGTGCAACCTGACGTTCTCATCGTTTCCGACCTTCAGAAGATCGGTGCGCGCAGACTGCGCGGTGCTCCCGATTGGATCGCAGAGGTCCTCTCACCGAACACCGCACGCTACGACCGGACCGTCAAACTTCCCGTCTACGAGCGCGCCGGCGTCCGCGAACTCTGGCTCGTAAATCCCCTCGATCGCACAGTGGCGATCTACCGGCTTGAAGAAGGACACTACGGACGGCCAACCCTTCTCGAGCTCAAAGGACAAACACCGCTCACTGCCGTTACCGGCGTCATCATTGATTGGGATCGAGTGCTCGCCAAGGTGTGGTTCCCTCCATAGGGCTAGGACTGCGCGAGAACGAGGTGCGACTTCGGATGGCGCCGTATCGCGCGCTGCCAGGTATCGGGCGCGAAACCGGCCAGGCCTTGGTCGACGCCACACACCAGACTTGCATTTATTCCAATGCGACCCGCGGCAACATCGACGTCGCGATCAACCTCGTCTGAACTCGGCACCGATCCGAAACAAAAGCGCCGGCGCTGTCGCTGCACTTGTGTTCTGTGTAGGGCCCAACTGCTCGATACTAGAATTTTGCGGTCAGCTCCAACACCACGGTCCGGGGAGTAATGAGTACGGGCATCGCAGGGACGCCCTGATGTGGGAAGAGGTTGCCTTCGTTCGAGGTACTATAGGCGTACCTGTCAGTGACATTCTCGTCCCGAAGCTGCAAGGAGTACTGGCCCCACGCGATGCCGGCGCGCAAAGCCAACGTTCCGTAGCCGGGCAGAACGACATTTTGATTGAGAAGATCTTGGGACCAGGAGGTCGGACGGCTGCCCTGGTACGCGTATGTGAACCCGACATTGCCCCTGAAGTTTCCGGGCAAGGGGAAGACGTAGTCGGTAACCTCTGCACCGGTGATTTTGGCAGAGTACGGTAGCGTATCACCCGCAATGGCGCCGACAGCGGGCAGTGCAACGTCGGTTGTTGCACGGTTGTAAGATAGATTGAGTTGTGTTGTCAGACCCCGGATGGGGAGGTAAGCAATCTCGAGTTCCGCGCCCCGGCTGCGAGCCTTGCCCCCGTTGCCGTTGACCTGTCGGCCGCCGATCAGCTCGTTGACCTGGATGTCCTTCCAATCAATGTAGTAGAGCGCAAGGTTGGCCGTCATGCGCGAGTCCAGCCAGCGGCTCTTGACACCCAGCTCGTAGTTCTTGGTGCTATCGCTCTTGAACGAGGTTGGGATATTGGGGCCGGATGTGAGCTGTGGGCCGCCGGGGCGATATCCGGTGGCGAGGCGCGCATAGGTGTCGACCTGATCCATCAGGCGATATCGCACTGTGGCCAGGTAGGTGGTCGGGTGCTCCGACGAGCTGAAGTGGTGCTGAACGGTGCCCCCCTCGAGGAGGCCGTTGCCGAGACTGGAGGCCTCCTGCTGATTGTGTGTGTATCGGCCACCCAGAGTGAGGTCGAGACTCGGCAGGAAGTAGTAAGTCAGGTTCGCAAACGCCGCGTACTCCTTGTAGATCGGTGTAATGGCCGAGGTGATGAGGTTGTCGAAAGGTGGCGCGACGGGCGCCAGGCTGGGCGGCAACCGGTTGGTGAGAATTGCGTCATACTGATTGTGCTCATGGGTGTAAAAGATACCGCCGAGTCCCTCGAAGTCACCCAGGCGCCTGGTGGCGAAACGCAGCTCTTCGGTGATCTTCTGCATCGAGGGCTCGAGCGTTCCAATCACCGCGGTATTCGCCGGGACCGGCAGGCCAAAGAGTGTGTTGAAAACGCCGTACTGCGGGGTGTAATCGAAGTACTCCACGTCCGTGTATTTCCCATAGCTCAGTGAGTTAGTGAGCGTACCGGCCGGTAGCGTCCAGTTCACAACCAGACCGGCAATCCTGTACTTGGTATCCAATACCGGACCCACCGCGTCGGCGTAACAATATTTGCAGTAGACCGGCGCCAGCGCGAGCGGATCAGCCGTGACAATCGCAATACCGCTGCTATGTAGATTCTGGATCAGTCCCGACAGGTCGATATCCAGGTTGCTCGTCGGCTGAATACGCAACATGACCTTGCCTCCGGATACGGCATCGCTGTTTGCATCGGAGAGGCCCTGTTGAACATTCTTCACAAATCCGGGATCGTCGCGGTGAAACGCGGACACGCGCAGAGCGGCGATGTCACTCACGATAGGAATGTTCAGCGAACCGCGCACGCCGTAACCGGTTCCGCCATGAGCCACCGACGCCAAATCGCCGCGGATCTCGCCGGAGAATTCATCGGCGGTTGGGCGCCTGGAGACAATCTTGATGAGCCCTCCCAAGGCGCTTGCCCCGTAGAGGGTGCCCTGTGGGCCCTTGAGAACCTCAATCCTGTCGATGTCCGTGAGATCCGGATCGGGGGTCAACAAGCTGCCGATCGCCAGGCTGTCGTTGGCGGTGAACGGAATATCATCGACGAGGTAGCTCACCGTGGAGGCGGTCTGCTGCAGTCCGGTGCTCAATCCTCGAAGAATCACCAGGCCATGTCCTGGCGTGCCCCCGCTGTTCTGGGTCAATCCGGGAACCAGCGACATGTAGTCGGAGAACTGGGTGAGGCCCTGTTGCTCAATGGCATCACCGGTCAGCGCGGTAACCGCTGTCGGTACCTCCTGAAGATTTTCACTGCGCTTGCTCGCGGTGACGACCACCTCCTGCAATATGAGGTCATTCGCACCGGAAGAATCCCCCGCCGCAGCAACGGCCGGCCTTGCAAGCACCGAAGCCAACAGAGCAACCGAAGTTAGATGCTGAACCCGCAATTGGCTGACCATCGGGCAACTCCGTCATGAGCGTTCTACCAAGGACGCAGCGAATGCCCTCACCCTCAACAGCCGACTGCGCGCGCCCAGTTTCTGACCGCTCATTGGGCGCGGTAGCCGTATCTGCTCAAGTTGGCTGCTTGACCCAGCGCCCGTCCGCCATGATGTGCGTGAGGTAGCGGCCGTTCGCGGCAAGGAGCTGGATATCGTTGAGCGGATTGCCGTCGACTAGAATCAGATCCGCGAGCGCGCCGGGCTGAATCACGCCGAGTTGGCCTTTCATCTGCAGAATTTCGGCGTTGAC
>Ga0307511_10003282_pt1 | contig 16631 bp, 27 predicted proteins | sample 13_EM_MG_FD_200266 | JGI IMG/M metagenome (GOLD analysis project Ga0307511, IMG submission 200266) | Populus trichocarpa ectomycorrhiza microbial communities from riparian zone in the Pacific Northwest, United States - 13_EM | ecosystem: Host-associated > Plants > Roots > Unclassified | place... | reverse complement strand
AACGGGAAGTGTACGACCAAATAGCCATTTTATAAACGGATAACACCCTGCGGGTCTATACCGGGCGGCCTGGTGATTTCCGTTGGGGTCTCAATGTCATCGTCTTCCTCGTCGTCGCCCAGCATATGCGCCTCCTCCTCATGACTCGTAGGTAACCTCGAGAACCCAGATCTCGTAATCCCATCGCCGGAGAATCCTTGTCGGTTGTTGCCACTCCCCCAACGGTTCCTATCAAGTCCCAATCGGTCTGTAAACCCACGAACGTGACCTCTGACCCGGGAAAGATCTACGTTCGGCACGGAGTCGAAGGGGACGGTAGGGAGCTGGTCGGGTCCACGGAGACCAAGCATGAAGCGGTTCCATAGGATCGTGAATAATCCCCAAGCTACGATCAGTCCGACGATTCTGGCCAAGTGGTGTCAGCTTGTGTGAGTAGGATGCCAGATCGATACTGACGATAGGAGGAGGATCCCAACTACCCCAAAGAATCCAACGCCGTCAGATGTTGGACACGCATGCTGCCAAGGACGTTAGGTTGGAAATCTGGAGGCGTGAAGGCTGTGACATACACTCGTGCGCCATTCAATGAAAAACGCGCAAGCGGTTGTATCCTGAGGGGGTAGTTCGGCGAGTAGCCGCGGTTGTCCTAGAACCAGGGGTCAAGGTCAATCCGTAGGAACGCGCTGTGGGCACAAACCTGTGGAAGTCACTGAAGGATCGCAGATGAACCTGATGGCAGTCGAAGCCCTCAAATCACCACCGCCCACGCATTTCGACCCATCTTTCATAATCAAAAGTGGATGGCCATCCCGTACGTCAAGCGTGGCGTTCACTTTCCTACGCCCCAAGTTAAATCGCGAGCTCGATGGCAGGGGAATGAGGTACACACCCTATCGAGAAATCCCCTCTATCTTTCCTGGTGAAACCGCCAATTTCGCCAGGATCTTCGAGAGCCCAAGTCTCCGTCTGTACGCTCCTGCAGACGTTGATGTAGTATTCTCGTCCTTCGAACGTCGTAAAGGAATAGTCCTTTCTGCACTGCCGGAATCAGGTTGTTTATCCGCAGAACGCGATGGATAAGTTGCTACTTTGCAGATAATCTGTTGAGATTGTAATATGTCCCTCCCTCGCCATGGATGGTGCAGGGTTTCTCGTCGCGTGCGGACGCGGCGAGCACGAAGAGGGCGAGTGTTGTTGCCGTGACGCACTTCATGCGGTGAGGAGAGAGACAACAGCCGAACGCTGATTGGACGCGGGCAGCGACTCCGAACCGAACCTTTCCACTTCCTCCGACCACACACGCTCCCCCCGATGGCGTCCGCGATGCTGCGACGCCAGCTGTGCTCGCATTCTCCAAGGATTTTCCAGAGGTCTCTCTCCTCGACTTCCGCCGTCCGCCAGCTCTCCCAGGCCCAACAAGCGGCCCAAACAACCGGGGCGAAGAACGTTTTCGACACCCACACTGTTGAAGACTTGCAGGGCATGCATGCCTCTGATATTCTGGCGGAAACTGGGTCTAGGAAAGAAGCTAAAATGAGGCATTTTACTGGTGCGTCACCTCGCCGGTGAACTTATATTGGCGTAACTGCTCACGCGTTTACCACTTTCCAGTGAACTTTGGGTGAGAAAATCTGTCCAATGAACGAATCATGGCTGGATAGAATTATTCCAGCCCCCAGCACCCTGCCGCTCACGGTGTGTTGCGTTTAATTCTCGAGCTGAACGGAGAGGAAATTCTGCGGGCTGACCCGGTGAGCTTAAGTGGTCACTCGCAGTGGTGTTACAACTCACTGTAATTGCTGCAGCATATCGGTCTTTTGCACCGTGGAACAGAGAAGCTCATCGAATACAAGACTTACACCCAAGCCCTCCCTTATTTCGACCGACTCGATTATGTCTCCATGAGTAATGCTCCCACACCCCCCATCTTCGCAGGCTAACGATTGTGCCCAGTGACGAACGAACTGTGCTACTCCCTCGCCGTTGAAAAGTTGCTGAATATTGAGGTTCCGGACCGTGCTAAATGGATCCGTACTCTCTTCGGCGAGATTACCCGTGTCCTCAACCGTATGCGCACCTCCATCTTGATTTGATCTGGAACTGTTCCTAAGATTGCTTGTACGGGTAGACCTGATGGCCGTTCTCACCCACGCCATGGACGTCGGCGCGTTGACCCCATTCCTGTGGGGTTTCGAAGAGCGCGAGAAGCTCATGGAATTCTACGAGCGTGTCTCCGGTGCTCGCCTCCACGCCGCGTACGTTCGACCTGGTGGTGTTGCATTTGACCTCCCCCACGGGCTGTTGGAAGATATCTACAAGTGGGCGACCCAGTTCTCGACTCGAGTGGATGAGATCGAGGAGGTCGTGACTGGAAACCGAATCTGGAAACAGAGGACCGTCGGTATCGGTGTCGTCACCGCCAAAGAGGCTATGGATTACAGCTTCTCCGGTGTCATGCTGCGTGGTAGCGGTATCAAGTGGGATCTGAGGAGGGTTGCTCCCTACGACAAATATGATGAGGTACGAATTCTCTAAAATACCATCGGTGACACGAGGATTCACACCCGAAAAGGTCGAGTTTGACATCCCTATCGGACAAAACGGCGATTGCTACGACCGTTACCTGTGCCGTGTCCAAGAATTCAGGGAGAGTTTAAGGATAATTAACCAGGTTCGCCTCAACATTCCAGCTCACAAGATTGCGACTAACAGAGGAAACCTCACAGTGTTTGAACAAGATCACGGAGGGTGCAGTCCGCGTTGATGACCACAAGCTTGTGCCGCCGCCCCGTGCTTCGATGAAGGAGAGCATGGAGTCTCTCATCCACCATTTCAAGCTTTTCAGCGAGGGCTACTCGGTTCCGCCTGGCGAGACTTACTCTGCCATTGAAGCTCCCAAAGGAGAGATGGGGGTCTATCTCGTTTCGTAAGCGGAGTTTTACCTCATTGCCTGTCCACGGTCCTGAATGTGTGCCACCCAGTGATGGTTCGAACCGACCATACCGGTGTAGCATTCGTGCCCCCGGTTTTGCCCACCTCGCTGGTGCCGACTTCATGATGAGACGTGAGTGTTTTTGCTTCAATTCTGATCCCAGTCTGATCTCGTCTCGTAGACGTACGTTCGCAGCCACACGATGAACGTTCTTCCATCGTACTGACTTTTCCGCAGCACCTCATTGCCGATGCCGTTGCTATCATTGGCACAATGGTATGTTATTATTGTCATTCTGGCGGGCCTCGGGATCTGACGGTATTTTGCATAGGATCTTGTGTTTGGGTATGTGGATGTGATCTTCCTGACGGGACCGACGCTCACATATCCTCCCTCAAAACAGCGAGGTAGACAGGTAGACTTGAACCAGTGTAACCTCCCGCTTATTTTATCCACACTCGCTAAAAAATATCATAATTGTGCCGGCGATTGACGTGAGACTTGGTCTGAGCTTGCGGTTTATAATTATACCACACCTCCAGAAGGGAGAAGTGTTCATCATTGTCCAAGGATGTACTCAAAACAACAGGGTGTAGGTTAAAGTCCGAGTTTGAATGCATTAAAAAGTCATAGAAGAGGTAAAGTGCGTCCGCATTGGAAATGGATTCGTACGGATGATACCTGTGCTTAGAGTCCAAAGAATGCACCGGCGGCGACGAGAACGCCAACGACAGTGGCACCGATGCCAGTCACACTAAGGGCACCGCCAGTGTTGTTGCCACCGTTGAAAGAACCGGTGGAAGTGGGGCCCGAGGAAGTGTGGGAGGACGAGGATCCGCCCAATGGGGTCGACGTCCTGGTCACAGTAGAACCGGGACCGGAGGAGGTCGTGAGGGTGGGGCGACTGCACATAGGGTAAGTGATGTGCGTTCAAACGGCTGAGGCAACACGTACATGGAAGTCGTGCCATTTCCAGATGAGGTAGAGGAGGACAACACAGAGCTGGAAGAAAGAGCGGCACCGATATCGAACACGGCGGTCCTGGAAAGCGTGGTGGTGACATCTCCTATTGGGGAGGCCTGGAAGGTGTACCCAGAGCTGTATAGGGTATGAGTACCAAGTCCCGATGAACCGGGGATATAGTGAAGCAGAGGACTCACCCTGGTTCGACGACGGGAATGACCACAGTGAGGGTCTTGTCAGAGGTAGTGACAACGTTCTTCAGGGCAAAGGTATTGCGGAAGATGTCATTGGTCAGGTCTATGCGGGGAGAGTAAGTCACCATACTTCCCTCCATGATGGATCGAGTCGAAATGGCGACTTACAGAGGTCGAACGTAGCAGGGTCTCCGGAGGCAGTGGTCCAAGTGACGGTGGTTGGGCTCTGAGTACGGATTTGCGTAGTAGGCTGGTCGAGCTGCAGGGCCGAGATGGCAGGAACGAGGAGGAGGAGTGCACTACGACAACAAGGTTCAATTCTTCTCGCTCTCTCAGACCTGTGAGGCTTCCCAGTACTCACCCGAACTTTGGGAACATGGCGAAAGGTAAGTTGTCCGTAGGAGAGAAGAGGAAGGGATAAAGAGTGACGGGAGGGACGACACGAGACTGAAGAACGACGACGTTGAAACGTTGAAGTGAGGAGCGAAGTGTCGCGCATCATCCACGCATATATAGTCACCACGGGATCTCCGGGCCCATCGCGGCATCGGTCCTTCCATATCACCGCGGCATGTTTGGAAAGTTTTAGAAAGTCCTCGAAATCCCAAGTACTCGGAGAAAATAAAACATAAGTGGGGGTAAGCGTATCTCTATCGAATTATCTAGTGGTTCTAGTAAATCTGGGGAAAAGAGGAAGAATTCCATCAGCGTCTGCTTTCATGGACGAGTTATACAAGGCCAACCCACCTCATCGAAAGGTCTCGTATCTTGGAAGCAGCTGTCCCAGACCTCGTTGACAGCCCTTTCCGCAGTCTCTGTATCGGGACATGCGGGGTTCGCGGCCACGGACAACACGGACCTTCTCCTAACGCATGCCTGAAAATAAATGGAATAAGGGGTTGAAAGGGGCGGAAGCGAGGGGCAAGCGCACCTGATGTTGCTTTGTAAATGAAAAGAACCCCCGGCGTAGCTCCCGAGTCCATTTACAGTCCCCGCTCAGACTGTTAGCTCTGATCTATATAAAAAAACACCGGTCGAAGCCCACTGTCGGTTGCCAAGAAAACGCAGGCATGATGGCCAGTATGCGTACCTCGCTACAAGCGTGATGCCGCAGGTTGTTCCAGTCAACTTTGAACATGCACTGGTCATACATATGCACCAACTCGTGCACGAGGGTGTGTTCCATATGAGTCTTGCTCCAGAATCTACCCTGGCAGAGTATCGTGATACCCGCGCCGGGGACGAACCCGCCTGAGCGGTCGTAGCTGCACGGTTGGCAGCTCAAATGCTTTGGAGCGACCGAGCACCCGGACTGTTCGAGCCGTTTCAACATGAAAGCCACAGCCGGACCTAGAATAACGCGTTGAAGAGATCCAGGACAGATGAGGAAGGAGCGTCATGCGAACCCACTGTGGTGCATTAGTTCCTTCTTCCATCGGTTGCACACGTTGTGTTGGTGTGTTTCAAGCTCTCGGATTCTTTCCTCCTCCGTGATTCCGAGTCCGGTTACAACTGAGAACTTGCGACTCCATTTGTTGAAGACACTTGCATCCTCGGGCGTGGGTGGCTGTGAGCCCGTGTGATCCGGTGTGGCAGACATACTGAAGGCTCGGTCTCGGCTAGGGAGAGGGTGTAAGGGTCACATACGAGTACTGCGGATGCCAACCCACCGAGCTGGTTTATTCCGAGCCGAGCACCACTAACAGCACACACTGCAGACGAGGGCAGACGGAAAGTGATCGAGAATCCCGGTGAAAACGATGACCCATTCGGCAATCTACACCTTCACATGCTTCGCTTCACAAGTATCGCCCTGACGACTCCCACCAAGGCCAGGGCGACATGAGCCAGTCCCTCCAGCTCCCCTTCAAGCTCTCTGACCAGGTCCAGGCCACTCATGCAGCACCACATGTACTATTGATTCTGTTAAACAGACCAGAGGCGATGAACGCAATGTCCAGGGAGATGGAGGCCAGTTTAACACTCCTGCTCAACTGGTTCCAAGACAACGATGACTATTGGTGCGCTTATCGCCGGCCTTGGAGACACTCCGTGTGGACTTAACGCAACTCTTAGGGTCGCGGTCCTCTCTGGAAACGGCAAGATCTTCTGTGCTGGTGCAGACTTGGTGGAGTGAAGACAACTCTTATCCTACCGCACGCGTCCTCATTACCATGATTCCCCGTTATCCTCAGGTGGCTTAAGCGAGACTACACCGGTGCCGGTGCTCAAGTTACCAGCGATCAAGAGAAACTGGTCAGCATGGCGCATGGTTTTGGCTCAATCTCCAGAAGGCACACCCTCAACAAACCGATCATTGCGGCGGTGAATGGTGGGGCCTTTGGGGGAGGAACTGAGATGATTCTTAACTGTGATATCGTCATTGCTGAGGAGAATGCCAAGTTCGGACTCCCCGAAGTCAAGCGTGGCGTTATTGCTGCCGCAGGAGGTATTGATTGTCCTCCACTGCAACCGCTCTTCTGGTCTTATATTTGTGGCAGGTATTCCAAGGCTACTTCGCGTCTCAGGCTACCAGCTTGCCGCAGAGATGCTCCTGCTTGGCCGGAATGTGACCGCTGTGGAGGCTCGAGACCGTTTCCGATTGTAAGTACGCATACTCGGGACTCGCCAATCCTCTCTGACCATACCCAGCGTGAACGAGGTGGTTCCCCGTGGTAAAGCTGTGAAAACCGCGATTGCCTGGGCGTTGAAGATCTGTGAAAACTCCCCCGATGCTGTACAAGCAACGAAACACGGCCTGATCCTCGGTCTCCTCCGGGGAAGTGTTAACGAAGCTTTCACATCCCATGGGTGGAGTGAGGCGGCCAAGAGGGCATGGGACGGTGAAAACATCAAGGTGGGTTGTATACACGACTGTCCCATTCCAGGGTGCTTACCTCAGGCACAGGAAGGACTCAGTGCATTTGCCGAGGTGAGGAGGGCATATCTTCTGCATGGATAAACTTACTGACCGCGGGACAGAAACGGAAGCCTGTCTGGGGCAACCCCTCAGCGAAGCTTTGAGCCCTCGCTCCCATCTGTTGACGTTTGTACCCTCATAACGTTCATACCAAATGTACATACATTCTGTTGTATGCATTAAAAATCACCCTCCATCTGTCAAATACAACTCCCAACTTCGATCCTCTCCCGTCTCACCGGTCTTGCCCTTCTCACCTTTCGTCATCCGATGTTCGTAACCCTTCCACGCCCATCTGTGAAAGATGAAGGAACGTAGGAGGGTATAGGTAGGATTCGGATGTTTCATGCCAGTTGCTGTGGGAGGAGGTGGTTTCTTCGCCAGACGGCAAATGTCCCCTGGGATTGCGAGTTGTTAGTGGCGTCCCCCAACCCGAGGAATAATCCTTACATTCGGTGTATGGCGGTACGTTGCGTAGCGTGAGGATGACCGTCCCTCTGGAAGAACTTGCCTGTCGACTCGACTCACACTCTGGGTCCGAGTCTGTGTCCGTGCCGTCATCTTCCTCTTGCCCTTTCCCTTTCTTTTTCCGACTCCCGAGCGTTGGTGGTGGCCCCTGGATCAAGAACCCAGAGACTGACCGAAGGAACCCCAAGATCATGAGTTGGTTCGATAGGATATTTCTATCCTGATCGGCGATTCCCTTCCCTGTAAAGTGCGTCGGTGGGTTACCCGCCCCAACTGGTACGGCAACACGAAGCACCTACCCGCGTGGGGAAAATTCCAAACGACTTTATCCCATCGTTTGCCTTTCAGCTGGGAGACTTTTTCCAACTTGGTGGCGTCAACCCCGAAGAGGACGTTTACGCCTCTAACCCTGAGAGCGTCGATTTTCTCCCGTGCATCCGGGTACTTCGTGAGGCATTCTTCTTCCGAATCGTATGCTGTGGCCGTTATGTTTTGTGGCGGAAGATGCTGAAGTTGCGACGGAGGGTCGATCGCCAAAGCGTATGCGAACGAAAAGTTTCCCTCCCCGATCAGGAGGATCTTATCCGTCGGAGCAAATGGAATCGTCACCGCCCTCTTCTTCCCAGTCTGCTTCTTGACAGCCTTGACCTTCTCGCCCGACTTTGCGGCCTGAGTAATCTGGGCTTTTTGCTTGAGTCGTGACTGTTGGTTAAGTAAGGCTGTTTGGAGTGACGATTTCTTTTTTCCTCCCATGAGATAATCGCGTGACGGGGGCAAACGAAGAAGGGCGTAGCAATCGTGGGAATCCTAAATTCGAGCTGCCGACGTGTCTCGATCCAGCTGTCCCGGTCCACCACGTTGACAACCCACACCTATATAATTCCGACCGGACCCCACCACCACCTCTTCCACCATCTAACACGTTCTTTCCCTCAACTCCCAAAACCACCGTTCAAAATGGTCCGTACCCACCCTCTCACTTGAACCCAGGAATCCCCGCAGAGGTCGCTGATTCAAATGCCTCATCAAACAGCCGACTGAATTCGAGCTCCGCCATAGGAACCAGCAATTCGCCAACAAGGCTCGAGCTGGCAAGAACCCGGTTAACCCATCACGCAAGGATAAGCTCGAGAAGCGGAGTCCAATCAGTGCTTGGGCTCTGGGTGCGGTCGCGTTTGTAGTCATCGGAGGGGGTACGTCCGATTCAGCTAGCTGGCTATACGCTTCTGATGATCTCTATCCCTCCAGTATTTTTCGAAATAGCAAGGCTTCTGTTCCTGTGAGGCGGAGACACCTCCGTCGCCCTCGTACCTCTTAATATGCATGTGTATAACAGCCCTGTATATATTCCATCCCACCGTACATGACAACACGGCCCGGGCATCGGCAGTCCAACGTATACATACTCCCCTGCTGGCGAGGTTCATTCGGCACTTCCGCCCGCTCCGCTGGGTCCGGTCGTCTCAACGCCTTCCATAGCATCGCTCTCCAGCTCCTTCTCGTCAATTTTGACATCGTCACCAGCCCAGATACGCATGGTCGGTTGCCAGATCATGACGACGTTGTCTTCCGACGCACTCACCCCCATCCAAGCTTCATCCTCGCCAGGTGCCCAGCAGAAGTCTGTCGGTCGCGCGGTGTGACCTGAGCTCCAACGGTTAGCATGGGCTTCATCAACATCTTCATTGCTCACCTCCATGTACGAACAACAATTCCGGTGGGCCGTCCTCCTGGTCGTCGGGTGTCTGCTCGACCCCAATTTGGTTCAAGTCCCAAATGTTAATTCGTCGATCACTCGACGCTGATCCAAAAACGGTGGCATTGTGTGGAGACCACGCGAGACTCAAGACTTCATCGGTATGGGACTCGAATGTGTGAACACGCGTTGTTGGTTTACGCAGGTCGTGTAGACCAATGGTCTAGAAGTCTTCGTCAGATCACAGAATAGAAGGGGTGGTTAATTCAGCGAACCTTGTCCGCACTTCCAGTGACGATGAGCCATTCTTGTACTGGGTGGTAAGCGACCGAAAGAATCTCTTTGTCGTGAGCTTGATGTTTATGGGCTGGATCGGGCCCAGCTCGGGTATCCCAGCTGGTTCAGAAAGTTAGAACGTAGGCAGGACAGCCGACGACAACACGCCGTACATCATGAGCATCTTGTCATCTCCTACGCTTGCGAAAATGTTCTCGTTTTGGCAGTTCCAGTCGACGTCCTATGGGAAGGGAAATTCAGCGACAAGAAGAGTGGTCCACTTGCAATAACATACCCCAACAACAGATGAGTGACCACGGTACACCGTGGTTGGTTCAATCGTGATGTTGCCTTTGACATACGAGTTCAGGTCCCTATAGGAGGTGGTGAGCGGAGTCGCGAGGGCGATTTCTCAAGCTGCGTACCAAAGGCAGACAGTCATATCCTCAGACCCTCCAAGGACGTGACCCTTCTTGAGGGGACTCCATGAGAGACCAAATCTACAAACGTGTTTGGTTCTCGGTAACGGAGAGGTCTATCGAGCGTGCGTACCCTTCTTTTTGTTGTCCAACCAGCCTGATGTCCGGTTTCGCTTGGCCGTTGCGCTCCGGTTCGCTCGAGTGTTTCGTCCGGTCAAAGATCAAAATCTCTCCAGACGTGCATTTGGTGGCAATCAAATCGGGATTCTGGGGCATATACCTCGCCTTGTTGATTTCTCCAGGGTGAACTATCTTTTGGATGATTTGGATTTTGGGCGTCGTGGGGATAGTGTGGCCACCCATCTCTCCCCGTTCTTCGTTCCTCTCGAGGTGAACATCGCGTTTTGGGAGGTGAACCGCTGCGATTTGAAGATAATCCGGGGCTTGGGCAGAGGTGTGAGTGCCGAGTAAAAGCCGATGGATGGTGTACGGCTTGTCCGTAGGCCTGGGTGATAGTCTAGATGCATTGTACGTGGCTCGAGAGGGCTACTCACGATTCCTTGTCCGGGAACCATTGACACGTTAAGGTGGGCCAATCCAGAGCATGGGTGATAACTAAATCATACAGGTAGGGTGCGTTCTTCTTCCTACGACGGGGGCTGAGGTTATCCACCTGGAGAAAAGTACGCTGTCTAACGTGCGCACCATGTCTTGTATTCCTACAGTTTTGTCAGTACCACACCGCCTCTGCCTGGGGATAGTCGATGTCTACCTCGTTGATTAGCTTGTTCTCTTCCTCTGCGGCAAGCTCTGCAGCAGGATCTGCATCTATAACTTCTTCCACGGTCGGTCTCATAGAGGTGGCGGTGAGTGCGCAAGAGGCAAAGACGCGTCGAGGCAATCACGAGTTGACGCGTTTGGCTTTCAGTTGGCGCTGGAATAAAATAAGAGGCTCTAATGGCTACGGAAAACATCGTGTCTCTATTGACGATGACAATGGAGTAACGGTAGAGTATTGGCGGTGTTGGCCCTTCACGTTCCTTCAAGACTGCGCCTCCCATGAAGCAATGAGCTTCTCCAGGTCGAAGCGTGGGTCGTCAGGGTCGGTCACAACTAGGGCGGGTGTGAGCCAGGAGCGTTTAGATGTCGGAAGGACAGACGAGGACTTACCACCACCTTTAGGACCCTGCTGCTGCCTCTTCCAAGCTTCCTTGGCACGAGCGACGAGGTCCTGACGCTCGTGCTTTGCATGGTGAACTTTCTCTTCGTCATGAGATTTCTGCAGCGTTCGTCGGTGCCAAATACCGTAGAACACGCCACCAAAAAGAGCTGTATATCGGACGACCTGGAGGAGGGATTAGGTCGCAGTCGTATGCGTCGCGAATGGACGGGGACGGACGTTCACAGTTGGGGTTGCCATGATCAGGTTTTTAAACGAACGAGCCTCCGGCAAGCGTTTTGGAGGCTAAGGTAGGCACAAGGAGTGCGAGATGCTGGAAAAAAGAAAGGTTCCGGACTGAGGACGGTCGGGCGGGGAAAACGGTAACCAGTCGGCACTCACTGCTTGAGCTGGAAGAAGTCGGACGGAACGGGATCAAACGCGGCGGTCACATCACTCTACACCCTCCTCCGACTTGACGTCCACTCGTGGCTACTCGACTCTGTGCACAGTAACAAAATTCGAAATTTGTCTGGACAGACTCGGTGAAGGAACTAAAAGATCATTTCTCAAGTGCCCCGTCGGTTTCACTATGCGGTTCATGGCGCGGTTCAAGGCGTCTGGTTCCGACGTTTCACCAAGCAGAAGGCGGACGAACTTGGGATAGTTGGATGGGTCAAGAACGACGTGGTAAATGCTATCACTCGAGGTCAGCCCGCGTGAACATCCTCTCATGCCGAGCCCAATCCAGGGAGGAAGTGTTGGCGGTGTCGCTATCAGTACATCCGATTCCGCCCTCGACCAGTTGTAAGTATATCCCCATCGGCCCATCTTCTTGCCCAGTTTTCAGCGAGACATCGTTCCAGCAAACGGGCCATTAACCGGGGCCCTCCCGCCGCAAAAGTCGAGCGTGTCGACGTCACCGATGAGAGTGAAACTGACGACATCGAGTTCACTTCATTCGACATCCGCCGGAGTTCCTAGCACGAGCATACTGGTGTCGCCGTCAGAAATGTTCAAATAAACACTTGAATGCCCCACGTACGCCTCGAATGGAAGCGAGAGGGTCGCCGAGTATCGTGATATTCTCTCGATGCTTCCCAGTGCTTCCCTCCAAGTCCGATGCGTCTTTTATGTACATGCATAGATTTTGTACCGCACATGTGTAGTGTCGGAGTGGACGACGCCCATGAGAGCGATGTTAACTCCCCACGAAGGCATGTTTCGCGTTACGCCTTGGAGGCCATATGTTCCCGTTCCCGAGGTCGAGGATCCCCCCACGGAGATCCTATCCCAGAACCGCCATCACACCCGCCGCGACGCTATGGACGAGGATATCGACATGGACGCCCCTCAGATTTCTATCCTCCAAGACGACAAAACACCCCCACCTCCCACTTCTTCTTTGAAGCCGACCAAGTTCAAGGTGAAACTCCTCGTCAACAAGAAGCGTTCCGCTTCTCAGGCACTACCTGATGATGGCCACGGAGAGGACGAGGAGGACGAGCTCATCGACGATGACGAAGAAGCACCCCAACCCGCTGACCCCCAACCAGCAACACAACCTCCTCCCCCTGCTGCCCCTCCAAAGCGTGCTTCTCGGGCTAAAGCCGCCAAGACGGGTGCTGGTACAAGCCGGCGGAAGTCCAAGGCTCAACCCGCCGCGGAAACTGCACAAGTGGACAACAACATAACCTGGTTTGATATTTCTCAACCGGATGCAGAGGGGAAACCGTCGAAAATCGCCGCAGACAACACGGATTCTGCGAGCGTGGCGAGTACCAGCACCACGAAGAAACCGACAAGGACACGAACACGAAAGCCCAAGTGAGCCACATACACCTCATTTTTATCCCCAATAACCAATCCCACGTCTTCAGGCAATTTAAAAGCGTGGTCGCGGTGGTGAAGGATGAGGGGGATAACATTAGCGAAGGTCGGACATATTCTCCCTCTTCAGGATCATTTGACCAACGTGCCCGCAGCAGCATTAACCGGAACTGCTCCTTCGTCTCCCACCGTAAGGGAAGCAAGTCTGGACCCTATAGACGTTCCGGGGCCTCCTGCAATATCTGCACCAACTCTGTCCAACCAAGAGGAAAGCCTTGATGGCGTTCCTTGCCCAATCTATCCCCTACCGTCGAAGCCTTTCCCAGTGCTTCCTTCCGTGAAGATTGCCACGGGTTTTGCTACAAACCTTCCTCTTGACAAGAACCACGCTCCAGTGCGCCACTGGCGGCCGGCCAAACGCGAGGTCCGGGGTATCGCTGGTGGAAGGTGGTTTGCTCAGTCTTGGGTTGGGGGTAAAGATTCGGCATATGCTACCTCCGTTGCCAATAACCCACCGCCTACCGAGGTGGAAAAGGCGACCGGAAATGGCTCGACGAAACTCTCCACTGCGGGTTCCAAAGGCTCGAAAAAGAAGGAGAAGGCAGACACAGCTGCATCTTCCCGCTCGAGCTCAACTGTCCCCGATCCCCCTGCACCCAGCCGCACCACCACTGGGCCTTCAAAAATGCGTACAAGTCACACCGCTGCCGCTGAGGAGGAGCCCAGTCCCGCAACGTAGATTTCTGTTACTCTCGTTTGCTGTCCCATAAGTATTTTAGAAATATACTGCTTGTAATGTCCGGATACTTTGTCCATTGATGCGATCAATTTGTGTTGTACAATCCCGCAACGCGTAGTTTAACGACTCGACTTTCTTCAGGTGTATCCCCACCTCCACTTACGAGCGGGCATGCAGGCCGCTATCCCGGACCTCTCCAAACAATCTATGATCCAAAAGCCTTCCGACCATGGTGAGCGTTGTCGAGCCGCCAATTGGCAGAACACAACCGAGCTGATCGCACTTTCCACCGGCTCATCAACGTCGCTCACCAGCTCTGTTGATGCAGAATTACGCGTCCGACCCAAAGTTCAAGAAGTACACGCAGCAGGTCGAGAGGTGCTTGAGTTCGTTCGACAATGTCCAGGAATGGGCGGACTTTATATCGTTCTTGAAGCAGTTACTCAAGGTGTGTTGATTACTTCCCCATAGCTGAAGCGATGCTCAAGCTTGAATGGCTTGTTATCTAGACGTTCCAGTCGTACATGCAATTCAAGGAGATCCCTCGTAAACTGGTTGTGTCGAAGAGGCTTTCACAATGCTTGAACCCTGCATTACCGACGGGAGTGCACCAGAGAGCCTTGGATGTGTACACCCATATTCTCTCCGTCCTCGGGGTAGGTGATCCGGCCATCGCGTGTCGTCAGCCGTTGACATTGTACGATCGTCAGTCCGAAGGGTTACTACGAGATCTACCACTCTGGTCTGCAGGGTTGTTCCCGTTCTTCCAGTATGCTGCAACATCCGTCAAGGTCAGGCCACCCCACACAATTCCTTCCAGCCGGTCCTGAACGTATCTGTGATAGCCCGCCCTACTCAACCTATACGATACGCACTTCCTGCCACTGCAGAAGGATTTACGCCCGATTATGAAGTCGTTCATCATCGCTTTGCTTCCCGGACTGGAAGAGGAGACGGGGGAGTACTTCGAGAAGGTGCTTGTTCATGCATTGTTTGGAAGCTCTCGAGCTCAACTTCATGTTGCATCTGTTAGGTACTTGGAATTTTGGATAGATTATCCGGAACGGTGTCCCCCTCGTTCTTCCTGCAAAACGTCTGGTTGATCATGTTGACAAGTCCACCTAATCGTGGGACAGCCCTCAACTATCTTGCCCGTCGGTTGCCACGAGTCGCCCCTGATGAAGGTACCCTATACCCCATCCGTGTAAAATCACGCTGATAAAAAAATCCTAGACATCAGCCACATTGTTGGCAAAGACATCGGACTCATGATTCGTGCTTTCGCCGCAGTTTTGGAGGATGAAAACTCTCTGGTCCGGCGGGCAGCCCTTGACCTTTTACTAACCGCATTGCGCTTGGACAGTTTGGCGGTTAAGGATGCGAGAGCTGAAGACCGCACTATCTTGATGCGTGCGGCATGTAGCGTCGTTCTGCGGAGGGACCTGGCACTGAACCGACGGTTGTACACCTGGTTGCTAGGACCCGAGGAGGGTTCTGAAAATCAGTCAATCTATCTCCGCAAGAACGGCCTGGATCTACTGAAATCCACTTTAGAGGTATGTTTCAAGCTCTACGTTGCTCACCAAAAATATAACCCACGGGACAAAAGGAAGAAATGGTCAACCCCTCCGCAGAGTATTCTGGATCTCGTCCATTTAAGATCTTCGTTTCTCTGCTTGACAAATGGGAGGTTGGAGGCCCGTTGACCGAAGTTCTGGTATATAACGCGCTCAAGGCCATCGAAAAGCATGTAGAGGTGGAGACTGAAAGTTCCGAAGATGTAAGTCCCCAAACTCCACCGAGGGACACCGATTGACTCCGCTCAAGGTGAAAATGACTGCGAGTACCCTCTATGAAGCGGTTGAGCCGCAGGTCGTTTGGAAACAGCTCCTGAAATCTATCATATCTGAGATTACGGGCGAGGCATCTCGAATTGAAGCGATCCACATGACGAAATTCCTCTTGGAGACGTTCCAGGTCCAAGACGAGGAGGTCCAGACGATACATCTCCCTATCGTATTCTCCGCTATTTCAGAATCCATAAGGGTGGGTCGTTCGGGTAGAAGTCACTTCGCGACTGACCCTGTGAGCCCAGGCGTGCCTCGAAATGGATAGACCTAAAGCTTCCTCGGGTCCTATTAGAGAAGCACTCATCCTCCAAGAAGAGATCCTCCGACACATTCCTGCCACCGCCTTGAAGCTGAGACCCAGACCTCAAGAAAAGTCGGAGTCTCCTCCGTCTCAAGGCCCATTGGAGTTCGCCTGTTCCTTCTATGGGATTGAGAAGCCACCTCTCGACACCGTCCGGAGGAGATGCGTCGACAGCCCATTCGTGACAAACCTTGAGGACCTTATCTTCCTCACGGCCACCGCTGCTACGAGCCTGACGAGTTGTGCACCGATGCTCGCCCAACCGTTGAGAGGTGCATTCACTCATTCCATCCTGTTGATTATGCGATTACTTGGTCGCATGGATCAAAAGTTGGACGCGCCATTTGACATCGATTGGGATCCATCCGAGTGGCTTTCGGTTGTGCTCGAATCGGTGGAACATCCCGTGCGTAACGTGCTTTACGTCCTCCCGTATGCCGAGTCTCATTCCGGATTTGCAGGGTTCGATTTTCACAATGGTAGATCGTGTCATCTCGTTGGCAGTGGCCCTCCATCACTCACAGTCGATACATCCGAAGTTGTCGATTGACAACCGGCTGATTATCTCAAAGATGATGACAATGGTCAGCTTTTCCTTTCTACTGGACTCCAGGGAGGTGAATGCCGTTCTTTTCAGTTGTTGAGGTACTTGCGTCCCGAGTGTGCTGTCTATCACGTTCGGGCGGTGAACTTGGTCTGGCAGTTGGAAAACGCCAACCCAGAGCCCCATGTGGAAGCCGTACTCTCGCAAAGTTTAGCCTCACCGGAATCACGTAACAACCATGGAGCGTATGAGGCATTCGGGGTTCTTTGGAGGCTCACAGGTGGGTTCGTTCATCCGACGGCCATGTTTTGGGGCTTACCTGTGATCCAAGACGACAATC
>Ga0307511_10003281_pt1 | contig 16633 bp, 16 predicted proteins | sample 13_EM_MG_FD_200266 | JGI IMG/M metagenome (GOLD analysis project Ga0307511, IMG submission 200266) | Populus trichocarpa ectomycorrhiza microbial communities from riparian zone in the Pacific Northwest, United States - 13_EM | ecosystem: Host-associated > Plants > Roots > Unclassified | place... | reverse complement strand
TTGTATTTAATTTAATAGTAATAGCCAAGACGCCATTTTGAACTGGTCGCCACCCAAAAAATAAAAGGTTTGGACCAGACCCTCTTCCGAGGGGCTTGTGCCAACCAGACTATCACTTAGCATGAAATTTCCGTTTGATATTGCATCAAACTATTCCGCATGCCCCAAATGCATGCATAAGCTTGCCCAGTTTGGCTGGTGAGAGGTATGCAGTGCATTCAGTACCCTCCACCCTGCATTCAATAATTTGACCTTTCCTATCTGATCGGAGCTCGATATAGAGATACCTCATCGTCATATCATTCTGCCAAAACGTACTGCCTTATTGGTAGTAGGTACTCCCACATAAGCATTCACGGCCATTGTACATTGGTGATTACTAAGGAGCGAATCTCAATCTGAGTTTGTAAAACCTCTTTGTCAGGAAGGTACCTAGAAGCTGCAGCTCATCCATTCTCTACATATCTCACAAAGCATGTGATCAAGTCCTACTCACAGTGGTACATTTCTAATATGAAGGGGAGTATTACGGGGAGTATACGGGAGTAAATGGGGGTCCTAACACACTCCATGCATAAACCATATTTTAGATATCACTCCTCAAGGACAGGAGAACAACTCCCAAGCAAACCCTCTCACCATTCGTCCTTCAATCTAACTCCTCTATTTTCTGAATCTAGCTCCCCACACCCTCTGCCTTTCTAGACTCTGCTATGCTCCCCCCCTAACTTCCATGCCTAGCACCCTTCAGTTCCATGCCCCAAATATGAATCCTTACAAAATATAAGGATGCACGGGTCAGGAATAACTTTGGCTATAGATATTTTATGCTCACGAGGATACGCATACTTAACTCAAGTATCTCAGTTGGGCAGACTAATACCTTACTGGCCTGTGGATTGACTAATTTAGCAGGCAGTCGTAGACTAATACCAGAGTATTTGTAGGATAAGTCTAGAACAGCTTCAAAATACAACCGTGTGATTTTTTCTTCTTCTATTGAATGACGGAATGTTGAGTCCCAACAGCTTCACAGGTTGCCTCTGTTACCCTGAGCTCGGACATTTCTAGTTGCCAAACTTGAAGTACGTAATACAGTGTCGCGAGATGCAGACTATTAGTGCTGGTTAAGCAATTCTGATCACTAAACATCGCAAACAAGTAACTCACGCCAGCCCAACTCAGAAAGAGAATACAACAGTCTCACATCCAGCATATTTCCCCGCTAGTTACAAGGATATATGTGGTAGGTGTTCAGAAATGAAAGGGGTTTTCTGGTAATCGACATATGTATATGAGATAGGCTGGGTATGCTTCTTTCCGCTATCCAATATGTAGAGTCCTCTGTACAACCAAAACATGGTGGATCTAGAAGTGCATGGCATAGTTCCGACAATACTAGAGCCTTCGGAAAAATTCAGTCTATGAAAATCAAAGTCAGAAGGAATATTCGCGTCAAGGGTCGGGGAATGCCCTCTTTATCCCGCGTTTTGGCTCCGAAACCTTGGCCCCGGATAAGGCTTTTTTCAGCTCGAGCCTGTCTTACCATGGTCATACAAGCAGGCAGGTAAATCCTTTGGAACTGTTAGCAATGGGAAATGGTTATGGGGGATGCCAGTTGCCCAGATACAGAATGTGAAATACATACAGCCGCTGCCGCTCCACGCTCAAGCCATTCCTTGACTTGCACGGCTTCGTCCCGAGTAGCCACCCATGTGGCGGACATCGTGTCTATCGAATCACTAAACTGACCCCAAGGCAGATCGTACATTTCTGCCTTTTGCTCTTCCGTCAAGAGCTGGGTTTCCCTCACGGAGGCACTGGTGTGGCTTTGCTGGTTCAGGAGACGCAGGGCACGAGCTTCAAATTGCTTCATTGCAATGGCGTCCGGCATGAAGCTGAGCGAAGAATTGACAATGGCAGCTGCATTAGGGTCGCCCTACAATTTCGCTCACAATTATAAACACATGCACTCTTTGTGTTATCAAGAGTAGAGAAGGAGGTTCAGGGGATACGTACAAGTGTCGATACGTGAGTCTTTACAGCCTCCAATAGTGCGGGATCCGATGCGAAGGCACCCATACACACAAGGTTTAGGATATTCATGGCCCCATAGATCTCCATATCCTGACCCACTTCTCTAGTGTCCATGCGGTCAAGTGCCGCCTTAAGTTGCTTTCGAGTTAAGTCATCGAGTTCAGTTTCAGTCTTGATTTCCTCAAACCTGCCCCAGTGTTTGTATTCGGCCATAAATTCCCAGAGCTTATTCCGAAGTGCCGTCATGCGGGCCTCCATAATTTCACTCTCATTCCGAAACCTATCGGCCTCCTATTTCCCATGAAACAAGCCAAGTAAGCCACCGTCATGTCAAGCGCTCAGGCGGTTGATAAGAATGGTACTTTACTCACAGCAATATACTCATGGAGTTGGTGGATTTTCTCCTCCAGGGTAATGCTTTCTGAAAGGCATTGGGGAACATGATATTCATCAAAATCTAATAGGGAACATTAGCGGACCACCTAGTATATAGTATACAGCATGGCTACAAGGGGCTTGCATACGTACCATCGGCGTAAATGGCGATGCTATAGGCAAGATTTTGACTGTCTTGATGAAGCCTGGTGTATTCCTGCAAAATATTGGCAATCAAAGTAATCAGCAACGTTCTCTGTGTATAGACCGTCAGCAATGAAAAGGGGAAATACATCTTTCAGTTGCATAACTGTTTTAACCCATTCACTGCTGAGAGCAATCATGTCCGGTTTCGTTTGAGTGTCAAAAAATTTTATAACATCGTTTTGGAGCTTACGAAACATCTCCAGCAGGTCTTTGGACGCCTGTGCCTTTTGTTTTGCCGTCTTTCGCACTCCCACTACCGAGGAAAGTTCCGTGGTGGTATTGATTAAGGCGGTGGTATCGAGAGACCCACGGGCATCGGCGGGAGAGGCAACAGCATGCGAGGGAGAGGCAACAGCATAGGGAGAGGTAACAACATGCGTGGGAGAGGTAACAGGATGCGGGGGAGAGGCAATAGCATAGGGAGACGCAGGGGCATCGCAAGTGGTACCCATGACTTAGCAGCTGTAGAAGCAATTTAAAGAGAACAGGCAAGAGTAATGTTTGCACGACAGTCAAGTAATTAGAAGGCTGGCTGTAAAATGGGGAGATTAAGTTAGGGAGGGGATTCAGTAGCTATATACATATATATGTACATGGGGTCGGACTCAGTAGTTAGTGTGAGTTGCCTTTGTAGAGGTCTGTGATCGCGGCTAGATGGCATACGAAGCGGAAATGCAAGCGGAACTGCTGGTTGCACACGAACAGCTGACGGCACATGCACAAAACATTAAACTTCTCGGTGAGCTTCATTCATTCCTCATTCCTCATTGTTGTTCAGAGGTCTCACACTATACCCTTTCCGATGCTACCGCTGGAGTGTGGCCATGCAACAAAGAACGTCACCGAATATCTAAAATAGTGAGGTGGATGGTGAGCTTGATCGCTTGGTGATCTGCTACTAAGTAGCTTATACCTCCTAATGCTGTGTGACCCTTAGAATTCATCTAACAAAGAACGCTATAAACTCGATGGGCTATTAGTTAACCCGCTCTCATCTCGGGAATGTAGGCGCATGTGCTGGCCACTCGAGAGGGTCTATTTACTCTCGCAATAGCCACCTATGCTATATGCAAGCACTCAACTACATCACAATTTAAAAATAAATTCACCATGCTAGGCTATAAGACAACCCAACTAACAGTTGATCCCTTGCACCGCCTCTGGCTACCAACTGTCATTCTTGTGTCGCCACACTACCTACCCATAGCCTTCTTACTAAAATCGTCCATACTGTGCATCATCTTATTATCCATATTGGTAGGTACATATATCGCATATCCTCACTCCTGGTTAGGTACAGCTGACTTCGGGATAGGCTTTGTCAACCCAAAGATGCTGTTCCCATTCTGACCCTGGATGGCATTCGACTAGAGTGTGCCCTATCCTCCTTGTCGGCATCCGTCACATACGATAAATTTGTGGCTCCATTCCTATCCTCAGCCAGCCCTTTGCTCACGTCCGTCAACAATGGCGCAAGATCAGGCTCGACTAGGGTATTGCGCGTGCATTCCTTCTCAGAATGGCTCTCTATCCACGAAACAATAAGACCTGACGCGGGTAAAAGCAGGTTCAGTATCAGCCACGTGGGCGGTAAACCTTGCTTCTGACCTGCTCGGGGGTCTGTGATTTGCGAATAGGCTGGCCTGCTCGGGAACCTATGTGATTCCTGGGCACCCTACTGTAAGATTACGAGGTTACGAGCCGAGGAATCTTGAGAGAGATAGATATATTCGTCAGGGCTATCTAGAGATCGCTGTAGTCTTGAAAGCTATAGTTCTAGTGTCCTGTCTTGCCTATTCCTTCGCTACCATCCATCACGGGTTAGTGGCCTGTGCATCAGCCCCCACGCTATCCCTGTTTCGATATAGTGGGGCTCCTGCGGGGTAAAATCAACCTAGAATTCAACTGGCGCCATGAGTATTATGTCAAATACGAATCAGAGAACAAGATAAAACCCAGCCGCCCCGCCAAGTTATGTATTTCCTTTGTTGGAGTTAAGTGATTTACTCTGATTACGGGTTATATAATCCGCTGCGGATAGGACTCTGTGTAGCATACCACAAAGTTATCGTAGCGTAATAAATCCACAATCAAAAAACATACAGTAAGCAAATTCGGAATGCTTAATAGCTAGTTAGGTACTAATGAATTAGTAGTGACGGGTATGGGCAAGCTTAAGCGATGACAACTTCAGGTGGCTAAGGCAGAAGCCGATTGGGAAAAGGCACTTAAGAAGGCATGTGAGGGAGTACAACAAGGACAGTTTACATCTATTCGAAAGGCTGTGGAAGTCTATGGCATTCATTATTCCACTGTACGGAGACGCCACAAAGGTGCTAAATCTCGAAAATTAGCATATGTGCATTGATAGCTTTTGACGCCTGCAGAGGAGAAGGCAATTGTCATGTTGATTGTTCGATTAAAGGAGTTTGGATTCCCACCTCGGGTAAGCCATATGAAAGAAGCAATTGTATTACTAAAGCATTCGGAGGTTGGGATGAAGGAGGAAGCAGTGGAGGAATATTTTAAGGGAAAAATTGGGAAAAACTATTTGATACGGTTTTTGGATTGACACTCAAAGCTCGTTTCAAAGCTCAGCAGCAACTTTGATCAGTGGTGAGTGAAGCAAAGTGACCGTAACATTATTTAGTGCCATTTCGCATAGGTTCTGCAAGTGCGGAGGAAATATTCGATTACCGATGGAAATATCTATAATATGGATAAAAAAGGATTTCGACAAGTAATATCAGACTGAGCCAAAGTGAAATGCCAACGTAGAGAGAAAGGCATGATTGGGAAGATGGCAACTGATGGGATACGGGAATTAATTACCGTGGTTGAGACGATATCTGGTGATGGAAAGGTTCTATCTACATCCATTGGTTATTTATAAGGTTGTAGCACATTATATGGGCTGGTACCAACATCTAGACTCTTTGCTAGATACATGCAAGGATTGGAAGTTTACATATAGTAAAACTGGATGGAATAACAGCTTTTTAAGTGTTGCATGGTTGAAGCATTTCGACAAAATAACAAAAGCCCGCTTACGATCACTACAACAATATCGATTTTTGATCATCGATGGCTGCGAGATTCATATTCATATCAAATTTATTGAATATTGTATTGCTAATCGTATTGTTGCCTATTGCCTTCCCTCTCATACAACACACCTTCTTTAACCTTTGGATGTTGGTCTCTTTTCTCCATTACAGAAAGCATATGGGAAAGAGGTCGATTGCCTAACCCGTTTTGGAAATGTTGCTATCAACAAGGGAAATTTCCTACCACTCTTAGTGAAGGCTCGTGCAAAAACCTATACAGAGAAAATATTTTGGGGGCATGGTGAGGTAGTGGTCTTATTCCACCTAACCTACAAACAGTTCTAATCAAGCTACCAACCTACCAAGATCCAGAGCAAGAGCCAAAATCTACATCACCACCACCAGTGCCTCCTACACCTCTCAATTCTGCTGCTGTACTGCGGAAAGCACGACAGGCCAAACTTTTACTTCAGCGTAACGATCAGGGCCTTGATCGAGCAGAATTGGTTGAGTTGACTGACTCCCTAGAACGGTTTGCAATTAATACAGATAAAGACCTCCAACTGGAACGAGATACCCTCAAAAAGTGGAAACAAGGGCAAAAGTTGGCAGCTCTAATCAATAGGAAGGAACTTTCGACTGAGGAGGGTACTGTTGTAGATGGCAGGTACTTCACAAGCTGTACGTACAATGAGAGCACGCTGAAAAGAAGAAGGAAGCTGCACAAGTTGCCCGTGCATGGAAGATGTCTCAGACAGTGTCTCGGAAGAATAAAGGCAAGGCACCTCAGCGAAAGAAGACATCGGTCCACTTTGAAGAGTCTGAGGGATCCAGTATAGGTGAGGCATCGGAAGACGGGCTGGGATATGAGATGGAGGGTTGGGAGTCTGATCTGGAGGCTCCAGTGGATCCCGACTCCTCACTTGAGTCGGTTATTATGGTGTCTACCCCCTGCCCACTAGGCGACAACCTCCCCCGCTACCCCAAACTCCTCTCAGACGTTATCCTGTATCTCCTATTATTGTTGGAAGTAGTGTTGGGTCTCCTGTGCGTCGTGTAACTAGGTCTAGGGCAGGTAGAAGTTGATTGCGTAAATTGATGCATTAGCCGGTGATGGTGCACTAAACCGTGATGGATGGTAGATCTCGCTCCTTATATCCTTCGAGTACAATCTCAAATCTGCCTTTCCAGGCATCCTAGTTCCGACCCGCATAACTCAAAGTTGCCCTTTCCTGCCATGATCGTCCTTGCATTCGGCCTTGCGTTTGCCCGAGAGTATTTCTTACACCCTCCCTTACTCGAGAACCCATATACCCATTCCGGCCGCTACCAATTCGTCTTCCGTCATGTCGAGGAATCCTCGAATAGGCCAGATAGGCCGCCTATTCGGCGGCCCAGACAGCCTATCCGGCAGCCCAGGCGTAAGACTTCCAGGTCCATGCCGGGCCCGGCGGTTTCAGACCCACCCACATACGGGCCAGTTCAGTCCGGCCATGCCGCCTGATAGGCAGCCCCGCCGAATCCCTACACTGTCGAGGATCGGTATGTCGAGGATTGGTGCGAAGTCGACATCCATTGCTCCTTCCAACCATTCACTGAGCTCATTGGCAAGAGTTTCGTCAGAATATCTGCAGGGTTGTCCTTCCCAGGGGTTGTCTTGATGTGTAAATTCTCGGCCCGGACTTGTTGGCGTAGGTAGTGGTATGTATAACAGAATAACCGTTGTATGCAGTGTGACTCCATTGACTGAGGCTGACTTTTGCACCCATTCTCTGAATGTTGCGGGAACAAGGTCTCGTTTTAGCGTCTGACACCCGCTGTAGGAAAAATTCAAAGCTTCCGGTAGATGAGTGGCAAGGCGGCGTCTTTGGCGAGACAATTGGAGGCCTACGAGTGGCTGGGTTGCAAACAACACACCGGAGGCCGCAAATGTAGCAACAAGCTCCTTTAGGGAACTTAATACCCTGGCCGATACCTATCATTGCATCCCTTGGAGCCTAAATACCCAGTAAAACCAATCCCAGGTTTGCCTACGGTAGTTGTGGCGGATGTGTCCCTGGCTCGAGGAGTTTGCTGCAGGGTGTTGGTCAAAGGCTTTTGGCGAAACAACGTGAGCCTCGTCACCAGGATCACCGTTGGGGCCCGAAGATGTATGCTCTTAGTGGGGTGACCTGGTGATTCCGGAGGCTGAGGGCCCGAGTACCAACATGACGGGATCTGGGTCTCTGGGTGATCATCTTGGTCGGTCTCAACCAAAATATCTTGGAATGAAATGCTTGTACCAGGGGGCCCGCTCTGAAAATCGAATTCGTCAACACCCTCTGAAGATGTCGAGGGTATTATCTGCAGATTGGGTTCCTGTGAGTTGAGGTTCTTAGTGTGTGCCTAAGTGCTCCGCGTGGTCTGTGAAGGATTCCTCCTCATCCGTAGTAGTATTGAGGCAACTATGTAATGGGTGGTAGCGGCTAATTCAAGGCAAATCAGATCTAATACAGCTGCACTACCGGGTTTTGCACTTGCCTTTGCACTTGCAGGAATTCTGTCATCAGATTAGTGCATGTACATATATTCCTCCATGCAAGTTAATATGTCTAGTACCCACACTAAATTTTAGAATGGCTTGATTACATCTCAATATACCGCCTTTGTGATATTGGCTTTTCACGTCGTTTGTATGACTTTGCTAATTGTGAAGGATGTGCTCAGGCTCATAGTTTTGCTTTCCAGAAGCAAGAGGTGCCAAATGCATCTACTTTGTCCTGAAATCTTACAAATCAGCAATGCCATCTACTTTTTCATCCTACCCTGGTGATAGTAGTATATACTAAAGGAATTAGATAGTGTAGTCTGTCACATAAAGGCCACCTCATGGTGTTGGACATGGAAGTAGGGGATAGGATGGCGCAGATAAACCACAAGCCAGAGGAAGCGGAATAGAATCATGAGGAGGTATTGTGGATATAGTTTTAGATTTGAGAAGATTTCGATAGTGTGCTACTGGTGTACTGGCATGGAGTTAGTACCCTTCCCTATCAGTTGTGGTCGTGATAGTTATTGATCTAATTGTTGGGACGGAATAATGGCCGAGCCATGGGCTGAGATATGACGACTGCATGAACGAGCTGAACGAGCTGAACGTTGGGGTGGACGGATGAAGTTATTTACTCGGGTTGTTTGCATTCCGGAGATGGGGGTATTTAAGCCGGTGGATTTCCTTGCGTTCTTTCTTATCATCAAGCAAGTAGCTTGTCTTCCAGTGTACGGATATACTGCTTTCCACCTCGCGAACGAGAGAACGTTGAGGACCGATTTCTTCATTAATCTCGTATAAACCACAATGACTTGGGGGTGCAAGAGCCTTGAAAGCTGGCACAAACACTTGAGCAAATGTTGATCCGTTTCCTCAAGCAGTGAACATCTTGTCTTCTCAGGCCATAAATCAAAAACCCATGCAATTTACTCCGATTTTTTAACGGCACTAAGCATTATAATAATAAAAATATCTTAGGTTTCTGATACGTAAGTCTTTCTATTTACACTTTGGTGGGGGATTAGCACTTGCGCACATCCTACATATTTAGAGACGTCCTGTCCCTGACCACACCTGTTTAGGTGGGACTCGATGTAAATTGTATGGTTACCTGCTGGGTGTATAAAATTATAACATTGGAATGCGGTGAGATGGAGGAAGGAACTATAGCATTAGTCCGCCCAACTTACATATTTGGCACAAGTACACATGTACACTTATCGATATCTCCCCATGAGCATACGATATGTGTAGTCAAAGTTATTTCTGTACTACAGATAACCTGACCTTATGTTGTGCGGGGATTCAGACTTGGGGTATGGAAGTGAGGGTTGCCAGGCAGAGGAGTCAGGAGGGGGGCATGGCAGAGTCTAGATGAGCGGAGAATATGGGGAGCTAGGTTCAGAGAATGGAGGTAAGGGAGCAAGGCGGAGAGACAGATCAAAGGCGCGAATGGTGGGTGGGGGTTGTTCTTGTGCCCGAGTACTTGTCACGTGCTTCGCTTGATATATGGGGCTTAGTCTGGTTGTCAGCTATACAGATCTCGTGCCAAGACTCTTTGTAAATTATTAATGGGCATGCGGAAGGATTCCCCCATAGCCCCTCCACATTTCTAGAACTGGATCACGGTATTTTGCCGGTAGCCATGTATATGTTCTGGGCCGCTCGCGGGCATCGGCCGCCCGCGGGCGGCATATCCACTGTGCCGCTCACGGGCAATTTAAATAATTCCTCGATTTGGTGTATAACGTACTTGAATTGAATAATGCTTTATGAATACTGATTTACAAAATATCAAAAAGAATTAATAAGGGTATACCTAGCTGGAGCTCTGCAATAGATCGATATATTTCCAAGTCAATTTCTCCTCTAACAGCTAGAACTAAAAGGTTACCACCGACATGATCCGTTGACGCTTTCGCATTCAATAAATTAATCATTCTTACTGCTTCGGCAGAAACACGAGTAGTTGTAGATGTCTGGAGAGCAGCATTAGCTAATGTAGAAAAAAAAAGAATTAATAACAGTATACCTATCCCAGCGACTGCAATAGTTTCATCTATTTACAATTTGACCGGATTCTGCCCTAGCAGTCCAATTTGTATCCGTTCACCTAGAGCTGAGAGATTAACACAGTCATAGTCTATTGATACTTTCATATATAAATAAATTCAGCATCAGCAGCAGCAATTAGTGTAAAACCTTTTCAATCGGAAACTCGAGTAGCTGTAGATGCAGCATTGCTAATCTAATTGTAGTTTACCAAGCAGTCAAAACATCTGGAATATTATTCTCCAGGCACATAAGGTTGGTAGCTAATTAGAAGCATTTAGTTGGGTAAAGGTTAGCAAATACGCCATACTTGGTTAACAATTGAGTATTGTGCCATTCCACCTGTTGACAACGCTGTAAAACAATATCTACCTATTGTATAGGTCTAGATCCTGCTTTAATTTAGTTTAAAATCATTGAAGGTACGGCAGAAATCTGCGTATAAGTACCTGCGATTAAGAAACCACCACCTTGAGCCTTACCCAGGTCCTGTGATTACAGTATAAAACAATGAGGATTTTCTAGTGTCAAAAGAAATCGTGCGACAAGATGGAGACAAAAGAGGCTATGATTGTTACAGCGCATTAAGATTCAGTATAAGATGGTCCGACCTGGTTATCTATAGCCCGAGCCATAAGGCCCCTGTGTATAAGAACCCGTGGATAAGAACCTCCGGTGGAAAAGAAACCAATTTTCCAATGCCTCGAGCCCCCTTCCACTATATCATAGGAAACGCTGTTGATACACGGAGTTCTACGGTAGCAATAGACCCAGCACCATCCTCCTCATTCCATTCATTATCGGAGATGAAGATGGTGAGTTGTTAATATCACCAGCATGTTCATAATTCTCTTCTTGCCCAATGCCTGCTGTCTCCCACTGACCAAAAGGAAGGGTACGTGATGGGGATAGGGTCGGTCAAAAACAATTTCATAGGGAACTTGGAGTGTAGCAGAACGTTTTGGTCAATTGACATTTACTAAATTGAGTAATTATATTAATTGCCCGCGAGCGGCCCAGAACATATACATATTTTTCCAACTAGAGACAATATGTAGCTGCATAGCTTGGTCAGCCGTTTCCGGCTAGCAGTTTTTGATGGTTCCACACCTAGTCTACGGTCAACAAATATTCGTCGGTGAAGCCACGATCCGCTTAAAATTTGGGTATCTGAGGGCAGACCTGCAAGTCCAAGCTGGACACCAAAAACTTAACTTTTGGGCATTTTCACAAGACGTGTAATGTTTTCTGTGGCTTGGACAGCAAGCCCCACACAGGTGCAAGTTTCAGATTGGCGGAGAATTGGCAATGCGCCGGAAGATGCGGGCTGGCATGAATTCCGGGTGAATCCGGGAGTTGGTTTGGGTTGTATTCTGTGGCTGTTGTATCACTGTTATGTTCCGTTCTATATACCATTCTTGTGTCTAGGTGTATGAAAGGTCGGCTGCGGCTTAGACCCACACCAAATTGCCAGCCCGCTCCCTCTATACCAGCCTATAGTGAGCATATCACCATCAGCTGCCACTGAGTCTACCTGCCAATGCCAAGGACTTCTGGACAGGTTTTGGTAGTAGTCTGCCAGCAACGGCCTCTCGTACCCACCAGACTGACGTAGGTTAGATACAAGAGGTAGGTATGTTTAATTTAATTGTATTCCAGTCCGCACCTTCGATTGTTACCAGGTATCAAATACATAAATACGTTGGCTTGTAGATATAAGGCACTAACTAATATCAGAGCAGTAGATAGCATTCCCAACACACTATTAGAGACAGATATACAGAGGCAAATATACTATAGCATTATGATCTGTAGGTAGGGAGGCACCTGTATTTACGGACATGGCGTTTTTTAGCATCCCAAAATGAAACATATGTGTGTCCCATATACTTGAATAAATAGCAACTTCAAAGCCAGCTTTACTTTAAAAAGGAGAATCAGCGCAGTCTTTACAGGCTCATTTGCTGCCTTTTTGTTAATTTCTTTTTTACAGTACTCGTATGCACCTCTTTGGGGACGTTCATTTGCTGCCTTTGTGTGGGTTTGTCGCCTGCCACACCTACTATTTGTGCTGCTGTACGCTGTGTTCATCCTAGAGTATTGAGCTCAGTGAATATCTCATAACTCGTGTGGTGCAAATATTCCTCGACCTGGTTTATTACTGTAATTTGTAGAGTGCGTTTGCTACCGGAGAAGTGCTAGTAAGTTGGATAGCCTACCATAAATTTGCCAGTGCTCGCATAGCTTATGGCCATGGCGAGGCCCAAATAGTGTCCTTTGAAGGTTCCCTAAAGTCCTCAGTCCCAGGGGCACAAATGTCCTGCCTCCTAATCCTAGGACAGAATTCTACAATTCACTGCATGCCTGTTGATTTACCAATACCTATATAAGCTCGTAGTGATATAGCAGACCACAAATTCAGCACGGAAGTTCCACAGAAGTTCCCCAGACAAGTATCAGAGCCATTGCAAGGCATATGGGTGTACATACAGTAGTAGAGAAACTTGCCGGCAAGTGCGTTTTAACCCAATTAGCATTGAAGCCATCCACCATAGAAACATACCCAAACGATCTAAGGAACGGAAGCGCTTTGACATTTCTTACAGCTAGCTATATTAGACAATATCCCAAGACCTAGAATAAACATCAAGATTCCGCTAGATTCCGGAAGTGGCTGGTCACCTGCGTTTATTTGGAAATCCCTCTAGTATTATTCAGAAAACCATTCCAGTATAATGCCAAAAGCATTCCCATACTATAATAAACTTGCTTACCTGACAAGTCCTTGTAAACCCCTCACATCAATTCCACTTGAGGGTCAACATATTGCCAGGATCTCAAAAATCGCAGGCATTCGCTTCCTAGCTAGAACTCCTATTTCTAGCACGATAGCCTAATTTCAGCTGAAAGTCCTTACGTTACCTGAACGGGAGGGCTTGATCCCTTTCAGATATTTTTTGGGTCAACGAAATTAGGCAATTTGATTCGGGTTCTCATGGGAGTATGCCCAGCAGTTGGGGTGCCCCTACGCGCCGCTGATTCTCTGGAGCGTTTCCGACAAGCCAACAGACAGCTGCAGGACTGTCTCCTAACTATATCTAGGCTTCTTTTCTTTGTAAAACAAAACCCAGTACTCGTATGCACATCCGTAGGGGACACCTGAGTAGATTCAAGGGTTGGCAAGTTAATCTGCCGCCTCGCACAATCTATGTATAGAGATAGAGTGATAGGGAATTGATGTGGGAGAAGGAAAGAAAAGAAAAGAAAGAAGGGAAGGAAAAAAGAAAAAAACACATGTAACTAACTCGGTCGACTGTGGGCCGCGAATTCTCGATATAAGTAATGGAAATGGCTTCAAGTATATCTAGGTAATATCTTGCTGGCCTGTGGACCGACTAGTTTAGCAGGCAGTCGTAGAATAATAGTAGAGCTTGATATGTCGGGAATAAACTCGAAAGAAAACTGAGCACCACTTTCTTTGTCATTGGATCAGAGTCCCAGCTATTTCGCAGTCGCCCTCTATTACCGTATCCACTGGTGAGGAACGTCCCTGGTCAATTCCTAAGACAAAGGACGCAGGGTCACCATTTTTCACGTTAACGCCACCCTATGTCTTAGGAATTCACCAGGGACAGTGGATGCGGTATAAGCTCAGACCTTTCAGTACACATGTTAAACTTGAAGTATGTAATACAGAGGGCCCTGGTATACCCTGGGAGTTAACGTATACTTATACCAATATATGCTTAGATGTAGTTATCCCTTTTGGAAGGTACGAGGATACTATGCTTGTTTAGCAATTCCGATTCGTAAACATATCTAACAAGCAACGCACGCCACCCCACGTGAAAAAGAGACTAGAATAGTCTCAAATCCAGCATAGTTCCCCTCTGGTTATAAGGATATATGTGGTGGCTGATAAGAAAAGATAAGAGTATTCTGACAACCGAAATATGTATGTGGGATAGGCTCGGTGGGTAGGTGTATTGCTATCTGACATGCATAATACTTGTAACCAGAGCCCTCTGCAAAACCAAAACATAATGTATCTAGAAGCCCATGGTATAGTTCCAATGATACTAGTACGTTATTTTCACCCTATCAGCCTGGGAGGATACATAACGGCGAATCTATTTACGACGAGATTCAGGATTTTTAGCTAGTAAGAATGAGAGCATGGTCTCTATGAGAGTCAAGCTGTTCACAACCGGAGAGAGATATATATTTGAATGCTTAATGGAAAAATCGTACCCCATACATATATCTTCCTAGCCCCAAGCGCATGATCAAAGAAAACCCAGGCCAGCATAACCTATACCAACATCTGACACATTAAGCAATGAAACTGCTTGCAAACATGACACACCAACCAATAAAACTGCTGACCAACATATGAAACAACCACCAATGGAACCGCTGGCCGAAATATACGAGCTGGGAGAATAATGTAGAAATCCCATACTTTAACATTAATCAATATGCGGTCAAGTGGCCAAAATAGTGGATGGCTTCATGTCAGGTCCCGGTAGGATAAGAAAACTTAGGCTAAGGGGGCCTCGTGCATGTTGGCAGGGAAGTCTCAGTGCTGTGTGAAATGCATATAGCCGCGACAGAACTCTGCCATTGATTTATCTACTCATCAGCTATTTAGTCTTCATCCAATCAAGAGGCCACCACATCCTTGACTTACAAAGCGACACAGATCTCTCCAGTTTGGCTTTCAAGTAGTTGGGTGTATTCTGGGACTGTGTTAGCTCTGTGGAATAGTTATGGGGGATGTCAGTTGCCCAGATACAGAATGTGAAATACATACAGCCGCTGCCGCTCCACGCTCAAGCCATTCCTTGACCCGCACTGCTTCGTCCCGAGTAGCCTCCCAGGTGGCGGACATCGTGTCTATTGAATCACTAAACTGACCCCAAGGCAGATAGTACATTTCTGCTTTTTGCTCTTCCGTCAAGAGCTGGGTTTCCCTCACGGAGGCACTGGTGTGGCTTTGCTGGTTCAGGAGACGCAGAGCGCGACCTTCAAATTGCTTCATTGCAATAGCGTCCGGCATGAAGCTGAGCGAAGAATTGACAATGCCAGCTGCATTAGGGTCGCCCTACAATTTCGCTCACAATTATAAACACATGCACTCTTTGTGTTATTGTCACGGCGCATAGCCCCAAGGGCCGAATGCACAGGATCGGGCGATACGAGGGCTGAGTATGCATGAAGAACGAGTTCAGCTGGTATGGATGCAGAGGATCGAAGGATCGGGTTATGAACCGTGGGTTTCTTAGGTTATCTCTATTGGCTATTTGGGCGGCGGGAGCTCTCTATAACCCTCCTATATTCCCTTACTCTCCTGTTCTCCTTCCCTCCTCACGCAACGTCTTGTATATACTCTTAATACATACGTTCCTCTCATAGTCACAGACCACGAGCGCTCCCTGGAGCATTATCCATAGTTCACAGGCCTTGCACCGTTACACTACGTTGCGTCTTTTTCCTCCACCGAGCGCAACCAACGTCCACGTCCACGTTCACGTCCACGCCCACGTCCACGTCCACGCCCACACTTACAAGTCATGGCACAAGCAACACCCATAATACCTGACACCCTAGTCCTTCTACCCAATGAGCGAGTCAACCAATTACTGGCTCGATGGCAGTCACTACAGACAGCCGCCGACACCAACCTCGCTGCCGACACCCGCACTACCCTCCAAGAGCTAACAGCACTTCCGGATCAAAGAGCTAATGTCACCAGCCTACAAACCCAAGTAACGAACCAAACAACCCGCATCGGGGAACTCCAAGACGAAGTAGGAGTCCTCTTAGGAGAACAGGTCGATGCAGGAAGAAGGATCTTAGCCCTACAGACCGATGCTGCCAACCGAGATACCCAGTTAGCCACCCGCGACACACGAATCACCACCCTGGAAACAGAAGTCGCTACACTCCGTACACAATATGATAACGCACAAGTAACGATCAACGCCCTCTCTCGCCAGGCACCAGCCGCTGCTGGCACTGGACGAGCAAAAATCCCAGACCCTGATAAGTTCGACGGAACTCGATCTAAGCTCCGCCAGTTCCTAGCCCAACTCCGACTCAAGGCAGCAACCTACACTGATGAACAAGATAAGCTCCGCCTCGCAGTTAACTGCCTACGGGGTGAAGCCCTAGACCAAGCCCTCCCCTATCTCACAGACGACCGTGTCGACCTCACCAACCTTGCAGCTTTGATCGATATCCTAGAACGAGCGTTTGGCAACCCCAACCGAGTTGCAGATGCCGAAGTCAAGCTCAATACTATGACTCAAGCTAGTAGGGAATTCTCATCCTACTATGCTGAATTCCAGCGCTACGCTGCTGATGTTACCTGGGATGAGCCTTC
>Ga0307511_10003280_pt1 | contig 16634 bp, 12 predicted proteins | sample 13_EM_MG_FD_200266 | JGI IMG/M metagenome (GOLD analysis project Ga0307511, IMG submission 200266) | Populus trichocarpa ectomycorrhiza microbial communities from riparian zone in the Pacific Northwest, United States - 13_EM | ecosystem: Host-associated > Plants > Roots > Unclassified | place... | reverse complement strand
GGGTGGTTGAGGAGGGCGCGGGGGCGGTAGAGGCGGGCGTCTTCGAGTTGCCCCGGGGATTGACCTGAGCTGGGACCATCAGCCAGACCGTCGGTTCCGGATCCGGTGCCGTGCCGCCCACACAGCGAGGCTGATGAGGGCGACAGTCAGCCAGATGCCGACGAATGCAAGTGGATCGCTCTCGTGTGCGTCGGAAGCGGCGATGCCCGAGACAACGGTGACCGCGCAGGCTCCGGCGATCATCTTGCCGGTGAGCGGGAACCCGTCTGCGGCGCGGCCCCGGGCCTGCTCATGCGTCCTACGGCGAAGCCAGACGGCGATATACAGCGCGAGCACCCCGCCGGCCGGCATGCTCAGGCCGACGCCCAGGTACAGACCCGGATTCAACGTCGGCGCCTCAACTGTCTGCTGAACACGCCCGTCGAAGGTGATGTCGGTGCGGCGACCGTGCCAGACGACCACTCCAATGCGGTCGCCCTTCCGCAGCCTCGACAAGACAGGGCCGGAGTCACCGAGGACGATCCTGCCGGATACCGACGCGGGACCCGCGACCTCCACCCAGTAGGTGCCGCCATGACCGTTGGAGTAGTCCTCCAGCTTCCTGACCACGGCAGGGACGCCCCGGGTTGCCGGTGCGGCTTCGTAGGCTCGCGCGGTGGAAAGGCTGTGGCGATAGGGCACCGCGAGCACGGCAGCTCCGCCGAGGACGAGGAGCAGCGCCAAGGCCGCCAGCCCCCACGCCCGTCGCCCCGCTTCCCAGGTACCGCCCACCAGCGCCTCCCTGGGAGGTTCGACTCGGCACAGCCAGGGAGGGTTGTACCCACTCACCACAGCGGCACGGACAGGACCCCACCCCCTCAGGGCGGCCGCCGGAGTTCAACAGAGCTAACGGCGACCGGCACTCCACCTGGTGGATCCGAGTCCTCTGGGTTGGCAAGGTCCGCTACAACAGGGGCCGTTCGCTGATGCGGTCGTGGAGATCGGTGCGGAGCGGATCGTCGTCGGGCAGGCCGAGTTCGTCGGTGAGAGCGAGGGCGCGGGCCCAGACCTCGTGCGCGGCGTCTGGCTGGCCGGCGCTGTGGTGGGTGTCGCCGAGGCAGAGCAGACAGGCGGCTTCGCCGCGGCGTTCCCCGGTGGCGCGGAAAAGGGCCGCCGCCTCCCGGTAGCGGTCGACGGCCTGTTGGTGGCGGCCGAGTTGGTGGTGGATGTAGCCGAGACTGTCGGAGATGTGGGCCTGTCCGTCCACGTCACCGGCCGCCCGGGCGAGTTCCAGTGCCTGCTCGCAGTGTGCCAACGCGCTGTGGTGCTCGCCGAGATGCGCCTCCAGCCAGCCGATGTGGTTGAGCGCCGCGGCCTGTCCCGCCGGGTCGACGGCCCTCCGGTAGTGCTCCAGGCTCCGGTAGGCGTGTTCCAGCGCCAGTCCGGGGTTGCCCTGGGCTCCCGACATCCGCGAGAGATGCTGATGGGTTCGGGCCTGCCCCGCGTCGCTGCCCAGTTCGGCGAAGAGTTCCAACGCCCGCAAGTAGTGCTCCCGGGCCGGTTCCGGGCTCTTGAGCCGGTCCAGGGCCAGGCCCAGTCCGCGGTGGGCGCCCGCTCTTCCGACCAGGTCGCCGTCCCGTTCGGCCGCCGCGAGCGCGCTGTGCCCGGCGGTCAGCAGCGCCTCCCACTGGCCGTGCCGGTCCAGGAAGGTGGTCAGCACGGTGACCAGTCGCCACACATGGCCGTCGAAGCCGGGCGGTGGCTGCCGCACGATCTCCAGCAGTACCGGGTGTTCGGCGACGAGCCAGGCCAACGCTCTGCCGTAGTCCTCGGGCTCCACCGGGTTCGCGCCCGCTCTGGGCGCGGAGGAGGCGACCGGGTTGGGCTGCGGGGTCACCAGGACGTCGGCCGCCCGTGCGGAGTGGAGGTAGTGGTCCATCATGCGGTGCAGTGCCGCCCGTCGTTCCCATTCGTCGTCGTACGCGGCCACCAACTCCCCGGCGTAGACGCGTAACAGGTCGTGGAACGCGTATCGTCCCGGTGCGTGCTCGACCAGCAGGTGCCCGCCGGTCAGTTCGGCGAGCTGTCCGTGGACGCGCTCCGGCGGGGCGCCGGTCAGGGCGGCTGCCGCGTGCTGTGAGAGGTCCGGGCCCGGGTGCAGTGCCAGTAGCCGGAACAGCCGGGCGGCGGCCGGGCTGAGTGCGCTGTAGGACCACGAGAACACGGCCCGTACCTGGCTGGCCTCCTCGCCGCCGTCGAGGGCGTCCAGCCGGCCGCCCGCCTCGCGGAGTTCCTCGGCGAGTGTGCTGAGCGGCCGTCGGGGCTGGGCTGCGGCGCGGGCCGAGACGACCGCCAGGGCCAGCGGCAGTCCCGCGCACCAGGTGACGACGTCCGCGACGGCCTCCGGTTCGGCGGCCACCCGGCCCGTCCCGAGCCGTTCCGCGAGGACGTCCCGTGCCGCGTCCGGGGTCAGCGGGTCGACCGCGAGCAGATGGGCGCCCTCGGTCGCGGCCAGCCCGGTGAGCCGGTTCCGGCTGGTCACCAGCGCCATGCAGCCGACCGCCCCGGGCAGCAGCGGGCGTACTTGTTCCTCGTCGCGGGCGTTGTCGAGCACGACCAGTATCCGACGCCCCGTCAGGAGACTTCGATACAGGCCGACTTGGGCCTCCAGGCCCGGCGGCACCCGGTCCGGCCGTACGCCCAGTGCGTCCAGGAACCCGCGGACCGCCTCGGTCGGGGGCATCACCGCGCCCTGCGGATCGAAGCCGCGCAGGTTGACGTACAACTGCCCGTCGGGGAAGGCGCTTTCGACCCGGCGGGCCCAGTGCACCGCGAGCGCGGTCTTGCCCACGCCCGCCATGCCCGAGACCGCCGAGATCACCACGGCGGCGAACTCGCCCTGCGTCGAGGCACGGATCTCCTCGAGCCGGGTCAGTTCTTCGTCGCGGCCGGTGAATCCCCGTACACCCATGGGGAGTTGGGCGGGGAGTTCGGTCGGCCGGGCCGCCTGGGACGGTTTGGGCCGCTTGGCGGGGCCGGAGCGGTGGCCGCGCAGGATCGTCTGGTGCAGTTGGCGCAGCGCCGGTCCGGTGTCGGTGCCCAGTTCCTCCGCGAGGCGTTTGCGGACGGCCGCGTAGCAGTCCAGGGCCTCCGCGCTGCGGCCGGTCTCGTGCAGGGCCCGCATCAGGGCCTCGGCAAGGGGTTCGGCGAGCGGGTACTCGCCGAGCAGACCGGTCAACGGGCCGATGACGGAGGCGGGATCGCTGCGGCCCAGATCCGCGCGGGCCCAGCCGACGGCGGCGTCCTGGTGCTGGCGCCGCCAGGCCTCGCGCATCCGGGCCGCCCACTGCCCGCGCAGACCGGACAACGGCTCCCCTCGCCACAGGTCCAGCGCCTCGCGCAGCAGCCGGGCCCGCTCGGTGTCGGCCGGGCCCGCGGTGCGCGCCTGGTCCACCAACTGCCGGAAGCGGTACACGTCCACCTGGTCCGGGCGGGCCTCCAGGAGGTAGCCGCCGGAGCGCCGCACCACGGAAAACGGTTCCCGCGCGGTCTCCGCGGCCTGCTCGCACACCCGCCGGATCCGGGCGACATGGGCGTGCACGGCGCCGCGCGCCCCGTCCGGCGCGCGCGTGCCCCAGACCCGCTCCATGACCACGTCCGCCGCGACGGGCCGGCCGACGTCCACGGCCAACGCGGCCATCACGGTACGGCGTTGGGGCGGGCCCACCTCCACCGCGCGCCCCGCCGCCGACAGTTCCACCGGCCCCAGCAACTGCACGTCCACCATGGTGTGCGCCACCCCCTGCACAAAGCCTCCTCCTTTCTTTCACGGACGTGTACGCGGCGCGACAAGCCTTCGACAAGGTTTCCTGTCACACACCGGTGCGAATCTGCTGGGGAACGGACGGGACGCCGACCGCGTCCCGTCGACGCACGACGGCAGGGCCGTCGCCTGGCGGCTGCGCAACAGGCAAACGGGGGCGAGAAGTGTGATCACAGGGGAAGTGATGGCACCTGGGACACGGGTGCCGGTACGGCGGCCGGAGGCGCTACCGGCCGCCACGGGAAGCGCCGGCGGAAGGAGTGTGCTGGAGGGCGCGTTCGCGTTGCTGGAGGCGGTGGAGCAGGCCGTGGAGGCGGGGCCGACGAGGCTGGCGTCCGACTGCGGGCTGCCCAAGACGACCGCGTACCGGCTGCTGGAACAGCTGGCGGACCTGGGCGCGGTCGAGCGGTGCGGAGGGAGCTACCGGGTCGGCCGGCGGATGTTCCGCCTCGGGCGGGCCTGGCAGCCGCATCCCCGGCTGCGCGCCGCGGCCAAGGAACCGATGCGCCGGCTGGCGCAGCTCACGGGTACGACGGTGGGGATCGCCGTGCTGTGGAAGGGCGAGACGCTGATGCTCGAGTGGTGTCCCGACGACATCGAACAACTCGATCCGCTGCAGACCCGGATGACCTGGCCGTGGTTCACCGCGGCGGGCAAGGTCCTGGTGGCCACGGCCGTCCCGGCACCGCTGCTGGGGCCGCTTCCCGCGTCCTGGCCGCGGGACGCCGCCGCGATCCGGGAGCGGAGTGTCGCGTTCGACCGGGAGGAAGTGGTGAGCGGGGTGTGCTGTGCGGCGGTTCCGCTGTTCGGCTCGGGCCCCACGCCCCTGGCGGCACTGTGTGTCCTCACTGATCCGGCGCACCACTTGGAGCGGCTCGCCGAGACCGCCCGCCGTACCGCCCGGGTGATCGGCACGGGCCTGCGGGGGCGGTGACACGGCGGGGTCGGCGGCGGCGTTCGGCGCTCGTGCGGGGATGAGCACCGGACACGCCGACGGCCCCGTCCCCGAGTACGCCGGGCGCCCGGGCGGGAGCGAGCACCCGGCGTACCGGTCCGCGCGGGCGGTCGCAGCGGGGTCGCCGTCGCACAACTTTCGCCGGCGCGTCCGTGGGGCGCCGAAAACCCTGCGCCGCCCGGCGATCTCCGTCATAGGCTGACGGCCGCTGTCTGCCGAGGGAGGACACATGGGGATCCGAAGCCTGACCCGCACCGAAGCCGAGCTCCGCGCCGCGCTGATCGCGGTCGAGCGGTACGACGTGGACGTCGATCTGACCGCGCTGCCCGACGGGTCGGAGGTCCGCTCCGTCTCCACCGTGGCGTTCACCTGCCGTGAGCCGGGCGCGGCGACCTTCGTCGACTGCGCGGCCCGGGTACTGAGCGCCACGCTGAACGGGGTCGAGGTCGGCCCCGGCGAGGACGGGCGGATCCAGCTCCCCGGTCTCGCCGCGCACAACGTGCTGCGCGTGGAGAGCGTGCAGGCCGACACCACCACCGGCGAGGGCGTGCACCGGGCGACGGACCCCGGTGACGGCGAGGTGTACGTGTGGATGAGTTTCGAACCCGACGAGGCCCGCTTCGTGTGGGCCTGCTTCGACCAGCCCGACCTCAAGGCCCCGCACGCCTTCACCGTCACCGCCCCGGCCGCGTGGACCGTCACCAGCAACTCCGGGGACGCGGACGTGGAGGAGCTGGGCGCGGCCCGCCGGTGGACGTTCCCGGACACCCCGCCCCTGTCGACGTACAACACGGTCATCAACGCGGGCCCCTTCCACGAGGTCCGCCGCGAGGTGGACGGCCACAGCCTGGGCCTGTACGCCCGCCGTTCGCTCGCCGAGGTCCTCGAGCGGGACGCCGACGAGATGTTCACCCTCACCCGCCAGGGCCTCGGCTTCTACGCCGAGGCCTTCGCGATGCCGTTCCCGCAGCGCAGGTACGACCAGGTGTTCGTGCCGGAGTTCGGCGGGGCGATGGAGAACTACGGCTGTGTGACATGGTCGGACGCGTTCCTGCGGCGGGCCGCGCCGACCCCCGCCGAACACGGCCTGCTGGCACGGGTGTTGCTGCACGAGATGGCGCACATGTGGTTCGGCAACATCGTCACCATGCGCTGGTGGGACGACCTCTGGCTGAACGAGGCGTTCGCGGAGTTCGCCTGCCACTGGGCCGCCGAGCGCGCCACCCGGCACACCGACGCGTGGGCGAGCCATCTGATGATCGGCAAGATCAGCGCGTACCTGTCCGACCAGGGCCCCGCCTCGCACCCGATCCACCAGCCCATCCACGATGTCGCCCAGGCCGCGTCGATCTTCGACAACATCACCTATCCCAAGGGCGCTTCCGTCCTCCAGCAGCTCAAGACGTACGTCGGCGAAGAGCACTTCAGGACCGGCATGGCCGCCTACTTCGCCCGCCACGCGTGGGGCAACACCACGCTCCAGGACCTGATCGACTCGCTGTCGGAGGCCAGTGGCCGCGACCTGGACACCTGGCGCACGGCCTGGCTGGCGACCGCGGGCACCGACCGCTTCACACTGGAGCGCGCCGGCGACACCCTCACGCTGGTGGCCGACGGCAGCCCGCGTCCGCAGGTGCTGGCGGTGGGCGCGTACGGCGAGAACGGCGACGCGCTGGAACGCCGGGCGCTGGTACGGGTCGAGGTGACGGAGCCCCGGACCCCGGTGACCGGACTCCCGCCCGCCGACGTGCTGTTGATCAACGACGACGATCTGACCTTCGCCACGACCCGCCCGGACCCCGCCACCAGGGACGCCCTGTTCCGTACGGCGGCGCGATTGCCCACGGCGATCTCGCGGGGCGTGGCCGCGGCCACCGTGTGGGACATGCTGACCACCGGCGAGGCCACGGCGGCGGAGGCCGGGCGGAGCCTCACCGCGCTGCTGGTGGCCGAGACGTCCGACGCGGTGATCGAGCCGTATCTGAACCTCGCCGCGAACATCGCGGAACTGTGGGCGCCGACCGCCGAGCGGACCGCGCTGTCGGCAGCGGTGGCGGCGGCCTGTCTCCGGCTCGCCGACGACCCCGGCCGCCGTCAGGTCGCGCTGCGCGGGCTGGCCCGCACCGCGACGACCAGGGACGATCTCGACCGGCTCCGCGAACTGGCCGGTGCAGACGTGGACTTGCGCTGGCGTGCGCTGGTCCGCGACGCGGAACTGGGCGGGGACGTCACCTCCGCGTCGGAGCTCCTGCTCGCCCGCGACCCGGACCCCGACGCCTGGACCCGCGCCCTCACCGTCCGGGCCGCGCTGCCCGACGCCGCCACCAAGGCGGAGGTCTGGCAGCAACTTGCCGTGGACCGTGCCGTGCCCGTCAACGCGGTCGGCCTGGTCGCGGCGGCCTTCTGGCGTCCGGGGCAGAACGCGCTGCTGGCCCCTTACGCCGAGCGCTATCTGGAGGCGATCCCGAAGCTGCACCAGGGCGGCATGCTGCTGGCGATGGGCTACACGCGCCACCTCTTCCCGTTGCACGCCATCGACCCGGCGTACATCGAGCGGGCCCGGCAGGCGTCCCAAGAAGCGGTGCCGGTGGTCCGCACCACGCTCCTGGAGCGCTCGGACGAGGTGAGCCGGATGCTCCGCGCCCGGGGCAAGGTGGCCTGACGGGCTCAGCGGCTCGTTCCACCGCCCAACCGGTCGGCCAGGCACGCGAGATAGAGGGCCATGGCCGTCCGGTACTCCCGCAGGGGGCGGCCGGTGATCTGCTCGATCTTGTTCATCCGGTAGACGACGGTGTTCCGGTGGATGTGCAGGGCCTCGGCGGTACGGACGAGGTTGAACCCGCTCTCGCACCAGGCGGTGACCGTGTCGCGAAGGGCCGGCCAGTCCGGCTGGGCGCGCAGTTCGGTGGCGGTGAGGTCCAGCAGCCGGTTGCGGGCCGCCTGGCTCACCGCCGTCACCACCTGGTGGACCCGCAGGTCGGTGATCAGATGCACGGAGGCCGCCTCGGCGAACCGGGCACCGAGCCGTAGCGCGTCGCACGCGTCCTGGTAGGAGTCGTGCAGGCCGCCCACGGAGGTGGCCGGTTCGCCGATGCCGGCGCGGGCGACGAGTCCGTTCTGGGCGGCGATGAGATCGGTGACCCGTCGGCAGTCGGCGTCGAGGGAGGTCGTGGAGCATCCGGCGGGGAGCCGGTGGAGGACGCCGATCCAGCCGGGTGCGGTGGAGGCGACGATGTCCTGGGGATCGGCGAAGATCTCCCCCACGGTGCGCAGCAGTTCGGAGCGGACCAGGGCCATGTCCCGCGTCTGGGTGCCGCCCTGGCGACGGGGCGCCGGATGGGGCACGCTCACCTCGAAGGCGACGGCGACCCGCCGTAGGCGCAGGTCGAAGCCGAGTTCGGCGGCGCGGAACACGAGGAAGTCGCCCTCGACGACCTGGGGGTCGTAGGACGCGATGTCGGTGAGGAGTTTCTCGGCGGCCCGTTCGGCGAGCAGCCGGGAGCGGAGCATCACGGACTCCCGGAGCAGGATCTCCGTCTGGCGTTTGACGAGGAGTCCGAAGCGGCGGACCTGGGCGGGTGTGCCGGTGATACCGACCGTGCCCACGGCCTGCCCGTTGGTGATCAGCGGGAGGGTCATCCCGGGGCGTACGCCGCGCAGTTGCTGTGCCTGGGAGGCGCTGTGCGTGGCTGGTTCCTTCGTACGGACGACGTCGACGGACGCCTCGTGGAAGCTGCCGACGCGGCTGCTGTCTCCGCTGCCGATGACGATGCCCTCCGCGTCGGTGATCAGCACGTTGAAGCCGATGACGGCGGAGGTGTCCCCGGCGATCTCCTGCGCGAGTGAGGGGCTCAGCACAGGTGTTCCTCCCTTGGCGGCACGTGCCGGACTGGACGCACCGTACAGCGGAGCGCGCGAATCCGGCCACAACTTCGTACGAAGTGGACGATGACGCACAGTCGGCTGATGCCTAGCGTATGGGCCCAATCACTCCCGCCGAGGGCACAGCGCGGTGAACGGCGGGTCCCTTCAGTGCCGATCCCTCAGTGCCGATACGGAAGGCCCGTGCCGATGATCCGTGTGCGCTCGCTTGCCGTCGCGTTGTCCGCGACGCTGATGTTGTCCACCGTCGCCGCCTGTGGTTCCGGGGGCGACGACGCCCCGAAGAACGTCTCCGCGAAGACCGCCGCCCTGGGCACGCTCACGCCCGGCGTCCTCAAGGTCGCCGTCGAGCCGTACGCGCCCTACACCACCGAGCAGGGCGGCAAAATCGTCGGGCTGGACGGCGACATCCTGACCTACATCGCCAAGAAGCTGGGTCTTCAAGTCAAGCCCCAGGTCACGGACTTCGCCGGCATGCTCGCCGGGGTCCAGTCCCACCGCGTCGACATCACCGTCGGCGGTGTCGCCTGGTCCGCGGACCGGCAGAAACAAGGGCTGTTCACCGACCCGCCGTACTACTCGCCCCCGGCGATGGCCGTGCACAGCGGCAAGACGTACAGGACAGTCGCCGACCTCAAGGGCCGCAGCCTCGGCACGGTCGACGGCTATGTCTGGGTCAAGTCGATCCAGGCCGTGCCCGGCGCCAAGCTGCACGCCTACCCTGACGCCAACGGGGTCTTCGACGACCTCGGCGCCGGTCGGATCGACGTCGGCTTCCTGGACCCGCTGATCATCATCGCGGCGCAGAAGCAGCGCCCGGACCTGAAGATCGCCACCGAGTACCTGACCCCGCCGACCGCCGCCGAGGTGAAGGCGAAACCGGCCCTGCAGTACTTCGAGCCGTACCAGACGGGCTTCTACCTCCCCAAGAAGGCCACGAAGCTGGAGCGGGCGATCTCCGCGCAGATCGACGCCATGTACAAGAACGGCGAGTTGGCGAAGCTCGTCAAGAAGTACGGCGGCGATCCCGAACAGTTCCTCAAGCCGGCCGCCGACATGGCCGCCGCCCGACGCGGTGTGGACCGGCCGGGCGACTGGACGCTGCCGTCCATCGGAAAGTGAGGAACCGACATGTCGGGTCTCTTCCAAGTCCCCTGGTCCGACTACCGGTCCGACCTGATCGACGCGCTGTGGCGCACGGTCTCGTACACGGTGGTCAGCTTCACCGGCGCGGTCGTGCTGGGCCTGGTCGTGGCACTCCTCAGGCTCAGCAAGGCCTGGCCCGCGCGGGCCGTCGCCGCCGTGTACACGGAGATCTTCAAGAACGTCCCGCTGCTCGCCATCATCTTCCTGACCTACTTCGGTCTGGCCTCGGCGGGCATCCGGCTGGACGTGTTCACCGCCGGGTGCCTGAGTCTCGTCGTCTTCTACGCCGCCTATCTGTCCGAGATCTTCCGGTCGGCGATCAGCGGGGTGCACGACGGGCAGACCGAGGCCGGCGAGGCGCTGGGGCTGGGCCGGGTGGGCATCTTCGTCCACATCGTGCTGCCGCAGGCGGTCCGGCAGGCGCTGGCCGGTACCAACACCATGCTGGTCGACCTGTTGAAGTCCACCTCGCTGCTGGTCACCGTGTCCGCCGCCGAGTTGATGTCGGAGGGACGGCTCATCACGTCCGCCACCTTCCGGGCGCTGGAGGTGTACCTGGTCATCTCGGCCATCTACTTCGCCCTGTGCTATCCGCTCTCCCAGCTCCTTCTGCTGCTGGAGCGCAAGGTGCGCGCGGGTGTCCCGCTGTCCCCCTGGCGACGGCGCCGGGTGCGTACGGCGCGGGCGCTGCTCGCCGCCGAGCTCGGCACGGGAGCCAATCTGAAGGAGTCGGCCGTATGACCGAGCCCGCCACCACGGCGAAGACCGCCCCAACTGCCCCTACCGAAGCGATCGTTCGGATCGAGGGGCTGAGCAAGTCCTTCGACGGCCGGCTCGTGCTCGACGACGTGAGTCTCGAGGTCGACCGCGGCCGGATCGTCAGCGTCATCGGGCAGAGCGGCGGCGGCAAGACGACGCTGATGCGCTGCGTCAACCTGCTGGAGCGGCCCGACCGGGGCACGGTCGAGGTCGCCGGGGAGGTGGTGCACCGCGACGGCCGCATCGTCTGCCGCGACCTGCCCGGGCTGCGCCGCACGGTCGGCATGGTCTTCCAGCGCTTCAACCTCTTCCCCCATCTCACGGCCGTGGAGAACATCGTGGTCGCCCAACGCAAGGCCGGTGTACCGGAGTCGGAGGCCCTGGAGCGGGCCGTCAGTCTGCTGCGCCGGGTCGGGGTGGCCCACCGCGGCCTCGCCCTGCCCGACCGGCTCTCCGGCGGCGAGCAGCAACGCGTCGCCATCGCCCGCGCGTTGGCGCTGCGGCCCGAGGTGCTGCTCTTCGACGAACCCACCTCCTCCCTGGACCCGGAGGCCACCCGTGAGGTGCTGAGCGTGATGCGCGAACTGGCCGCGGACGGCATGACGATGCTGCTGGTCACCCATGAACTCCCCTTCGCCCGCGAGGTGTCGGACCACGTCGTCTTCGTCGACGGCGGCCGGATCGTGGAGGAGGGCCGCCCCCAACAGGTCATCGACCACCCGGAACAGGCCCGCACCCGCGAGTTCCTCGCCTCCTACGGATCGACGTCATGACCGGGAACGGCGCTCCCGTCGTCGTGGTCGGCGGCGGTGTCGTCGGCCTGTGCACGGCGTACTACCTGGCCGAGGCCGGTCTGGAGGTGGAGGTCGTCGAGCGGCGCGCGCTGGGGTCCGGGGCGTCCCGGGGCAACGCGGGCTGGGTCTGCCTCAGCCATTCGACACCGGTCCCGGCCCCCGGCGTGGTGCGCTACGCGCTCCGCTCCCTGGGCCGCCCGGACTCGCCCCTGTATCTGCGGCCGCTGCCCGATCCGGCGTTCGTACGGTGGCTGTGGCGGTTCTGGCGCAGCAGCACACCGGCCGCGTTCCGGCGCGGGTACTCGGCGATCGCCGAGTTGAACCGCGCCACGTTCGATCTCTTCGACGGATTGGCCGCGGCCGGGGTCGAGACCGGTCTGACCCGGCCGGGCATGGTGCACGCGTTCCTCTCCCCCGCCGAGGCCCGTCATCACCTCGCCGTCCAGCGGCAGATGGCGCACGGCCGCTATCCGTTGCCGGACGACGTGGTCACGGGCGACGAGGCCCGTCTCCTCGACCCGGCGCTGTCCTCCCGGGTCCGCGCCGCCTATCTGGTGGAGGGCGAGGGCGTGGTCGATCCGGAGGCGTTCGCCCGTGCGCTGGGCGAGGCTCTGGCGGCGTCCGGGGTGAAGATCCACGAGAACACGGACGCCACCGGATTCCGCACCGAGGCCAACCACGTCACCGCGCTGCGCACCGCGACCGGCGAGATCCCCTGCTCGGCCGTCGTCATCGCGGCCGGTATGCGCTCCTCGGCCCTGCTGGGCTCGCTCGGCCATCCGCTGCCGCTCCAGGCGGGGAAGGGTTACAGCTTCTCCGTCGACCTGGACCCGGCTCCACGGCACACGCTGTACTTCGGCGAGCGCAGGGCCGTCGCCTCGCCGATCGGGGTCACCACCCGCATCGGCGGCACGATGGAGCTGAGCGGGAACAACAACCGGCTCGACTGGCGCCGGATCGTCGCGGTCGCACTCGCCAGCCGGCATTATCTGGGCCGCTGGTTCGACGACCCGGACGATCTGGTGAGCCTCATCCGCGATCCGTGGGTGGGCGGGCGCCCCTTCCTGCCCGACGGGCTCCCGGTCGTCGACCGGGTCCCCGGGCACGACAACGCGTTCGCGGCGACCGGGCACGGCATGCTGGGCGTCACTCTGGGGCCCGTCACCGGACACCATCTCGCCGCGTACGTGCGCACCGGTCGCCGCCCCGACGTGCTCACACCGTTCCGCTTCGGCCGGGGGCCCTGGGCGAGGGCTTAGCCCGCCGGTGGTGTCGGGGCGTGCCCGGCCGGTTCCGGGTGCGGGCTGGACGGCGCCACCCGCAGCGGGCGCGCCGCCCAGGCGGGCAGGTGCCAGTTCCAGCCGCCGAAGAGGGAGACCAGGGACGGCACGAGCAGCATCCGCACGACGGTCGCGTCGAGCAGGATGCCGATGCCGAGACCGGTCGCCAGGGTCTTGAGGTCGGTGCCCGGTCCGGAGGCGAGTGCGGCGAAGGCGAGGAAGAGGATGAGTGCGGCGCTGGTGACGAGGCGGCCGGTGCGGCCGATGCCCTCGACCACCGCCTCGTCGGTGGAGAGGCCGGCGTCGTACTCCTCGCGGATGCGGGTGAGGATGAACACCTCGTAGTCCATGGACAGTCCGAACAGGAACGCGAAGATCATGATCGGGATCCAGAAGGTGACGGCCCCGGTGGCGGCGATGCCGAAGATCGCGTTGGAGCCGTGACCGTCCTGCCAGAAGAGGACCATCAGGCCGAGGGTCGCCGCCAGTGAGATCAGATTGAGCAGCACCGCCTTCAGCGGCAGCAGCAGCGAACGGAAGGCGCGCACGAGCAGGATGTACGTCAGCAGCGCGATGATCGTGATCATCAGCGGGAAGTTGCCGTAGACGGCGTGCAGGAAGTCGATCTGCGCCGCGCCCACACCGGCGACGCCGACGGCCCCGGGCAGGTGCTCGGTGGCGGTCTTGACCCGTCTGACCACGTCGACGCTCTGCGAGTTCACCGTCTCGGTGTCGGGGATGACGACGACGATGCTCTGTCCGCCCCGGTTGCCCGCGGGCCCGGTCGGCACGAACACGCTGCTCACGCCGTCGACCTTGGCCAGCGCGGCGGCGACCGGTTTCGCCTGGTCGGTGCTGACCAGGACCTCCATCGGGGTGAGCGCGCCGGTCGGGACGCCACCGCGCTCCAGGGTCTGGAGGGTGTCGTAGGCCGGGCCCTTCTTGGCCAGTGACTCCGAGGAGGCGAGGCCGATCTTGATGCCGAGGAAGACGCCGACCAGGGCGGCGAGCGCGGCCAGCGCCGCGCCGGCCGCGATCCAGCGGCGCCGTACGACGGCGGCGGTCCAGCGGCTCCAGAAGCGGCTCGCCCGGTTCTCGTGCCGGATCTTCGGCCAGTCGACCTTCGGTCCGATGCCGCCGAGGATCGCGGGGGTCAGGGTGAGCGTCGTCAGCACGCTCGCGAGCGGGATGAGCGCGCCGCCGTAGCCCATGCTGCGCAGGAACGGGACGGGCAGGACGACCAGGGAGAGCAGGCCGATGGCGACCGTGACGCCGCTGAACACGATCGCGTGCCCGGCGTGCTGCATCGCGACGACGACCGCGTCGTGGTTGTCCCGGCCGCGGTCGCGCTCCTCACGCCAGCGGGTGACGAACAGCAGCGAGTAGTCGATCGCGACGCCCAGGCCGATGAGGGCGACCAGGAACTGCACGATGAAGGACACGTCGGTGGCGTAGGTGAGCGGCAGCAGCATCACGAAGGTCGCGAGGATCGACACCGCGGCCACCAGGAGCGGCAGCAGTGCCAGGAAGGACGCGAACACGAAGGCCAGGACGGCCAGTGCACCGAGGGCGCCGAGGAGGGTCTCGCCGAGTACTCCGGGCCCGCCCCCGTCGTCGCCGCCGGAGGCGAGCGGGTCCTCGCCCGTCACGCCGACCTTCGCGCCCGCCGGCCCGGCCTTCTCGGCGGCCGTCCTGATCGGGTCGGTCAGCAGCCTCTGGCTGGGTGACGGGTTGAACCGGTAGAAGACCAGCGCGTAGGCGGTACGGTCGTCCTTCGTCCGGAACGCCTTGTCGCCGGTGTTCGCCTCGTCGATCACCCGCAGTCCCGGTGCGGCCGTGCCGGCGGCGGTGAACACGCGCCCGACGTCCGCCTCGTGGCCGGTGACGGTCTGTCCGGCGGGCAGGGTGACCGCCACGAGATACGGATTGGTGTCGCCGCCGCTGCCGAAGGCTTTCTCGATCTTGTGCGCGGTCACGGTGCCGGGCTGACCGGGCAGCGAGAAGTCGATCGTGAGGCGGTCCGTGGTCCGGCCGGCCAGCGCGATGCCGGCGATGAGCACCAGACCCCAGAACGCCACGACCGCCTTGCGATGCCGCAGTACGAATTCGGCCCACCCTCGCATGCCGGACTCCCCGCGTCGTAGGTTGCGCGAGTCTAGCCCGCCGCCCCGTTGATCCGCTATCGGGATAATCCATCCGGTATGACGGGATCCGGAAGCACAGAATCCGGGTTAGCGCACCTCGGGAAGAGAGCGCGGTCCAGGGCTGTTTCAGCCTTAGGTACCGGATCATGACCGGACTCCTGAGAACGGAGCAGTCAAGGTGAACAACACGTCGAAGGCCGACATACGGCAGGTGACAGCCACGCCGACTCCGCCGCCCGACCTAGTGGAGCGGGCCCGGCGCCACCGGCGGCACACCCTGGAGCTGCTCACCGTCTGTGCCGTGGGACTGGTCCCGTGGACGGTTCTGCTGGCGGTGACGCTGCCGTCCGCCTACGAGGTGCACCAGTGGCGGGTGACCTGGGTCGGCTTCGACGTCCTGCTCGTGCTCGCGATGGCGGCCACCGCGCTGCTCGGCTGGCGGCGGAACCGGGCGGTCATCGTGGCGGCGGTCTTCTCGGCGGCGCTGTTGATCTGCGACGCGTGGTTCGACGTGTCACTGGCCTTCGGCACCGACGACGTCTGGTCGGCCGCCGCCCTCGCGGTCTTCGCCGAACTGCCGCTGGCCGGCTATCTGATCCACCGGGTGATGGCGATGATCTCGCTCGCACGGTGGCCGTCCGTGGAAGCGGCCACCAGGCTCACCGAATAACCGCCTTGCCTCTGCGGCAACGGTGAGGTTTTCGCAACTCCCCTTTGTTCCCGATGACTTCGTTCGGAAATCCACAGGGCTGAAGTTGGTCGCCATGGAGAGCGGCGAGGTGGCAAGACCTCGGCGCGCGGCATGGAGGATGTCATGCCCGAGATGTATTTCGATGTGCGCTGGCCCGACGGTCTGACCCAGCGCTGCTATTCCCCCTCCACGACAGTCGAGGACTACTTCACCCCGGGCGCCGAATACGAGCTCACCGAATTCGTCGAGCGCAGCCGTACGGCACTCGGTATCGCCGGGGAGCGGGTGAAGGAGAAGTTCGGCTTCTACTGCACCGGCGCCTCGGACCAACTGGCGCGAATAGAACGGACGGCCGCCGCATACGGCGACGTCAGCGGGGCCAAGGTCACGGTCGAGTCGCTCCTCGGCGCCGACGGGAGTCCGCGATGAGCCCGGCGACACAGCTGTCCGGCGCGCACTACTCCGTTGCCGTGGTGGGCGGTGGCCAGGCGGGACTCTCCGTCAGCCACGAACTGCGCGAACGCGGCATCGACCATGTCGTCGTAGAGGCCCACCGGGTCGGACACGAGTGGCGTGAGCGCCGCTGGGACTCCTTCTGCCTGGTGACCCCCAACTGGCAGTGCAGACTGCCCGGTTACCCCTACCACGGCGACGATCCCGACGGGTTCATGGTCCGCGACGACATCGTGCGGTACCTGGAGGGCTACGTCGCCCACTTCCGGCCACCGCTGGTCGAGGGCGTGACGGTCACCAGGCTGCGGCGCTCCCCGAGCGGAGTCTTCGAACTCGCCACCGCCAACGGGGACTTCACCGCCGACCAGGTGGTGATCGCGACCGGCCCCTACCACACCCCCTCCCTTCCCCCGATGGCCCAGCGCCTGCCCGACTCCCTCACCCAGGTCCACTCCTCCCGCTACCGCAACGCCGACCGACTCCCGCCGGGCGCCGTCCTGGTGGTCGGAACCGGCCAGTCCGGCTGCCAGATCGCAGAGGACCTGCACCTCGCCGGACGCCAGGTTCATCTGGCCGTCGGCAGCGCGCCGCGCGTCGCCCGTTTCTATCGCGGCCGTGACTGTGTGGCCTGGCTCGACGAGATGGGCCACTACGCGAAGAGCATCGACGACTTCGACGACGCCGGCGCGGTCCGGATGCGCGTCAACCACTACGTCACCGGACGCGAC
>Ga0307511_10003279_pt1 | contig 16635 bp, 20 predicted proteins | sample 13_EM_MG_FD_200266 | JGI IMG/M metagenome (GOLD analysis project Ga0307511, IMG submission 200266) | Populus trichocarpa ectomycorrhiza microbial communities from riparian zone in the Pacific Northwest, United States - 13_EM | ecosystem: Host-associated > Plants > Roots > Unclassified | place... | reverse complement strand
GACTCCAAAAAAAAAAAAAAAAAAACTTGAAATTTTTAGCATATTAGCTATAGTTTAGTTGACTGAAAGCATATCTCTTAAAACTCATTACTACTAGCCCCAAGATTTCACGCGAGCGTAGCGAGTGGCAACATCTCGTATACCTATATGTGATTATTACATGAGACCCCATTATCTATTAGTAAGTGGATTAGAACGAATCATGATCTATAAGCTTACTTGTACCGCAAGTGATATTGTAGTACATATAGTGAAACTGGGTAATAGCGGTCTCCAATATATTAAGTACTACTCATTGATCGTTAATAACCTTAATGGCTTACTAATAATAAGGGAAGACGAGTAACTAATTGCCGAATTGAATATATTACTGAATATGGAAAATTGATAAATCAGTTGGCTAACCGAACTGTCAATCTCTCCGATTGCTAAATGGGTTCCTCAATCGAACTGCCAATCATCTGATTGCCGAATGGGTTGCCTAAGTGAACTGTCAATCTTATGTTCTACTCTACTTCTCTAGATCTTTACTAATAACTTTAGGGATATTTCTATTACTTGCAGTACAGGTGATGGCTAAATAATGCCATAGTGCTGCCTAAACTACTCTACATCTTGATACTTGAACTATGTATAATTGCTGCCACTAGCTGGTTATAGCTACTCTAGTTATGAGCTTATTAATTTAAACCATGCCACATTTTCTGTTTGATATCATTTGCATCACATGTGATACCAGGGCTTAACGAAGGTTTTGAATGGGGGGTGACCGGGACAGTCAAGGGGGGGCATCGTCCACTGAGTCACCACCTAGGGATGTGTTCCTATGTCAGATTCAAGATACTATGCATATGAGTAATGAGTTAATATATACTAAATATTAAATGGTTCTAGAACTTAAAATATCTGCTGCCTATTATTAGAATGCAGTACATGTCATTTCGCCCATACCTAGCTATATTACCTTGCAACCTGTCTTGAACCTATTCACCTAGCCTCTCACGTTGAGTTGTATATACTACCAGCTGCACTCATATGAACATTCATGTGCACACATCTATACATTCACATGCATGTCTCATTCATATATGTATTGCTTCTGTATTATCTGCTACTTCTATATATTTCAGATATCATATCAGTTCACTTCACTATAGTGGCTAGATCAATACAAGCTTCTACCATTCTCTCTCTCTCTCTCTTATAGCACCTCCTTTACTGGATTCATGACTCACCGCTCGCCACGTTCAAACAGGTTATGAGCCCGACGCTTGCAATGTAAGTTAAGCTATTACCAAAATGTCGCAATCTTGTCCTTCTACTAGACAGCGATTCAGACGAGCTCCAGCTCGTTAGGCTTCTCCTCCAAACCCTCCTTCGGGGGTAGACGAAGAGGATAAAATCGAAGAGGTTATCCGAATACAACCTCCCCAACCTCCTACAGAAGACCTAGAGCAACAGGACTTCAAGTGTATCAAAATTGATAGGCTTATTGTCTTAAAAGGCTTTAAAAGCTATGAACGTTGAGCTCAACAGCTCAATATGATCTTTAAAGCTCTAAACGCCAATGCCATTGTCATTGATGGCTACCAACCTCCTCCAGACGTAACTGCCGCAGCCTTGAAAAATTACAAGCATATCGAATGTAATTCATTATTGCTACTCCAAAAAGTAATTTCCAAACCTATCATGGCTCATATTGCAAGTCTGGACACGTCACACCAAATATGGTAATATCTCCCCAAGACATAGTACGAGGATTCTCCATTATCCTTGGTTAAGGAGATGCATGCCTTCTACACCGTTAATGGAGTATTCGATCGCTCTCAGTTGATCACCAAATACATCGATGAATTTGATGGCAGATTGACACGCCTCTATAGCTATACCACCAATGCCAATCCCACACCAAGCTGCTATAAGGCTGATTATAGAAGGCTACTGGACAATGACAAATACAAGAGGGATTGTCTCCTCTCAACCTTGGTTAAACACTACATTAATGTAGTGGATAATTTAACCACCAAAGGAGATCTCTCTTATGAAGATCTTAAAGAAAGACTTATTAGGCTATCATCCAATGGACAGCTCAACGGCTACGACGGTGGCAACAACACCAGCGGTTTCAATAATGGTAATACCAGCACCGCCTAGGTTGTGGTAGGCAAAGGCAACAATAAGAATAAAAAGAAGAAAGGGCAACAAGGGCAATAAGGGCAACAAGTCCAACAAGCCCAATAAGCCCAGACACCTGGAACCAAGGGATATTTATATTGCAAATGCCATGGTGGCCGAGCCAAGGCTACAACTGGCAAAATTGCAGAACCCTAAAATAAGACCAAAATAAAAAGAAGAAGAACGCTATTGCTCAAATAGCTGAGGCGCAATCTTCATTCGCCTATGCAGAAGGCTTCTGTAAGGAAGTGATATTCTCAGTATGCTGTCCTATTCCCACCTTCCAACCTACCCTGAACCAACATCTACTATGTGATTTCTTACTAAGTTATACTAACCTGCCTAGTTAATTATATTCGAAGAATCAAATGTATTTTGGTTATTTTCATATATTTACTATCACTCAACAATTTCCTATGACTCACGTATGACTTTAAGATTATGACTCACTTAATGAGTCAGAAATGGATTTCAAATTATGTATGACTTACTACTGGGGCATAGCCACAATAGTGAGTAACAGCTAGTCGTGGCATGTAATACTTAAGGGCTGAAGGTCTGCATCTAGAGAGGGAGATCAGACCTAGAGAAGACAGACACAGAATACTTAGATACAACAAATATAAGAGTTTCACTGGCCAATTCGAGTCCCATGAGGACTCTTACTTAGAACTTAGTAATCCAATACTAGAAACTAAACAATTAGCCTTTAAAGTACTTTGTAGTTCTGAAATATTACCTTAGGGTAATATTTTACCCTAAATACTTTAGGTCCCCATTTACATTTTTTTAACCTAAGAAAGACTTTTATATCAAGGCAGGCTTGATCACCTTAGCCTATAATCCTATGCATAAGTAGTAAAAAAACTACTTACCAAGTACTACAACTCTATAGTAGATAAGAAACCATAGTAGAACCAAGCCTAATAGTCAGTAAAGAAACAAATACACAAGGAATAGAACAACAGAACCTGCATAAGAAATAGAACAGAACCTGCAACAAACCTTGGTCCTCTAAAAATAAGTAGGAAAAGAACAAACCAGTCGATAAAAATATCACATTAAAAGATATACACAGAAATACCAACACCTCAAGAAAAGAAGTAAAAAGAACCAGTTATCTGAACTGGAAAAACTCAGTGCCAAAGAAAGCCTTATCAACAAACCTAGCACATCTGCAAAGAATCTAGCTTGCCCCTGCTACCTCAGGCGCCACCAGCGCCACCCAGAGGCAAGCTAACAATCTAGAAATCTACGGTCCGGACCGAGGGCGCCCGGACGCCGCTGTCCCAGAACTCTGGCGTCAGGGCGCCATAGGCACCATAATTGCGCGAAAAATCGCCCCAATTCCGCCCGAAATTGCTGCGATTTGGATGCCCAGGAGGCAGCGATCTCGGACGGTGGCACCTGGGCTCCCTGGAGGCACCAGAGGCACTAGAGGCAATGGTGAAAGGCCTGGCGTCCGGGTACCACAGCAGGGCGTCAGGGCCCCAAAAATTCTTTGCTGATGTAGGGAATATTAGTAAGAGAGTCATTTAAAATACAAGCAAATAAGAAACTTACTTGCAACACTTAGTGCATCCCCAACAAGCAGAAGAGTGGTACTCCCCCAAAGGATGCCTAGTATTTCAACTCCAAGAAAATCCCAAAGAGAACCACCAGTCACACCTGTTCTTACAATTCCAGCAAGCACCACTACCTATACCTCTCCTGCCAGAAGGAATAACCCTTTCTAGCAGTCCAACCCCTAAGCCTTCAAGAAGTACTCCTATCATAAGCAGGAGGAATACCCATAAGAGTAGTATTGAGGCCATCAACAAACCTGACCTCCTTAACTTTCTTTTGCCTACCAAAAGAAGGATCAGACCTAATAGAAGAAGGCTTTGGTCTAGCCCCCATCTGTCCAAAGAAATAGTCATTAAGACTATTGTAGGAAACTGAAAAGGATTCCTCTTCATCAGGATCCACAAAAGAAGGAATAGTAGGAAGGAAACAAAGCCTTCGCACATCATTAGTGGTATAATTCCTGAAGATAGACATGTTTGCTACCTACAGGAAAGGAAAGAAAGGTGCTAAAAGTGGCATCAAAGGAAGAAGGAAGGCCTTAACTCCAGATGAGGCAAAAGCACTACTCAAAGAATTAGTACCTCCAGAAACACCAAAAAAGGCCATACCAACTGGATTAGACATCCCAGATAATGATGCAATTCAAAAAACAATTACACTGGAAGAAAAAGGATTGATACCAACAAGAATAATTAGAACTCTAGTTGCAACAAAACAATACTGGGATAATAATCTAAATAAATGGGACCAATATATGAATCAAGTCCAAACATATTGCCTCCTTAACCAATATGAACTTGCTAGTGAAAACATAGGGTTAATTTTCCAAGCATGTTTAAACTGTCTGTCCTACCAAGAGGCATCAGAATTAAGTAAGCATACATTAACAAATATGGAATTAAATGCAGGATTCAAGTCAAGACCACCTCAACTAACATATAATCCAGTAAAAGGCATACCTTGGCTGGTAAAGAACTGGCCAGAAATAGAACAATACCTTATGTTAGGAACCCTATATGAACTAGGAACCCCAGAAATAATAAACCCACATAATGAAGAAGCAACTGAGGAACAAGAGGAGGAAACAGGATGGACAGAGGAAGACCCATTTATTATAAAACCTTAGACTTAACTAGGAAAAGAATCAGGAAGTGGATCAAAAGATAGACCACAAACACTTCAGGATAAAGGTAAAAGAACAGAACAACAACTACAAATACCTAAAAAACAAAAGAAAGATAAACCCTTACCTCAAAAGAAGAAGGTCCAAAAAAGTCCAGAACCGGACCCAGACTCAAGCAGTAGCTCAAGTAGTGATGATGAATCTGGACCTGATAATTCTGAGTCTGATAAAACAGACTCTGAAGAATCTGGGACAGTAACAGATACGTCAGTAAGAGAAATAACACCAAGCCAGAGGGAATGGGAAAAGGTCACTGGAATCAAACAACATGCTAATAAGATAAAAGAAGAAACTATTAAAAGGGCAACAAGGCTTGCAAAAATCAAAGAACCAGAAGCTTTTGATGGTAAAGCAGAGAAATGGAAGAACATAAGTACCTTTGATAAATATATAGAACAGTTGGTAAGATGGTTGAAATGGCAAGGCTTAGATGTGGAAAAGGAAGAAGCTTTGGAAAGGGCAAGCTTTCAATTCACTTGTATATCTGCAAGATGGTTAAAAGACTATACTGAGAAAACCAAACCAATGAAGAGAAATATTCATGGTTTTATGGTTTTCCTAAGGAAAAAGATCATCCTATTGTAATGGCCGATGCCAATAGTAGCACCGCGGGCCATTTAACAGAGTCTATACTATCACCGGAGTGATAGTATTTGTCTGTTATTGGTTTGGCTAAGTTGAGGACTCAGAGGGTCTTTGAGAGCATACAGATTTCCCAAGTAGGAAGAGAATTAACAGCTGTAATCTCTCTGTATTGACGCTATCTAAGGCTTGTCTGAACTCTGTCTGAAGTGATCTGATCTGAGAATCCTCCTTCAGAAGGGCGGAACAGCTCAGTACTTATACAAGCCGCCAAGCCTTCTGAAGTCGGAAAAACCTGTTTTCTAGCCTTTCCAGAAAACCTGCTTTGTAGCAGTTCCAGAAAGCACTCCTCCATGACCATAAATACAAGTGTTAGAGGTCAGGCCTCCAGTACTCAGAAATACAGGTGTGGATGCGTAATGCACCATGATAACTGAAAAGTACATAAGGACCAGATACGCCTAAGGCAGTAGTACATAAGGTACTATCCTCAAGTTTATCGGGTAAACATGATAGGTGCTAGGAAATGCGTGCTAAGACAATTATAAGAACGGTCTTCCATTACCCTTCCCCACTTAAAATGATTTCCTACTCTTGTAGTCTTGCCCAAGCTGGAGGTAGTCCGAAATACCAAGTGCAAGCACGACACATATATGAGTAGCAATCTTCGCAATAAACAGTGGGAGACCAACGTAACTTCCAAATCATCCATAGCAAACATTCATGACATAAAGAACAATGAAAACATCCGATAGATACCTGGTTTACCATTCTTTCTTTCATTGTTAATTCAGAATGACAATTAAAACAACAAGAAGGAACGCGGGTTTGCCAGGTTAATTCAACCGGCGCAAATCAGTACTTTAGGAAAACATTAAAGATATCTTCTGCAAGGTTGGTAGCAGCGGTGGTGAGGTCTTGATTGTCAGGGCTGAGGGCGAGAACTCTGTCTCGTTCAGTTTGAACAATTGACTTGGGGGTTTCTCGAGTATGATGCTTCTTGTCTTTCTTGAAGGATCTTTGTTACTTGAAGGTGTTGGAATAATTTCCGCTTGGCCAAATATCTTGAAAGATTTCAAGACTGATGTCTTCGAAGTTGATCTACTCATCGTCATTACTTCCGTACCCTTTCCAATGTACCTGGTATTGACTTTTGCCGGTACGAGGAGAAGTACGAAATTCGAGTACTAGTTCGACTTCCCATGTCCCTTCCGTTACTTCCCCACGTTGTTCCCCATCACGACTTGGGAAGTTTGTCGGATTGTTTTCAAAGTAAGGTTTGATCTTGCTGATGTTGAAGGTATTGTGAATAAGAGAAAGTCGACTGTCCATTGACAGGTCAAGTGTGTAGTTGTTCCACTTCTTGTTTACTTGTTGTATGCGGAACGGTCCGACCCATCTAGGCTTCAGTTTCCTAGATGTATTTAAGAGGTTGAGGTTCTCCGTAGAGAGTAGAACCTTTTAGCTGCCTGAAAGAATTGGTGGAACAAACTGCTTCTTGTTGGCTTGGTTTGCCTGCTTGACTTTGGAGAAGTATAGGTTGCGAGAGGTGTCAATATGACGTTCTTCTACGAGGGTATAAGGAGTGATCGAGTAGGAGACGGAAAATGGACCTAGCTTTGCGTCAAAGCCTAAGATTGAAAAGAATGGACTGTGTTGTCTTGCCCTGTTGTCTCGGGAGTTCAGCTTAAGCTGGATCTCGGAGAGTTTGTGCGGCTATTCATTTGCTTCGACCTTGCACGCTCGTGTGGCTTGCAGGATTGCCTTGGTGGCAATTTCTGACTGACCGTCCATCTGAGGATACTACGCGGTTGATGGTTCCAACTTGATTCCCTTTCTTGCAGCCCAATTCTTGAAATGGTCTGACATAACGAGAGTGTCTCAATCAAAAACAATATAATAGAAATATCCGATAACAGAAGCAACGTACGTATCAAAGGCATCAGTGCACTTCTCTGGCGTAAGGTTATCAGAAACTGAGTTGAGAGACATAAATCCTGATTGTCTACAGACAATCGTCCAAAGTCTCGAAAAGCAAATCAAATGATCGTCTTGCAAAGGAATGTTTGGGTATACAGTAGAGCAATAGGTAAAAACAGGAGACATCTTAAGAAAATCTATTGTAATATCCGTCCAGGCTCTTGCAGGAACATGTAATATGGTTACTTGTCCTAGTGGTGGCTTGTTGCTATACTTCGTCCATTGACAGGTTTCGCAACTCGCTACGTATTCCTTAACGAGCCTTGGAAGTGGCTGGCAAATAAATTTATTAGTAAACCATTTCAACGTTTTCTCAACTCCTCCATGTGCCGTAGCATCAAGGGCTTCCTTGATTGTAGCTTCGAGGTAGTTCTTACCGTTCATGTCGAAGGTACTTGGTAGAACCAACCTCCATTCTCCTTTCTCATTCTCCTTGTACAAGAACTCATTGTCCTTGCTTACTCCTCTCCTCCCTTCGTGAGCATTAAAGAGCTGGCTCCACATGGGGCATATCGTGATGCATGCGATATTGGCGTCCCTCATTCTCTCATCTTTATCAATGTCAGCAACGAGATAGAAGTCAGGGTCATCTTTGGGGCCGTCTTCGAGGTCGAGGTATATCTTTGCCATATTGGTCGCTGGCATGATTCTGTACCTGAGGTCTGCATCTGCCTTGCGTTTCACCTTGCATGTTGATGCATAGTGTCCCTCGTTTTTGCAGAAGTTTCAGCGACGAGTGGCACTAGGTGTAAAAGGAATTGACGTCTTCCCCTGTAGTTGAGGACCATGAACAAGGTTGTTATCCTCACTGGTTGTGTGGTGCTTGAATCCCACTCCTGGCACATATCTCATAGGATGAGTGGGGGATAGGAGGGTATTATGACCTTAATTAAATCGGCTAGCTTCTCCAGAAGCTGCACTGCGTTGTGATCTGGTAGTAACTGCGGCAGAGAGGAAGGAGCGTCTTTCCTGATCTGGTACGATCTTGATGTAATCCCATGGGTTGTTTTGTTCGGTTTGCTGAGCCCATGGTTCGTGGTGGGCAATAGGAGCGTTCCTGATTGCCCATTCTTCCGCAGATCCCATGTGAGTGCGGTTCGGAGCTTCTTTAATGTTAAGCTCAGGAATGTCAATATCGGGAGTTTCAGAGGAGGGGGTGTTATTTGGAAGGATAGTGGTAGCTTTCAATTTCCATGAGTCTCGCTGACTCGACTGGAATTCCTTCTCCTTCTGATAAACTGCCTCCGCTAGACTGCAGTCTAAACATCCGTGTCCGGAGGTTCCGCAAACTCAGCATCTGGTGGTGGGAAAGTAGCGATGCCCATTCTGTTGCGAGCTAATATGTGAGCGGCAGTAGTAGTCGTGACAGTCCATATTATGTTGCTTTCGATGCTCCTTATAGTGTTCACAGGCATCATTGACAACCTTAGTAATGATGGCAGAAATATTGTCGTCATTTGTGACGGAGAAGGTATCATCTGCAGGAGTACCATCAAAGATTTCTTCTGGCATGGTAGAGATGACCATGTCGAATTCTCGCATGTAAGCTTGCCAGCGAGATAGCTTCTGAGATGTGTGTTGTGGCCGGGGGAATCAGAGTAGTGGTTGGTGATCCGTGAGAACTGTGAACTTGTGGTCTCGGAGCTAACGCTCAAAAGACTTCAGGAATTCAACAATAGCAAGTAACTCCTTTTGGTAGGTGGGGTACTTCAGCTGTGCGGGGCTGAATATCCGAGAATGAAATCGACAGTGTCGAATTGATCCTAGTTCTCCTTGTCCTATCCATGATCCTAGTTCAATATCACTAGTATCAAATACCAGGTATTTTAGCGCTTCCGAGAAGTGATACCAGGGTTTGAGAATTTGTGGAGAATTCACTAGTTCTTTAATTTTTTCGAGTGCCCTGATATGTGTGTCCGTCCATCTCCACCGTGCATTTTCCCCTTGCAGTTCTGACAGGGTGCTTGACCAGGAGGCCAATTCCGTACAAAACTTACCTAAGAATATGACAATGCCGAGTATACATCGTAATTCCCGGCGGTTGCTGGGAACCTTGAAGTCCAATACTTTCTTGCGCTTCATAGGATCCATATGTAACCCATCCGGAGTTAATACATGTCCTAAAATATCTAGTTGCTTGGTGAAGAACTGGTATTTGCTAGCCTTCAACCAAAACTTCTCGTCTAGGAGTCATTGTAGAACCTTTCGTAAGGTGTCTACATGTTCGTCGTAGGTATCTGAAAAGATAATGATATCGTTAAAGTAAATGACAAGGTCCTTGAACAACATGTCCTTCAAGATTTCGTACATGGCTCGTACCATAGTGGCAGGAGGATTGCGATCACCTTGTTGCATGATGCAACTGCGGTAATACCCCATGTGTGTGACGAAGGTGGAGTGTTGTTCCAAGTCTTCTTCAATTCTGATATTGTGATACCCATCTGCTAGATCAATCTTGCTCCAATATTTCCGAGCGGCAACTAGCTCCATAAGTTCCTCAATGCTTGGTAGAGGTGGATGGTTGGGATCAACCCCTTCATTCCAATCCCTGGCATCTAGGATGCGTCGAGGTTTGGTGGGATCATCTCGTTTGGCTTACACGAACAGAACTACTGCATTGGTATCATGTTCTGCATGATAAATCCGGCCTAACACTTCTTCCTTGATGAGCTGTCTCGTGAGCTCTGCATAAAATTTGGAGGGTGAGGGTCGCCATTTTGGTACCCATGCAGAGCTGGGGTTCGGGCATATTCAGTGGTTGATGATTCTGAGGGGTGGCAACTCGTTGGGTGTGGTTGCTCGAAATAACTGGGTGAATTCAACGAAAGGGTTGAATTGCCAATTTTCTCCGAGACTCATAGCTGAGACCATGAATTCGAAGCGTGGTAGAAGATGGTCTGATATTTCATCTTCTATGGTGAGTGAAGCAGATGTGACCTGCCCTGAAGCAAGCCCTGCTTTCCTCCATTCCTTGAGTGCAAAGCGTGCCATTTCTTCAGGTTGAATGGTAACAGGCTTTGGTCCTGCTGGGATTAACGCGTTCAGGGCTGTAAGCGCTGGCTTGCATAGGATCATATCCCAGCCTGCAAGATGTGCTATATACAGCATTCTTGTTTCCGTACAACCTCCGTAATCCATTTGGACATCACCTGCTTTTTCTATCACACGCTTTGAAACTTTGATCGCGGTGTTGAGTGACTTCTTGTCGATTCCATTGGTGGGTAGGCCATATAAGTGCACGAATTGTGCGTTGATTAGATCTCCGCCAGTCGTCTGTAAATCTACAAGGGCTAATGCAGGGTGGCCATTAACCTTGACCTGAACCCTACTGTAGTCTAATTCTTCAGTAGACTGGGGTTTTCCCTTGGTTTTGCCCTTGTGGGTATTCTTGGCTATAACTGGTTTGTTGGTGTATTGTAGGGATAGAACTTGTGCGGCAGTGCGCATAGGTACTTTGGATATTCGCTTCTTACATTCCTTGAAGTTGTGAACAGCTGCACAGTACCATACACACTTCCCTTCCCTAATCAATTTCATCTTGTCTTATGATGTTAACGTCTTGTTAACCACTTCCCAGTCCGGATCCTTGGTGCTTATTGATTTTGTGGTAGGAATCCTTTCAGGATTAGAACTTGTTTTGTGGTTGTCTGTCTTCCAATCCCTACGATGATTTCGACCGGAGTTCGGAACTGATGGGGTAGTTGGCTGTCGTACAGGTTTGGTTGTGGTTGAGATACGCCCATGTTTTCGTGCAGGCTCGTATGATTCCGCTTTCTTGACCAGGTCGTTGAACGTGCATGAATCAAGTATTTGGGGAACCAGGGTGGTTTCCATGTAATCCGGCAGGGGGTTCAGGAATTTCCTGCATTTGACTTCTTCCGAGATGCTTTGGCTTCCATCCTTGTCGATAAGTTTAATGTGAAGTTCTTCCAACCAGTTGGCAAAGGTTTTAATACCCATGTGCCGTCCATCCTTGTTGGGTGATGCGGCCTCCCATTCCTCCCATGGGAGGTCCTTGCTAGTGGAGGGAATAAGGAATTCCCGTAGCAGTAGCATGAAACTGAAAAACGATGCCTTGTCTTTTTTCTTGATGAGGTGGTGGTTATAAGTAGTGAGTGCACTGCCTTGCAGTTTGAATCTGATAAAGTCCAATGCTTCCTTCAATTCCAATCTTATTTCTTTCATACTTAACTATCTCTGTATCGCGTGGACCCAAGTGTCAAGATACTGTGAGTCTCGCCATTTCTTATCTCCACTGTTGAGATTTTCTGGAGCATCAATTTTGATACCCTTCATCCCTTTGGACATTTTTGATGACGTTTCAGGTGTCACTATTCCTGTCGTCGTTTCCCATTGCTGTTGTTCTGGTGTCTTCCCACGATCTGTCCGTTTCTTGATCTTCTTGATCTTCTTTGGTTTGCGTATACTTCTTTGACTGTGGACTTATGATCCGCTGCTAGAGCTTCCACTGCTAGAGCTACTGTCATATCCATCATCATCTTCTCCACCTGCTGTTGTGCCCAGTCCTAAAGGACAGGTTTGGTCCTTATCGTCTTCTCCATTGTTTGGGTTATCAATATCTGAGGTATGTTCTATGGCGTCATCTTCTGGCATGATGCCAGTTTGAGATCCTGTGCTAACTTCTGGTGCGGAACGTTGTTTGGTTGGCGTCTCAGGAGGGTCTCTTCTGTCTTATCCTTTAGGTTGTTTGACTATAGGTGGGTTCTCAAATTACCCTGGTACAACAGGTAGAAGGAGGTGCTGACCACATAGCATAAAGGACATAATATCATCCCATTCCCTCTGAACACAGTGAGGTTCTGTAAGTTGCAGAATCTAGGGGCGTTTGAAGGGCTCCATAAGCACCGTGGTAAGCTCCAAGTCCTTACTTTCAAATGGGATGGTTGTGTGCCAAAGATAGTGTTTGGTTGTAGCTTCGAGAAGAAATTGGATATCTTTTGGATGAAAGCAGTTAAGATACCCAAGCGTTTGTGTTAAGGCGAGAATATCATGTATTTGTGGTTGTACTTTCTTCCAGTTTGCTTCTGTCATCGGAGGTGACTCAAATTCCCATGTTGTGAGGGGAGAGTCTTCTTCTGCTTTCATAATATCGAGAGTGTAGATGGTGAGAGGAGGTGGTTTGAGTGATTCCTCGAACATTTGTGGTTTAAGAGTGTCTCTTTTCTTTTGTGGTGTGTCGGCGATTAACTTCTTGATATCTTCTGGAATGATAGCTAATCTTCGCGACTTGTGGTAGGTGTACGGCTTGTCCGTTTTGGAGGCCATAATATCGGTTACTCATTCGGATATTACAAGTTATTTTTCCATCTTGTCTGTGTATTGTGGGGATAAGTACGTCGCTCCGGACGTGAGTGATTTCCGATCGACTTCGGATGACTATAGCTCAGCTGCCTGTTTGATATGTAGGCAGGATGGTGGGAACGAGGAGAGCACGGATGCTGGCTCGTCGTTTTCTTCCGCTCCTACGATGGTAGGCACTCCTGAGGCATGGGTTATACCAACGACGCCTAAGATGCCTTTCCTGATGTCAGGTTTGGGAGATAGTGAGGGTGGCGGTAAGAAGACCATGAGATGGTCTCATTATATGTAAGAATTGGATAGCTCGAACTCTTCGAGTTTTGAGCTGATGCCAACTGAGAATAGTTCAGTTGGGAAGGAGGATAGATGTGCTTCGCATGTTAGGAATCTGGTGTTGGATGGAACAGGAAGTCGTTATGTGGTTCCTGCTGTACTTTCGGATATTTCTTCTAATGGTGAGCAGAACGAGGGTGAGCCTTGGGATGGTGATGCGTATTTGTATGCTGCGATTATCTCTGGGACGTATGCCGTGATGTCTTATGCTCTCTGGTATAAGAAGATGAATGGGGATTTTAGTTGCCAGGAATGCAAAAGGTGGTGTCGATATTGGTAGGGTAAGGTGATAGAATGTGGGTGGAATTATTTAATGGTGTATAACACTACTCGTTAGTGCTCTGCCTTGTCTTGCACAAGGTCTTCTGTTGACTGCAGGTTGAGAATATCTCTGTCTCGGTGTAGGATAGTTGTTTCTAGCTTTGTTGAATGTAGTGTGTTTGTTGTATATGTTGACGTCTGATATAGGTGATACCTAAAAAGGTATTATAAACATACCAACGGGTGATCAGGCCGTGGTGGTAGTTTTAACAGTTAGATTATTTTGCAGGTTAAAAAAAATGTATTGGGCGATGCCAATAGTAGCACCGCGGGCCGTTTAACGGAGTCTATACTATCACCGGAGTAATAGTGTATGTCTGTTATTGGTTCCGCTATGTGGAGGACTTAGAGGGTCTTTGAGAGCATACAGATTTCCCAAGCGGGAAGAGAATTAACAGGTGTAATCTCTCTGTATTGAAGCTATCTAAGGGTTCTATGAACTCTGTCTGAAGTGATCTGATCTGAGAATCCTCCTTCAGAAGGGCGAAACGGCTTGGTACTTAAACTAGCCGCCAAGCCTTCTGAAGTCTGAAAAACCTGTTTTCTAGCCTTTCCACAAAACCTACTTTCCGGCTGTTCCAGAAAGCACTCCCCCATGACCATAAATACAGGTGTGGACGGTCAGGCCTCCAGGACTCAGAAATACAGTTGTAGATGCATAATGCATTATGATAAGGAAAAGTACATAAGGACTGGATACGCCCAAGGCAGTAAGTAGTACATAAGGTACTATGCTCAAGCTTATTGGGTAACCATGATAGGTGCTAGAAAATGCGTGCTAAGATAATTATAAGAACGGTCTTCCGTTACATCTATCCACAGTTAGGGAAGAACTATGGAAATGGTATGAAGGCTGCCACCAAGCACAATTTGGACAAGATAGCCTGGGCAACACATTTGCATAACATCTACAAGACTACCAACTCAGATGCAGAGATAATAAGGGCAAAGCCCTTATCTCAGACCATGCACTCAAAATGAAATTTGTAAATGGTCTGACCTCCCTAATTAAACAACAAGTTAAATTGGTAGTTGATTAGGATATGTCATTTGAACAGATTGTCAACAAGGCAGAACAAGTACAAGCTACTATGAAATAGACTCATAAAACCCCACCAATGATAAACCTAAATAGAAAACCAAGCCCACCGGGAATACAATACTCAGTAGAAAAACCAATGGAATTTATCAAGTCAAATTACAAATTCCCTACTGGAAAGAAAAATATTGCAGCTCATGCAGCCAAGGCAAAAGGTAGACCAGGAGGACTGTATGGCACATCAGCAAAAAAAAATCTGCGTCCGTACGCTGGAGTGCATCTAGTGCGTCATGTGCGTCAAGTCAATCCAACTGCGTTATGTCGTAACCCGCATCCTTCACATGTGCCATACAGGGTCCAGTGCGTCTCCAACCATGCCATACGTCAGGAGCATTAAGTTTCAAAAGAAATATTCTGAGCCATTATGTAGCTTACAAAGTGCAATAGGCATGACGGCATTTGGGTAAATCACATATATCCCTTAGCACCACAGGATATTCTCATAATGCGGAGATTCTATTTTGCATGCAATTCTTTTATAAATAACTATATACCTAATTCTAGGCTCCCACGATAACAGTAAAATAGCAAAATCTTGCGCTACCCAAACTGCGTCCCCAACACCCCAACACCCAGCCATGGCTTCCACATCCCATAGTTCCCACTACTTGCGGCAATGGCTGCCTTGAAAATGATTAGCGATGCCCACAATAGTGGTGGGCTGGCAATGCTTACCTATGGTAGTCGCTAGAGCAACCTAGGTCATTGACAGTAGCCTAGTCGCTCGCGCTGGCCTGGTCACTCGCACTGCCCTGGAGGCTCACGCTGGCCTAGTCGCTCGCGCTGAGTAGGTCGCTGCCGCTGGGTATGGGGCTGCCACTGGTGAAGTGCCTTGGACTCGGTAGAATAATTAATATTTGTTATGCGTCCTGATGCCGGGTTGGCACTTACCTAGACCTGCTTCATGCTACCAACAGCTATTGCTTGCCACAGGTGAAGTGGGAGATCGCTGCTGCTGGTGAAGTGGGAGATCGCTACTGCTGGTGAAGTGGGAGATTGCTGGTGCTGGTGAAGTGGGAGATCGCTGCTGCTGGTGAAGTGGGAGATCGCTGCTGCTAGTGAAGTGCCAACGACTCTGCTAAACAATTAATACTTGTAATACCTGCGGATCACAGGTAGACACTCACCTTAGTCTGCTACTACCAACCGCCCATGGATTACATGCTGCCTACCTGTAGGCAAGTCGCTGCCTCTGGGCCTGTCGCTGCCTCTAGTGCGATCACTGCCTCTGGTGCAGTCGCTGCCTCTGGTACGGTCGCTGCCTCTGGTGCGATCGCTGCCTGCGGTGAAGTCGCTGGCATTTATTGGAGGTGTACTTGCTGGTTCAAGGCCTCCAGCTTAAGGGAAAGATTCCTTGCCTGGGGTTATGGGTAACTACCGTACTTTCTTAAGTGAGTTGGGTGCCGGTAGCATAGTGTGACTTGTAAGACATGATCGACACCCCTCGCTAGCCTCCCAAGGCCAGAACTCCTAGCAACAGGCATCACCGAAACAGGGAATAATAGGGGGCACTGATTCATATGAACGTCTTGTCCATATATATATATATATACATATGCACCCGTGATATGCATGAATTGGCTAGATATAGAGCTATTCACCTGCAATATTAATCAATTCCATGTATATATATATATATATATATTCACCCGCGATATGCATGAACTGGCTAGTTATAGTGATATTCGCCTGCAATATGAATGAATTCCATATATAGATATATATATACCTATTCACCCGCGATATGCATAAACTGCCTAGATATATATATATTCACTCGTGAAATACATGAACTGCCAAGATATATGCATGTAGTCGCCTACCACACTAATGAACTCCATATGGATATATGGAGTTTATGCATAAGACGAGTGAATATGTATATGTATATATTTGGGGGGCGAATATATGTCTATATCTAGGCAGTTCATGCATTTCGTGGGTAAATATCTATATATCTATCCAGTTCATGCATATTGCAGGCATATATCTCTATATCTAGCCAGTTCATGCATATTGCAGGAGAATATCTATATATCTAGCCAGTTCATGCATATTGCGGGTGAATATGTATATA
>Ga0307511_10003278_pt1 | contig 16637 bp, 7 predicted proteins | sample 13_EM_MG_FD_200266 | JGI IMG/M metagenome (GOLD analysis project Ga0307511, IMG submission 200266) | Populus trichocarpa ectomycorrhiza microbial communities from riparian zone in the Pacific Northwest, United States - 13_EM | ecosystem: Host-associated > Plants > Roots > Unclassified | place... | reverse complement strand
GAATTCTTGAGGAGAATTGTTCCATGGGAGAAGCTGCATGTTTCCTGGGATAATTTTCCGTACTACATCAAGTAATTGCCCCAACTAGTCTCTGTTATTTATCACCAGCCTCTTTTTTTTTTTTTTACTCTTAAAAGTCACTAGGTTTGGCTATTACTAAATCACTCAGTTTGGGAAATTCATTAATGATTTATGTTCTCTTCTAGTGAGCACACCAAAAATACTCTGGTGGAATGCGTTGCTTCCCATTTGAAACATAAAAAATGCACCACTTCCTATGGGGCTCGTCTGACATCTTCGAGTGGGAGAATTCTGCTCCAGAGTGTTCCAGGTTGATTACCAACCAACTGTTTTAAAACGTGTTTGCTGCTTTGTTTCATTTTTTGTTTTATATTCTTGAGTCCTATTGGTAAAACAAAAAATGAGCTTTTGAATCAGTTAGCCATGTCTTGATGCCATCTACAGGAACCGAGCTTTATCGGGAAAGAACTGTTAAAGCACTGGCACAGGATTTACAGGTTCCCCTGCTGGTGCTTGATAGCGGCGTTCTTGCGCATTATGTAAGATTAAGATAATTTCTGGATATTTCTGTATTTCTGATATCCAAACTAAGTTTTAGTGATCATTATTTTGATCTTGTACCAGGATTTTGGAGATGATGAGTGTGTATCAGATGATAGTGCAGAAGCTGTGGAGGATGGTATTTCAGAGTCAGAAGTTGAGGATGAAAATGACGCAGTCAATGAAGAGGAGTGGACAAGCAGTGTTGAGGCTAAATCAGATTTTAGTGATGATGATGCAGTTGATGTAGAGGCAACTGCTGAGGCAGCCCTGAAGAAGCTTCTTCCCTTCAGCCTACAAGAATTTGAGAAGGTATGTTTTCTAAAGTATCAGCTGTCTGATACAAGGTATTTTACCACTCACTGTTTGTTGCAAATTGGAGGAATGGAATGGAGTGGATTAGGAAAATATTCTGTGAGATGCTAACTTGATCTCATCAACACTAGGTCTTGAATTGGGGATAATATAGTGACTCGGAAAGCAGTTCCACTTGTTTGATACAGACAAGAATGTGTGAAGGAAGGAGACATGTGATGATGATGTCAGAATGATGCTTTTGATGTTTTAATATGCTTGGCCATTGGTTTCTGATTCCTTTTGCTGCTATGGACCTTTATGAACTTATGGCTGCTGTCAAATTTTTTCAATTAAAACTTATGGCTTTCTAATTTTTCATAATTAATTTTTATTTTGTGGATTGTGGACAGCCGTGGCAAACTGTAAATATTTCCTAATTTCTGGTTATCAGAATTTTTATTTTTTAATGAAGAGCATGGTAGACTTTCTGATTGTGTATTCATATTATGGCAGAGAGTCTCTGGAGAATGTGACAGTTCCTCTGAGCCCTCAAAGAATGAGGCTGAAGACACTTCTGAGACCCTCAAAAAGCCACTTAATAAAGGTAACTTTTTTCCAACTATCCTTACACTGTGCTTTTATTTATTTTCCATTTTAGAACTATGCTCTGTAACATGTTTTTTCCCTAATTGCCAATGTATTCCTTCACTAGTTTCTGTTTTTCAAATAAGTGCAAACATATTTCTTTGATAAGCTTTGTTTCCATTCCTTTGTATTTTTTAAGGCAGTCCTTGCAGGTTGGTTTGTGGTGGTAATGTTTCTAGTAGTAGTAGTAGCTACTGCATGTTTTTGAGTGAAGATGCTCTCATGGCCGTGCTTGGATTATTTTATGTTATGATGGTTGTTGAATTCTGATGGTTTTCATGTTCAATTTGAACAAATTTAAATAGCAATATTTACAGTATTATTGTGTTATTGTTGATTTTACGCATTTCGCATTGCTGAATTTTTTTTTTAAAAGGAAGTTTGACATTTTTTTTATGGTTTTCTCCATTCATCCATTTATCTTGCTTTGTCATCTTTTATTAGGGGATCGGGTGAAGTATGTGGGGCCATCCATACGCATTGAGGCTGATGATAGGTACTATTTCTTTATCTCCCTTTTGTCGCATTTAAGACATAATAGATCTTTCCTCATTTTAGGCATTAGCAAAATAGAAATTTCAATGTCATAATTAAATATTTTCAAAATGCATACATACAAGGATGCAGATCATTCAATGATCTATTGAAGGACCTGTTACAGATCTAAGAGTTTGACTCGCTGCTTTGCTAGACATTATATTTGTTGCTTGTGTATGTGTGCTGTTCTTAACAAATCACATGCTTTCTAAAAGAAAAGAGAACCAAAATAAGGGGGAAAAAAAACTAAAAAAGAATAAAGACAGGAAATTGTCCTGACCATGCATACAAAATACAAATTGTTAGATGCAGAAATACAATAACAGTATTCAAAACAAACAAAACCACTTATTTGCGAAAGGCTCAGATTTGAAAATAAGATGGTGGCAATCAAATGATTGGTTTGATACATGACTATTAAGACCACGGGTATCATGGTCAGAGGGTATTCTGGTCATTTTTTTTAAAAAAATCATTGTGCTTAACCTCATCAACCACATAAAATTTGACATCACATGTTTATATTGGGGAAGATACCTATATCTGATGGTCTGAAAAATGCTTATACCACTATCCGTGGCTGGTGGGTCGGTTAGTTGTCCTGTTGTGCAGAACCAAACCACATAGATGGCACTGTTTTTTTTGCTGTTGATAGATGGGGGAAAGTTAGGAGAGGTTGATTGTGGTACAAAAATTAGAACAAAAGAGCTCTCCCCAATCTCTTTACTTGTCTGCTAAGGATATTCCTTTGAAAAAATTTGCACTGAACACCTTGATGAAGTAAAGTAGCTGAAAAAGGCAATGCTTGTTTCAAAAAATTATTGAGCTATACCCAATTCAAATGTGATAATTATTGTGAACGTTGATATAGATGACATTGCACTGTTGACATTTTATTGGAGCTGCTTCTGTCCTTGGTGGCTTCATTTTCTGTCAGGATACAATTCACCAAGGCATTTCCTTTCATTTTCTGCTTTCTCTTTTGTGAATACTGTACCACACAGAATTATTTTCTTTGGTGGGCGGTATTACATGTTTCACAGACCTGGGGATATTAGAGGTTCTTACATTTTGGCATGTGCTTCTGCTTTTGTGTCCTGGATCTAGCAATTCCTACTCTGGTCCATTCTAGAGAGCAAGCGTAGATGTTTTGTTATCTTGTATTAAACAGTTAAGTACTTGCATGTTAAATGCCAGTTCCAACTACTCAGCATGGTTCCTACCTTCAGAAAATTCTCCAACTACCCTGCTAATCACGATAAATTTTCTTTTAAAGGTTAATTGTTTGGGATGGGGACCTAACCCGGTAACTTTTGTCAAGCACTTTAAGTATCCACCGCATCTTCTTTTCCCGAAGCATTTCAAATATTCTACACCAGGGATTCCACATATTGATATTCAGAGAAAAAATTAAGTTCAGAGGAACTTACAGCGATAAAGACACAAATATCTACATACTTAACAAATTTAAGCAAACATATAGATGCTTAAGGAGGCTTAAAAACATCACTGGTCATGCTGGTAATACTTGCATGCCATTTTTAACGTAAAAAAAGAAATTCAAGTAATGCATGTTTGCCTACATATAGAACTTTTAGGCATCTGTAGGAAACTGATAATTTCCTTTTAGCAAATTTGCAGCATGTAGATGGATGAGACAACACACAAAGTTGTATAGTATCAGCACTTTTGAATTGATTAACAAAACAGCTTTTGGTCAATATTCATTTACTTAGTTAAGAAACAACTATTGTCCTAGGTAGAGTGGATGATTCTGGTGGAGTTTTCATTGACCAGCAGTGTGTTCTTGGTACACAATTCTAGATGATCATTTGTTGGCGCTGCCCATCTGGTGGTGCTTGCTAGATATAGGTCATAAAGTGGCCTGCTGCTGTCTCAATATTTTGCAGCATTGCTTACCCTGTTTCTTTCAAGTTCAGATGCCCCACGGAAATTCAGAAGCTTTCAGATGTGTTGATTTATTACATTTGACTGTTTGAAAGTGTAGAAAGAGTGGTGAATAAATAAAAAGTCTTTTGCTTTTCTAAGGCTTTGTCTTCTAACACTGAAATGTCAACTTTATGAGGTAGTGCATGATCTTCAGCATATGTTATGATTTAGCCTTACATGCTATGCTTTGGACTCATGTCAAGTGAAACTTGTGATAAGTTATTCTGACCATAAATTATCTTTGCAATAGCTTTAACCAGATATAAGCTCTTATTTTTCTTAAAACAGCATAAGATCACCTTTAGTCTCATTAGACTTACTCATTTACTTGGACTAACAAAGCTAAGAAAATTTTTGTTATAGGCTTTGGAAGAACATTAATTCAATCGACATTAGAGTGCATGCACTTTCATATTCCTGCGCTCATGACATTGGCAGGTAGAACTTTTGATCAGAGAGCGTTATGTTTTCAGGCCTTTATCAAGTGGTCAACGTGGGGAATTATATGAGATGAATGGAGATCAAGTCGCTGTTATTTTGGATATTGGTAATGATAACAAATCAAATGAAGGAGAGAAGGATGAGAAACTCCAAGAGCAGCCTGCAAAAGCACCAGTTTGTTGGATAGATGGTAATTCCTTGCATCGGTAACTACTTAAATCGAAATGAGGTTAAAGTTGATTAAGGTCATCAGCTTTATGAAAATTGTATGAGGTGTTCAAGCATCATTTGGATGTTTGAATTAAAAAGCCCAATCTGGAAATTTAAAACCTGGCTTACCCCTTTAACTATATATGTGGCCTGTGTTTGCATGGGTGTAAATAACCGAACTTTGGCTGATGTACAGCTAAGGATATTGAGCATGATCCTGACACCGAGACAGAAGACTGCTATATTGCGATGGAGGTTCTGTGTGAGGTATTATTGTCTGATATTTTCTTTTGCTGTCCATTGCTACTTGTCTTGATTTTGCTGTTAAGATTAATTTTGGTCTTCCCTAATTTGCAGGTTTTGTGTTCCATGCAACCCATTATTGTCTATTTTGCAGATTCTTCACAGTGGTTGTCTAGGGCGGTTCCCAAGTCAAACCACAAGGATTTTGTAAGCAAGGTACAGGAAATGTTTGACCAATTACCAGGACCTGTTGTTTTGATTTGTGGACAGAACAAAGCTGAAACAGGGTCAAAGGAGAAAGAAAGATTTGTAAGTTTCAAAAGTTTATCAAGTTATATGCACCCATACACATACATACACGTTGGAAGCATTTGATTCCCTTTCAATTGTTTTTCAATCTGTGGATAACATTCACTCCATTTTCTTCTCATTTGTATCTTTTTCCTTTGAATCTCGTATTCAACAGACAATGGTTCTTCCAAATTTGGGTCATCTGGCAAAGCTGGTAAGGCTTGCAAAACTTCTAAAATTTTAAGAATTTGAAAGAAAATCTTAAGATTAGTATCATATTTATCAAAGGCAGCTTTGAGCTTTGCTATTGTTTCTATGTAATTAACCCAAAGGTGATTTTAATTTCCAGCCTCTCTCCTTGACGCATCTCACTGAGGGACTCAAAGGGGCAAAGAGATCCAATGAAAATGACATATACAAGCTCTTCACCAATATTTTGTGCCTCAATCCCCCAAAGGTATGACTGTTGTGTTTATTCTGTATTCTGATATGTTTTAAAAAACAAAAAGACGCATGCTGTATTCCAGAGTAACTGCAGTTGTAATACTGTCTTGTTTTTCAAGTTTTTGTTGTACTTTTTCCTTTTTACCTAGCCCCCTCCTCTTTCTTGGGATCCCTTAATGTATGGTTTAGACCTCAATAAGTGTGTATGTGTACGAGTGATCAGTGTTCTACACAAACCAAATGTTAAATTTGGAGCCAAGTAGTTAACCCACACAATTTTATGAAAATGTAATGTATGCCGTTTAATGCCTAGAATGGAACAAAAGTGTTTTTTGCAGGTCTGCCTGTGCTTAAGTAAATGTGCTTTCCTTTGAAGGAAATTGTGATGGTAGCATGTTTTTACTGGGTGTCTAGTGAGATCATGACTGAAGCTTACTTTGAGGTTTAGATGGTAGGGTTGGAACATGAAATCCTTCTTGTCAAACTGCACTGGCTTCTGTCCTGATGAGATCTAGCGCTTTACTATATTTCTGATGTGGCTTTATCTCTCTGTTTTTTTTAATCATTTTGATTGTATATTTTTTTGCCTGCTGCTTACAGGAGGAAGATCTTCTTAGAACATTCAATAAACAGGTTGAAGAGGACAGGAAAATTGTTATATCGAGGAGTAATTTAAATGAACTGCACAAGGTAGGGACTCACTGTAAAAGGTTGTTTCACCATGGCAGTGTTATAGTTGCTTTACTTGTTAGATGGAGTGGACTTTTTAAATTCCAAGTTGCTCTAGGTAATTTGATACCCATGCTTTTGTGCACCATTTGTCTTTGGAATTTGCTGATATAATTCTAATGCAGGTTCTCGAAGAAAATGAGATGTCATGCATGGACCTATTGCACGTAAACACTGATGGTCTGATTCTAACAAAGCGGAGTAAGAAACTGAAAATAACATATTTTTAGCTGATTTCTGCTTATTATCAAACTGTTGGTTCTGTATCTAACATCACAAAATCTGTATGTTGACTGTGAAGTTTTTAGGGAAAAAATGTAGCTGCTCAATTTTACAAATCAAAGTTTAAGGAATGAAAGTTTTCTTCACCAGAAAAGAAGTCTAAATATCAATATGATAACCTTTACCTTTGGTTTTGTAAAAACGTTTACAAGCCTAACTAGTTTGACAAGTTAAACTTTACAAATGAAGGTTGAACAATTTTTTTTTTTTTCTGATACACCTTTTGGATCTGTAAATTGACATGTCATTTTGTTTTGCAGAGGCTGAAAAGGTTATTGGCTGGGCGAAGAATCATTACTTATCATCTTGCCCGCTCCCATGCATAAAGGGGGACCGATTGTCTTTGCCTCGTAAAAGGTATACCTACCTCATGCTTGTATGTTAGTCAAAGTTTTGGGATGTTAAAGCTGATATCTATTCTTTTCATGGAAAGCCTTGAGATAGCAATCGTGAGGTTGAAGGAGCAAGAAACCATATCTGAAAAGCCATCACAGAATCTGAAGGCATGTGTAACAATTCGGTCTTCTCAGTGGTTTGAGAATGTTGAGAGCTTTACATATTATATGCTCATCGCTAATGAATAGAAATATCAGCAGAACGTGGCCATGGATGAGTATGAAAGCAACTTTGTTTCAGCTGTGGTAGCTCCGGGTGAAATTGGTGTCAAATTCAATGATGTAGGTGCTCTTGAAGATGTGAAGAAGGCTTTGAATGAACTCGTCATTCTTCCTATGAGGAGACCAGAACTTTTCTCTCGTGGAAATTTGTTGCGGGTACTGATTTTACACCTAATATGCACAATCCTTGTTAGCCATTTTTCAGTGCGTGATTTTGTAAAGCCTTTTCCAGCCTTGCAAAGGAATTTTGCTCTTTGGACCTCCTGGAACTGGGAAAACCCTTCTTGCCAAAGCACTTGCTACAGAGGCAGAGGCAAACTTTATCAGTATTACTGGTTCAACTCTTACTTCAAAGGTACATTAAGAAATTGATGCTGTATCCACTTATTTAGGTTTAAGTTCCAAGATGTAGACCTTAGCCGTGTTTCACGTTCTCTTGCCTACAATAATCAAGGTCACAAAATTAGCACTGATATGTATAAGTTTGTAGTTTTGTCAGTAACAAATATCTTCTATACAAACGTATTGGGTTCTAAATTCAATCATGATTGATTTAGCTGAGCAGTTTCAGTTTGTGTAGTCATTTGTCGCTCTGTTTCTGCATGTTAATGTTTTCCTGTTTCCTGAGACAGTGGTTCGGAGATGCTGAAAAGCTCACCAAGGCTCTCTTCTCCTTTGCTAGCAAGCTGGCTCCTGTCATTATATTTGTTGATGAGGTTAGTTTCTCCTTTTCAGTGTGGGCGTGCATGTGTGGGTGTGTGCGTGCTCACACACTTGACAATTGCAGTGAAATAAACTGCTGCATTAGCATGAAGAAACCGACTTTTTACTTCTAAATTTAAATTCATGATATGATACCGTGCAGTTTACAATTTTTACCCTTAGTAAAAGGTAGGATGTGAATAATAGAAAAAATCTATTGTAGGACACAAAAAGTATCCAGAAACAAATCTATCTCGCTTCTTTTTCTTGCTATAAAAATGCTAGGGAAATATGGAAGTTATCTTCACAATCTTCATCCTTATCTTCTCTTCCAGTTCCCAATCTAAACCCTTCAATTCCAATGTTGGTGAGGCTTAGATGCAGATGAGAATTCTAAATTTGCAATTTTATTCTTTATAATTTAAATATATGGTTATTGCCTCTTTAAAAAGTTTACAAGAAACAACCTAAAGTCCGAAAACATTTAGGAAATTAAAATGCAATCCAAGATAAAAATAAAAAATATGAAAAATGCTAGGAAAACAACAAAATTGGCTCAAACAACAACTTCTATGCCTAGTTCTTGAAGATCTAACGGCCCAATAAGCGACAGTAGTTCTTTATAGGAAAATTGTTTGTAAATCACTAGGAAAATTTAAGTCTGGATCAATTGTTGGATCTCCTATTATCTTAGTTTTAATGTGCTAACCTAGTCAGACGTGATAAGGCCTTTTCTTGGGAATAGACCTGTCCTCCTAGTCTATAAAAGCATTTTTTAGGCCATTTACATAATAGCTACTCATAAATTTCACATCTTTACCGAAGTGATGAATCTAGGAATGTCATGTAAACGAACCATCTCGTTGAAGTATGGGTAGGTTATTCAGGATACATCCATGGTCTTTCGACAGGCTATGAAAGGGGTCATCTTTGAGAACCTGTCCACAACAACAAAAATAAAATCAATGGCTCGTTGCGTAAGGGGTAAACCTAATACAAAATCCATACTAATATGCAACCACGAATGGAGTATCATTGTTCACAATTTTAATGATTGGAAAAAGCAAATTGCATCCTTCTCTATTTTTCTCTTCCTTTTATTGCCTGTAGATGTTTGTGTGATGATGAGGTGAATGGTGTTCTGATAAATAATCTTCTTTTCCCTTTTCATTTTCTTCATGGATCTAGGTTTGTGGTCATTTTGACAATATACAGTGCAAACATGGCTTTCTTTTGACATTCCTAAACACCCCTGGATTCAATTACTCTTACATTGGGAATGCTATTTCATTTACTGGATTTTGCATGTGTAGGTTGACAGTTTGCTTGGTGCTCGTGGTGGTTCTTTCGAGCATGAAGCTACTAGAAGAATGAGAAATGAGTTCATGGCAGCGTGGGATGGAATGAGATCAAAAGATAGCCAGAGAATCCTTATCCTTGGTGCCACAAATCGACCATTTGATCTTGACGATGCTGTAATCCGCCGGTTACCTAGAAGGCAAGTTTGCTATATGAATTTGCTTGTCATTTTGAGTATTGCAGCCTATCTGGTGGTTATAGATATCATATTTTCCATGTATCCATATGTTGTGTGCTTTGCTGGTTTTAGAAGTTATATTTTCCATGTTTCCATATGTCATGTCTGCTGCTATTTAAAGCAATAATAATGTTTCTATTAAAATTGTGCTATATCACTGCCTATAGAATACTTGTGGACCTACCAGATGCTGAAAATCGTATGAAGATTCTCAGAATAATTCTGAGTCGAGAAAATTTAGAACCTGATTTCCAGTTTGACAAACTTGCAAATGCAACAGAGGGATACTCTGGAAGTGATTTGAAGGTAATGCAGTAATGGTTGCTCCGAATGTCAAATTTTGAGTTTCTTGGAAAAAATATAGCGCCTTGACCGTGTCAAATTTTGTTTTTCAGAACCTATGTATTGCTGCAGCATATAGACCAGTCGAAGAACTTTTAGAAGAAGAAAAGGTGATTGAGTTTAATAATTTTTTTCACGTTGTACACTGTGCTTCCTTTAATACCGGGGCCTGTGCACACTAGGTGTCTGGTTTTGTTTGAATGCTTATTCTTGGCAGTGTGTTTTGATATTAATTTTGCTCTCTTGCGTTTGGTCACGTCATTTTCATTTTGAAACTAGGGCACCTGTTTGGTTAGCTACAAAAAGTGAATATATATAGTCTTTTCGTGCAAAACAAGTTCATGTTTCTGCCACATTTCCCTTTCCCCTGCCTTTTTGAGAACATATGATCGATGGAAGTTTCCTTCATCAACTATTAATGATTAGCTCAATTTATAAGAAAACAATATAATGCTGGTGTGCAAGAGGTTGTGCCCTATGTAACAAAAATAATAAACTGTTCCTTTAATATAATTAGTTTTAAGTAATGCTCATTGTTTGTTGTATACAGTGTGAAAATTGTAAATTAGCAGAAATATTTCACTGATTTCTATTAAGATTACACGGCAGAAGTTATCCTGATTCCTGAACTTTAGACCCCACCCCAAATGCACTTGCAAAGCACCTCAGAAATACCTTTGGTGTTTGCTACTGTATCACGTGTGCATCCTGTCCCCTTCCACTGAAAACCTCCCCCCAGCTGCAAACTTTGAATTCTTCGTACCTTTTGTGTTGCCTGAAGTTATTTTTACTTCTGATTTGTGGCCAAGTATTTGACTCTACTCTTTTTCCCTCTGGTCACTTTTTCTACAGGGCGGCAAGAATGGTGCAGCTCCTGCATTAAGAACACTTAATTTGAATGATTTCATTCAGTCAAAAGCAAAGGTAACAATTTGGTTAATTGACTGTTCTTAGCAGTTTGATACAAAGAATAAAGCCAGGCGGTGAAACCATATACATTCTCCTTCATGCTGAGATTATGGAATTTTAATGTAGATTGATATCTATTACTTGTTTTATAGGTGGGGCCTTCAGTTTCCTTCGATGCAGCTAGTATGAACGAGCTGAGGAAATGGAACGAGCAATATGGAGAAGGTGGAAGCAGAAAACAATCACCTTTTGGTTTCTGAAACTACTCCGATCAGGTTTCTACATTAATTTATTCCTGGGGGAAAAGAGTAGGTGAAGAAAAGAAACAAAGTACGCTTTCCCGTTAGTGGAGGATTATCTAAACAGATCCCTCATTTCAACCTTCTGCACATGGTGTGCACTGGGCGAAGGAGGCAGCCTAGGATGATATAATGCAACGTAACATGCTTCCCGTTGCCCTAGTTTACAGGCTACTTTCCTGCCATGTATATTTCCAGAAGTACTGACATCACATAAATTTTACATTTGTATTCAGCGATTCTCATTATTGTAGTCCGAAGTAGCTGGTTAAGCCAAATGCAAACATTTGCAGTGGGCGTCTTTAAATCAAGTTTCAGTAGTTTCCAACAAATTACTTGTGAAAATGATATGTAAATGGCTGTGTTAGTTCTTCAAATCAATGCTTTTAATCTTTTATCGTTACTGCGTAAAATAGTATTAGGCTGTCAGCATTTAATTCATGCAGTCATGCTTCACGTTAAGGATCCATATTCCCGACGTGTAAGCAGATGTTGGATTTCTCCATCTCAATTGTGGGCCAAATACTTGTTTTTCTTATTTTTTCTCTCTGTTGATTCGTGCTTAGATTACCCTTCAATACATTCAAGGGAGTAGGCTTTTGTTTAGGTTTCAGGATGAAGACCTTAGTAAAAAACTTGTGAAACGATGAACTAACCTCCCTTTCCTGTTTTTGTACTCTTAAACTTAAAGATCACTGTCCTCGGTGTTACTTCTTTGCTTGGGATGCAATTCTTTTCCCCTAACAGATACTGTGACCATTGATCTTCTTATTACAGTATCTTTTGTTATGACAAGTGTGAAAACAACATTTATTTTTTGTCATAATATTTTCTGAGATTAAGATTGTATAAAAATAAATTTGTTTATAAGACAGTTTCTTTCTACGGAGAGAACACATCTTCTCCTCTATCAAAACAGTAGGTGAACACCGGCGTAAAAAACTGTCCTACGAAAATCTGAATCGTCGGGAGACTTTCGTCAGCTGGAGATTATGTTATAGAAAAAATGCTGTCAATTTTAATGATATGCTCCCTCAATTTTCTCCATTCATTATTGTCCACAGATAGATGAGGATGGGGAGAATGGTGTTTCGATAAATAACCTTTTTCCCTTTTCTTTTCCTTCGTCGTCTGTGGTCATGGTGACAACATACAGTGCTGCTTTCTCTTTCGGAGTTCATCCTCTTATCAATTGCTCTTACATTTCGTTTGCTGGATTCTGTATGTCTGCAGGTTGACAGTTTGCTTGGTGCTGGGTCGTAGTGGTTCTTTAGAGCATGAAGCTGCCAGAAGAACGCGAAACGAGTTCATGGCAGCATCTTCATGGGATGGATCGAGATCAAAAGATAAGCTAGAGATTAGAGAATCCTCATCCTTGGTTCCACAAAAGAGACCATTTGATCTAGATTTTTCTGTAATCCGCCATTTATCCAAAAGACAAGATTGCTTTTTTCTCCTAGGCGTATCTGGTGGTTTTAGACATCAACCACTCTCCTCCCTCCCTGTGTCCTCTTGTCATTGTCAAGAGTCTTACCCTATTGCCAACTAAAAATAGCCTCATGCCGTACGGAAATTCTGTTTACCTTATTTTATTTTATGAAATAGTCATGTGGCATTAATGGGGCTTCAAGCTCATTGGCAAATACATAAAAAGAAATAATAAAATGAGAGTTCTGTATTATTAATGAAATAGGTCATCTGATCCTTTATAAATAAAGGCCTTTAATCTCACGAAAACAAACTCTCAAGGCACAGTAACTCTACCTAGAAGCTCCCAAGCTTGCAATTTCTCTACATGGACATGAAGTTTCCTCAAGTAATTAAGGATTTTAATAGAGATTGTACACGCAAATAATTAATCAAAATAACTATTTGTCAATGTTTGCTTAATTTCATAAAACTTGTGTGTACAATTTCACAAGAATTAATTCACGATGAGAAATCATTGTTGACCTCCTCTCACAAAATACTCTTAAACTGAATATTACTTTGATTTAAAACAAAAAAAGAAATTAAATTTAGTTTTATTTTTTCAATTTCATCATTTAATTTTATATTTATTGGATATTCAACTTTATAATTTATTTTAGTTTGCTTGAAATAAGGTTATCTTAGTCTCATAATCTGGATCACGAGTTTTGCGGGTTAAGCTAGTTGATTCGGGCTTTTTTGGTCCTTTTTTGTAATTGATTTTTTTTCAATTTTATCCTTCAACATTTGGGTTGACTGAGAATTAAACTTCATGATTTGTTTTGATTTTCTTTCTATAGAGTTATCCTAGTCTTATAACCCGAGTCAAGGGTTTGACGGGTTAACCCAGGTTGACTCAGTTTTTTTTAGGTCCTTTTTTAATTTATTTTTTCAATTTCATCATTCAATATTGAATTCATTGAGAATTAGGCTTCATAATTTGTTTTAATTTTATTTCTATTGAGTTATCCTTGGGTAGCGTTTGATATTGTGGTAGTGGTTGCTTTTTAAAATGTTTTTTCGCTTGAAAATGCATAAAAATAATTTTTTAAACAAAAAAATCATTTTTTTTTGCCAAACGGCGTTTGGGCTGCGTTCCCAAACACTACCTTAGTATCATAATCCAGGTTTGGTAGGTTAATCCAGGTTGACCCGAGTTTTCTTTTTATCTTTTTTAATTGACTTTTTTAATTTCATTCCTCAACATTGAGTTGATTGAGAATTGAACTTTACTATATTTTTTTATTTTGCTTTCTACAAAGTTGTCACATTCTCATTACCCAAGTCATGGATTTATATGTTAACCTGTGTTGACCCGTGTTGATTTAATATGTTGTCGTCTCAATATTTTTTTAAAAAAGATGTCATCTCAAAAAAAAAATTTAGTCGACCTATGTTTTTTTTATTCCAGTTGTCCATGTTGCTTTTGGACTTGCCAAGTTGAACGAGTCATAACAGGTCAATCCCTACACAGTTAAAATTCTTTATTCTTGAAAACATGTTAGCAATGTATAGATATTTTTTTAACGTTTAAAAAAAAATTGATTTGACCCACAACATAGCACAAGTGAATGATTTAGTTAACAAGAACTAATTGAGTAGGGGAAATCATTATTCCTCTCCTCACGAATTACTATTTACTAAAACCTTTTTTTTTTTAATTTTCAATCTCATCTTTTAACATGTGATTTACTAGGGATTGAGCTTCATATTTATTTTGATTTTTCTTATATTAAATTATCCTGGTATCATTACTCGGGTCATGGATTTGATGGGTTAACCTAGCTAACTCAAGTTTTTTTTATCCTTTTTTTAATTGAACTTTTTTCCTATTTCATCCTTCAATGATTTATTGAGAATTAAACTTAATAATTGTTTCTGATTTACTTTCTATAAAGTTATTTTGGTTTCATATCCTAAGTTGCGGATTTTGTGGGTTAACTAACATGGTTGACTCGAGTCACTTTTTTGGGTCTTTTTTTTTAATATAAATATATATTTTTTAATTTCATCATTTAACATTAGATTGATTATGAATTAGGTTTTGTGATTTTTTTTAATTTACTTTTTATAAAGTATCTTTGTCTAATGCTCAGGTCACAGATTCGACTGATTAACCCGAGTTGACTTATATTTTTTTTAATTGAAATTTTTAAGATTTTAACATTCAATATTGAGTTGATTGAAAATTGAGGTTCATAATTTGGTTCGATTTACTTTTTATAGGGTTATCTTGATTTTATGACTCAGATCATGGATTTGAAATGTTACCTTGAGTTGAACTAGTTCAATCTAATATTTTATCATCTTAATATTTAAAAAAAGATAATGTTTTGAATTTTTTTTGTCAAACTATATTTTTATCGATCTTCCATTTTTTTTTTATCTGCAAAGTCGACCATGTCACATCAAATCAAACCCTACAAGATTCAAAATTTATTTTCATTAAAAAATATGTTATTAATGCCTGAATATTAATTTATATTTTTTTTAAAAAAAATAATCTGACTCGTAACATAGCGTGAATCAATAATCTAGTTATGTTCGTTGTATTTATAACAACATTGTTCATAAAATTTCTAATAAGTGGACCTATGGCCAGATGCCAAAAATCCAATGAATTAGATTCTTAATATAATTCTGAATTTATTACTTGATTTAGATTAAACTAGTTATAATGCCTGGCGGATATAATTCCAAGTTAATTTATAACTCAAGATAATGAATTCAAAGATTTGTGAACGCTAATTAAGCTAAAGCGGAGAGCTGGCACTCCTGAAAAAAAAGAAAAAAAGAAAAAAGATACTCATGTAAATATTTTACAAGCACAGGTTAAAAAAACATAATTGTGGAATATAAAGGAAAGAGCAAAGGTAGTGAAACCATTTTAAAAGCTATTTATTATTTAATTTTATAGCTATTAAAATAAATGTTCAAAAGAGTTCAAAGAATTTAAATTCTAGAGGAAAAAAATGTATTTCTAAAATAAAAGAAAAATTCACTGTTTTAAATATGTATTGTTTTTTGTTTTGAAAAAACAATTTTCTTATTAACAACATGGTATTTTTAATAAAAACTTAAGGTAATTAAAATAAATATTGCGTAAAGACTAAAGATTTAAATTCAGGAGAACAAATTAAATGCATTTCTTGAAGCAAAGCAACCTTTTACTGATTCATTCATTTTTTATTTTGATGCAATAATGTTTATTTATTTATTTGAAGCATGTTTTTATGCTCTTGTATGAAAAACATTTTGTGTGAAAACTATATAAATATTAACAATAAAAATAGAAAACATATACTATATTATCATTGACTATTCATGTGTATTTTTTTTAAAAAGAAAAATTTACATATTAGATTCAAATTTACTTATTCATAAAATAATTGCAAATATTACCATAAAAACTCTAATCTCATTTAAAAAGCCTGGAATAATTGAATATTTTTCTACATGTCATTGTAAGTATTTACTTAAAGAGAATTTTATTTAAAAAAAATAAAAAATGAAGGGTCGTGTGAATGGTGTCCATGCACGCCTAGGTTCTTAAGACCAAGCTTATGCACATAACATTTGAAAATAAAGACAGGATGCTATATATTTCTCTTATATTTTGAGAAAACATTTTTTTTAATAATAAACATGATTTTCTAAATAAAAACTTGTCATGTCTTGTAAAGCAATCTTCAACAAAGAAACAAAAAATATTTTTTTTATTTTTATGTAATTATATAAAAAATAAAAGAATAATTAATTCAAGAAAACAATATACTAACAATAAAAAATAGAAAAAAATAAATTTAAATTTTATAGAATATCCAAGTGTAATGTTTTTCAAGAAGTTATTCATATGAATTTTATATATATAAATAACTATTAAAAAAAGGTGCAAATTGAAAGAATCTAAAAACCCTTTTGAAAAACAAGGTATCTCCACACTAAAAAACATTATTCACCGGAAAAATATAATGAAACTGTTCCCTCTCTCCACCTGTAAAAAAGTTAATACTTATTTTTAAAGGTATTTAAGTCTTTTTACATGGTTTATTTGTAATTGGCAAATAGATAGAGGATAAAAAGTATTTTCCCATCTTAATTATACAATAAAATGATAAAAATACCATTGAA
>Ga0307511_10003277_pt1 | contig 16640 bp, 11 predicted proteins | sample 13_EM_MG_FD_200266 | JGI IMG/M metagenome (GOLD analysis project Ga0307511, IMG submission 200266) | Populus trichocarpa ectomycorrhiza microbial communities from riparian zone in the Pacific Northwest, United States - 13_EM | ecosystem: Host-associated > Plants > Roots > Unclassified | place... | reverse complement strand
GTAGCAGAACGTTTTGGTCAATTGACATTTACTAAATTGAGTAATTATATTAATTGCCCGCGACCGGCATAGAGGGTATGCTGCCCGCGGGCGGCCGATGCCCGCGAGCGGCCCAGAACACATATACCAATGGCTATATATGGGTCACTCCAATTTGTTAACTTAAAGAAACAGTAGTTGACTCAACTCCGTGGATCTACAAGAAAGCTAGGTCACTAGAGCCCTCTTTTTTGTTTTTTAGTGAATCAGTACTCGTATTTATACTATGGTATATGATGAAGGAGCGCATTTCCGAGTGGGGACTCGGCTGCATTATCCAACCTCTGGGACGTACCCTGCCCAGTATCTACGTACAAGGCCAGATACCCCTCGAAAAGACGCACCCCAAGAAAAAGAAAAAGCCAAAAGGCATTCGCGCCGGTAGAAAATACGTCCCTCTTCCGCCACCGATTACAACCCCCCCTTCCAGGTGGTGCTCATTCTGCTCCGTCTAAAATATCTCTAAAATATCTCGCTGGTGGTAGCACAAAAGTAAGAACAAGCTCGCTGTCATTCTCGTGTGCATAGTCATGTCCGAATTTCTCTCTAGTATCCGTGTGACCTTCCTTTGCCCTTATCCCGAATGCCGCGGCCCCAGTCATATCTTGTTGTGCGGAACAATCTCTTACCCATCCTTAATTTTCCCATCTCTTCTGGGGATCTCAAGTTGATGGACCGCGTCGCTACCGTGGCACTTCAAGAAACCCGAGATCGCTACAACCTATAGCCTGGAACAGAACTACATCAGTAAAGGAATTTTGGCGCCCGGACGCCAGGCCTTTGTACCATTGCCTCTAGTGGCCCTGGTGCCTCCAGGGCGCCCGGGCGCCACCGCCCGAGATGGCTGCCCCCTGGGCGTCCAAATAGCAGCAATTCCGGGAGGAATTGGGGCGTTTTTTCGTGGATTTATGGCGCCAATGGCGCCCTGACGCCAGTGTTCTGGGGCAGCGGCGACCGGGCGCCCTCGGTCCGGACTGTGGCCTTCTAGATTGTGAGCACGCCTCTGGATGGCGCCGGTGGCGCGTGAGGCAGCACGAGCAAGCTAGATTCTATGCAGATGTAGTTCGCTGCACTCCGGACACATACAAAAGCACTAGATCACTGCATCCCATGTGCTTGCCACAGGGTTGTAACAAAATCTACATAGCTGCTTCCGGTGTCCCCTTACAGGCTGGATTATTGCCAAACATACGGTAGTTTTCTCAAATAGGGACGACGGATCACATCTGGACTATAGGCAGAGAACGCTTGTTTATGGGAGTGAAGCAAGTCTACAAAGCGGATGGTAATGCTTGTAACGGAAGCTGTTGGAGGTTTGCGAGCGAGAGAGCAGTGTATGAACATTGAATGAGGATTAGACACAGCCGACAGGAAGTAAAAAGGAGAATGTAATGTATGGCCGACGAGTAGGCAGAAATTAAGTAAACACGTCGGACGAAAGGGCCACCAGAATGGACCTAGAAAGGGGATGTAATATCATATTCTACTACGGAGTTCAGGGTAACCCGGCTGTCTCCTACTAGTCTGTGCACTTTTCCCTCCAGTTCACCTTTTAGTGCACACAAGCATGTTATGTTTAGACACCAATACGACACACCATCTGAGGGGTTTTAGTTGCCGGTCCTATTGAGGTGGGGTTGATGTACAGCTCCGTACAGGCCTGTGATCATGAGTGGGACCGACAATCTATTTGTTATTTCTGCGGAAATCAATCGTAACCACCCGGCATGTGTTGGTGTATTCGGGAGGATACGAGATCGTTTGCGTATCTCTTGCGAGACTGTGGGTCCAGGATTTAAGGTACATTGACAGGCCAAAGTATTAGGAGCAAGTGGTGTAATAGAAGCAAGTGATGTTATAGAAGCAAGTGTTGCACTGTTCGCGTCTATCTCTACGTTATCGTCAGCGTACAGGTTGGTAATACGGCACGGGTGGGGTTTGCATGCAAGGTTATCCAACTGGGTTCTAAGCATAAATCTGAATCGACCTACATTGGCAGGAAAGCAACAGCGGAAAGTCGTCTACCCTCGAAACCATCCCCATCATCCTAAATTCTGTAGAGTATGGAGTAGTCAGCATCAGCATATCGTTTCGTAATATGGCAAGAATGCGGTTTGCATGTATGAGAATCGTCACATTGTTCTTAACACAAAGTGGAATGTCTTACATTACCGTGCCTTAGGTTCACGTTTGTAGCTCGTCAACTTCGATTATATCCCCTTTCCCCATTCCCAGCTATCGCGGTCGGGATGGTTAGCACCCGTTGTAGTGCCGAGAAGGAGCATAGTTTGTATGGAATAGTTGATGAGAGTGTTATATAGACAAATGTGCAAAGACCTACACTTGTAGGGGTATCTGTCCCCGCCACTGCCTTCCAACGATACATAAATCGTATCGTTGCTGGTGGCCTTTGGATAATCTGGCAGAAGTCGTCCATAAACTCCTGTAGTGGGTGGGTCTTTGCCAGACAATAGAGGCCCTCTACTCCACCCACTCTGACTTTAATTGTCACCCGTGGGACGGGCTTTGGTGCAGGCTTGGGTGGAGGGGGCATAAGGTCTCTGTCCGTCATCTTAGGTGGTGAAACTTTGGGTGCTTAGGAGGAATGGAAGGTTTGTTGGTTTCCATGAAGCTTGATGTCTATGGTTGGGTGGAGGTGTGCCTAACCGGACAAGCGTGTGGACGAGAAACAGAGGCGAAGTGGATGTCCCTGGTCCGATAAGGAAGCAGATTGTACGTGCCTGGAACGGAAACTGGCTACTGGTATCTCAGATAAGAACCACCAGACACGCCAAGACCTCTGAATCGAATGAACTACGCTGATCTACACAGTCCACATTTGGCGGGCTCTGTATACTGCGGGTCCGGCGCTGTGGTTGTGTACTTTTGGGCTCTTTGACGTTAAGGCTCAATCTTCCTGAGGTTTGTTTGCGGGACTTTTCTTTTCGGTTTGTACGTCGAACCAATTAAATTCATATGATGGGCTCGTTATAAGAAATAACTATATCATATGAAGGTAGTCGTTTTGTTTTTGTTTTTATTGTTACATACCCATTATTCGTGTTCGGCCCCAATAAAGGGGCCACGATGAGCCACCAAGAAAATAGGGTGGAGGGTAAACTGAGGAGTTCAGAGTAAGTCAGGTGTGGTCTGAGTTCCCTGGGTATAGGCGTAACACTACCGTAATTGTAGTACAACCTAAGCCACGCTTAACGTACAATCCTTCATTGAGTCCAAGGACCCCTGTGCATATCCACCACCACCACGGTATAATGCGAGGTTGGGAGCACCTATATCTAGCGAATAGAGTATACCACAACAGGATAATCAGAGGTTTGCAGCGGCGAGACAAAACCTCTTGAACTGTCCTTCTTGTGATTGGCACCACATCCGCAAGAAGGCTCCCTGACAACCAAGCAAATCCCTGGCAAAGTATTATCGTGCACACTTGTGCAGCTATTTTGCAGATTTAATTCAATACCGCTATCGCAATATCCACCCCCTAAATTTCAATATTAGTGTATCGCCGCTGAAGCCCATTCAGCCAATCCTGAAAGATGTTTGAATAGGTCTGGATGACCCTATTCAACTGGCGTAATAGGCTCCACGGAAAATAGATTACCCTCCATGCCGTCAGTGCGGTCTGATGAATAGGTCTAAGGCGTTAACCCCAGTAGACGTGAGGCAGAAGCTATGCTTCAAGACCAAAAACCCCATAGATTCTGGCATATCCGCCCCTAGACGATCCCTAGTTAGAAACCTCGCCGTGTCGGTTTCGCATGGGTAACACCACCAATACTCATGCCTATATCGCCCCCAAAAGATCACTTTATGGACCATTAGGGCCTGTTACACACTCTTTTGTTGAGAGATTATTTGAACTATTGTATTCTGAGTCTAAAATCAACCTGTCGACGATGTTTCCTTGAGTTTTCAAAACGCACATGGAGGTACAGCGGTAAACACAATATATGTCAGAGGCATGGACCTGCGGAACAAACCTTGAAATTGGAGGGTAGGCTGCCCCCCGAGAACAAAGGATTCCGGCTAAGCCTACGAAATCCCTATCATATCTGGCCAGGGTGCAATCCCCGATTTAGGCTTGATAATCACCGCTAGGTGGTGAGGATTACTGATTACTACAATTTGTTGTGTCGCACGAGTTTGCATTGGCCAAATTGGAAGTGCAGCGCTTTACGGACCTTCTAAGGCTAGCTGTAGAAGGACAATGGATGGAGCTGAAGTTCGAGACTATGTTCTTCCAAATTCTGCTCCCATCTTTGGATGGTCGGCCTTATCTCAAAGCGTAGGGCGGTACTTTAATATCGTGCACACTCATGTTGAAGTGATATCAGCGAATTTGCATAAACTAGACTCTCGATACAATCATATCAATCGGAAAGGGGGAAGCATGGTGGTAACAAATATGTTCTTAAATCAAGAGAAAATAGCAAAATATGGAATGAAACTAGCCAGCGGTAGAAAAAGTTGCGGAATATGTTGATGCATACAACGAGAGCATACCAGAAATGAATGGACAAATGAGAGCAGATGTGAGGTCCATGGGGTCAAGGACTTGAGGAGCATAGCGCGGCGGAGGAGGACGAGGTGGCTCCGGGAGGCCCTAGAAAGTCATTGATCCTGCGTTGAATTCCCAGAATCTCAATGCACTTCCTCAGGACCTCTTGTAGTTCATTGATATTGTGAGCTCAGTTTGAATTGAGAACAGAATTATTGGCGTTCCACCTCTGACTAGGCCTGGGGCAGGTACACACTAGAGGTAGAAGATGATATCATTTTTCCCGAGTTATTTATTGTTGTGTGTGGTATCTACTTCTGCTACAGATACGATGCTGCAGTCCTATTAATGGTTTAGTGCTTCTCCAGATCCAACCATATGTGTGGTGACTAAGCACAAAAAATAAGAATATTCCAGAATGTAAAATATGCTTATTAACTCCGTGAAGGTATGGTTGTAACCAATATATTCTTACAACTAGTATGCTCGTATCGAGAGTCACCTGTAATCATAGAATTTTTCTATGCCAATCGAGTACAGTGGCCCAATCGACTAGCTATCATCGGATGTATGGAGTAATCGGGGGTCTGTGCTTGTGTGGGTCAGAACACGGCTAACCTGACTCAACTTAGGGGCTTGCATTCTGAGAGATATTCACAAACGATTCTCAATACGACCGAATACATTACCATGATCCTCCCGAACAGCATCTACGGGGGCTTGTCAGGATCGGTTACCCACGTCAATATCCCCTCGACAGGAGAAGAATTGGAATGCCATATATAGGCTCAGAGCCAATATCCAATCACATGTAAAATACTTACCATATATATTTTAACATTTTCAGTAGGGAATTCCACATTGAGCTAAAGTACGTTATAAAACTTTGGTGAAAGGCAGAGGTGCCTATGTAGTAAGAAAATTGGGAATTAATTACAGTAGTTGGGGCAATCGTACACAGTTCCTTGTGTTAAGTAGAAGTTAAACTATATTCTGAAGAAATATTAGCATTTGATATTGGATGGATGTGAGATCCACAGCCATATTGCACTTGTGGAAAATTGCATCGAACCTCACATTTGGCTATCGCCTTCCTGCACGCTCAACACATCTTCAGCCATTATGGAGGTATTAGCTTCATGGTCCTGTGCAAATTCTATGATCAACAGGTTGATGAGCAATCAGGCACGGATGGATTGAGGTACTCCTCTCAATAGTTGTAAAAGCACGTGTCCAAATTCTCACCCCAGAGTATACTGTAGGTATGGTTAGGAGCGGGATTGATCCCACCCAATTTAAGCCTTGTCCTCAGATAGCTTCCTTCATATCTACATTAGAAAGCGCTGTAAAGAACGCTTGAGAACGGTCACTCGTTCGAGGTATGAGAGAAGAGTATATTCGTAGGATATAGAGGAAGCCGCTTGCTTGAAAATATTGAAGGTAAGAAAATCTGTCCCCGTGATATACCACTCGCTCGCCTAGGTAACGGAGACAAACATCCCATTCTTCTAATCCCTCAATAACCCAGTTGCCGCCCTGTTCATCCCGATGTAGATGGTTCCCAATCCAGTTCCCTTTGCGTCGGCGTTTTACCCACATTCCAACAGGGTCAGTCCCCGTACACCTCAATATCGTGGGGGTGACTACCCGGGCTCATAACCTGGGCAGGGAATTGCCCTGAGGGCCGCCCGATCTGTAACACCAGCCACTTAGCAACAATTCGTCCGCAAATACGTAATCAGTATGGGTATTGTTGGCAAAACTCACTTAGACTAAGACACAAACATAAAACTGGTGGAAGGACAAGCCCATCCTCTCAGAGACAAACTGCTGAATATGTTCCCGTCTTGAGCCTTTCGGGGTCCGTCATACCAGGGAACATTGTCATTGCTAATGCAGCACGGTTATAGAGAAAATTTCCCATATAAATTTTCTCTTCGATGTTTGTATCTTGTGTAAGTCGGTACCGTGGGGGGCAATAATGTCGATAGTCCGTATTTTGAAAGTTTGGAATAATTTGATATCGTGTTAAACCTTTGCAGGTTTGTAAATGTTCAAGCCACAAAGACCGTTTTCTGCCGTGATGGCTACAACATTCTCGTTAGTCCATTTCATTCAAGTATATGAGACCAAATTACCTAGCAGGGCGGTGTGTTTTTTTTTTTTTTTGGTAAATCAGTACTCGTATTTATACTAAGGTACATGACGAGGGGGTGCATCCCCGAGTGGTGACTCGGCAGGATTCTCCAACCACCGGGCCACCCCAGCCCCACTATCTATCTATCTATCGATCAACTTCGACTACAAAAACAAAACCGTACTCCCACCCCGCCTCTCACCCGCTGTCTTCATTCAGAAAATCCACCACCTCCGCACAAAATTCCCTGTCCGTCCAGATGTCCTCCCATTTCCTCCGCTTCCCCTTCACACACCCCGACGCCAATAGGTGGGCTGCGTTCTGTATCTGTCCGCATGGGCATCGGGGGTCCTCCGCCTTCCCTATCCTGTGCAGCCACGCCTTCATTGGTCCCTTGTCGGTGTGTAGGTAAGTCAGTCCTCTGAGCTCCGTCCTGTCCCATTTCATGTGGGGTTGTTTCCAGAACAGTGGGAGGGCTTGTCGGATACCGGCTGGTGTTGCTATGTTCGGTTCCAAGTTCCACTGACCTTCCCTCACTCTCTCTTTCGCCCTCTCATCCGCCCTCTCATTCCCTTCCACTCCGTTATGGCCTTTCACCCACAGGACCGACAACCTGCCCCTCGTTCCTGCTTTCTTCATCGCCATGACCGCTCTCTCATCAACCCATGATTTTATTCGTGTAGCCCCGGAGGCTAGATTTAAACATCTGCTCACTGCCGCCTGGCTATCCGAAGCGATTACTCGATATCCTTCCTCCCAGGCCCCTGCGATCCCTAAGAGCTCTGCGTCCACAGGGCGGTGTGTATGGGCTTGGGAATATTAATTGTGTTGGTGTTCTGTATACATGTTTGTGTCTGGAGTTGTGTATTCATGTTTGTGTAGGTGTTGTCTGAGAATGTCCGTGTTTAGTGGATGTTGTAGTGTACTCCTGTGATGGGTTGACTTATAATTGCCCTTGCCCTAATCTTGTTACCGGGATAAACTATAATTTTTACTCGTACGATTCAACCTTGGGGACAGTACTAACCTAAGGGCCACTTGCGGCAGCGATTCTTAATTTCGCAGGCTTCTCGCTCCAGTACGTAAATCCATCATGCTGATGAACATCATCCTCGTAACCCCCGCGCAAGTAGAATTGACTGAGCCGCGACTTTGGCGTCCAATACCATAAGTCGAGGTTCCGAATACATGAATCTTACGCAGAAATATAGCTTCGGTACGAGCTATTGAAGCGATAATATGAGGACTAAATTGTCTACTGTGTTAATGCTCTACGAAACCTTGAAATACATGTCACAACTGCTACGTATATCCTTCTCCTCCCACCACTTGCCCTAATAGTTCTCCCACCTACTTCCCCCATTGCAACCTCTTTCCCCTGCGCGCCTTGCGAATCGTAGTGGTGAGCCTCTACAACCATTTTTTATACCCTAGCCCAAATACAACCTACCTACCAACTCTGCCGGCCATTGCAGCGTGGTCGACTCACGTTCACCCTTTGTATTTCCGGTCCCTCGGACTCGACTTGAACTCACGACCTTTTAGGAGACAAACCGTGATAGTGTTGTTTGACCGCTGTAAATCCTAATATCCGTTCACAGATCAGCACTTCCGTCGCCTAATTATATTTGATGCTCGTGAATGTAGGAATGCTTTTGACACTCGTCATATGGTCTTCACCAACGTATAGGAGGCCTGATAATCTCAACCAATGATCTAGGGTCAGTGAATCTATGGCCTAGGCTCTAGGCCGCATGCAATATGACTTGTTCGCTGACTCCACGGTTCTTTCCGTGAGAGGCTGGCGTATAGTAATCATATGTACTAGTCTGGTTCTATGGGGTTCGTGGCGTGCGCGAGTCGCCTGAGCCACTGGGGTTGAACCCTATATAGGGGCGCAGGCATCGCACAGTTCGCGGTAATGTAGTGGATAGTGATGCAAGCTGCCTATCGACGTCGTTTTAGTTTTGGACAAGAGGAAGGTACTTTGGGGCTCTTTCACATATTGACCCCAAGGGCAGGGTGGCATATATCTTTGTCTTTACTCGTAGTTTCCGTTTCCATAGCTCGGTTTGGTCCTAACCAGAGTCCAACGGACTGTAAGATTATGGGGCTATTCGGTGCAGCTGTTGGATCATGCGATGTGAAGGTGGGGGATTTTATATTCCCTCGCTAGATAATGGCGAACTGATATCAATCCGTTTCCCTTGAGCTAACTACGGGAGTTAGTTTTGCAGTTCCTATATACACAGTATTTGAATCTTACCAACCATTTGATCCCTCTGTCTCTTCTTGCCCTCCTATCAGGTTGCCCTCATACCCTACTCATGCTACCTTATAATAGTCAGGATAATGCGAGAGTACGACCAACACGAACCACACCATACGATACATAGTTCGGGGTCTCGGTAATACTGGGACAGTGCACAACGGGGCTTGTTGTACCTCGTTATGTACTTGATTGAGGCATAACCTGAGGTGGGGGAGTTTGAGGTACCCTGGGTTGCGGAGGAGGGAACTAAGGGTCCTGTCCGTCACTCGTGGGGGAGAGGATTAGAGGTGGCGGGGGTTCTGCTCCTGAAGAAGTGTCGAATCGGCCCCGGTACGGGGCAACTGATTGAGCTACCACGGAAGGGGGGAGTGGACCCCGCCCACTTGCTCATTGACCAACCTTAGTGCGAGCCGCCGATATCCCCAGCTCTCCCAGTTGTCCGAGCGCCGGAGTAGATAAAAGCTGACAAAGACCAGGAGGTTTGCCCGGCCTTCAGTTAACTCCTAGAATTGATATTAGTCATACCTCATCGTTTATCTCTCGGCATATATTACCTAGGTCTTGCACACCGCTCGGGTCTGAAATGAATCATTGCCCCATTCCAGGATATTCGAGGGCAGGACATCGCAGATAAAGACAGGAAGTGGGTGTGGGTTCCCAAGAGTGGATCAGAAGCCGTAGGTTGATAGAGACGGAAGATCCAAGCAAGGGGATCGCAGAGATTGCCTTATCCTCAGCCGGAAAGTTATAAAGTAGAAGGAGATGCAGGCACAAGGGGCATGGACCATGGAGGGATTTACATTGATAGCAGAGCAGCCTGAATGAAAAGGGGGATTCAGGCCCGGCGCCACAGGAGAAATAAGACATTCCCGGCTAGTGTTCACATAAAACGATGGTGTGGAATAATTGTCGAATCGGTTCTGACAGACAAATCAAAGAATATCCCGGTAATCCGAAGATCAACGTCTGATGGTGATTCAGGCCAGATAGATGGGTAGTCAGATTTAAGTTGAGGTTAGCTCATATCCAACTAGAGACTAGGGCATTCCAGACATGTACGTCTAAAACTGCCCATTACGGTTAGTCTAATACACCAGTGTTCTGTGCGAAAACGTCCAAACATCACTGAGTTCTACCCAGGAGCTGTTTTGCGGGAAATCCCGGTCGTGTTGCACTACCCCGTCGCATAACCGGAGTCGCATTCTGCCGGCGTTCCAACCAGGATACGATGGGACCCTTTAGCTCGTCAACCTCTCAGCCGGTACTAGTAGGGTCTCCCCGAGTTCAATCACGGTCAATTGCCGTCACCGTAAGCCAACTGGAAATACCGCCAACGATAGACACCTACACAGTTTCAATACCACCAATCGACGCTACTCGGAGCCAGTGGCCAAGTTAACGATAGTGAGGGTGACAACACGTAGACTAACGGCACAGCCAACCGCGATGCCAGGGGCGAATCTTCACTACCATCCGAGGGACCCAGAGGGAATGCGACCAAACCAGACAATACACCAAGGAGACGAGAGGAACCGAGAACCAAAAGCCGTATCGCGACAAACATCCATGCCGCCCCAAACTCGGTACACGATACATGTCATGTGTTGCTGGAGCAAATGCACAATAGGAATTTAGGTATTAGAATGAGGCACTCGGTCTTGGGATCCTATGTATTTTCTGCTTCATCTGTTCACCTCAGATAAGCTCAATGCAGCGCAATACACTTCCATAAGGCTCTCACTGACTTCATTAGGTGATCTTAGTATTCCTTCATAAGACTATTGTCTCACCGCCTCACCCACAGTTGTCTTAGCGATCTCAAATTACATTGTACATCGTGTCAGAACAATTTCTTTGGATTATCTTCACGATACATTACTGCAGTAAAATTTCAACCGGGACGATGGATTGTGATATGCTTGTATTGGGTTCCGGCGAGGGTAGCTACGGCATGCGGTTGAATCACAGAACAACATAATGAAAGGATTTCCAGGCTCTGGTTGTTATTTAAGCAGAATATACATACTACACACTATGGATATTGTAGCTAGGCAATGCACAGCTCGGAGCTTCCATAATCCAGCCGCGTTGCTATTCAGGGGTTTGTTCCCCCGCCAGTTCCCAGATGGCTAGGTATGAGTGTGAAGTTATCAAAACAAAAATCATAATAGGTGCCTACCACAAAACCTGGACAACCAGCGGAGACGTAATTCCGACCGGATCCCAACAACAAAGCCCTCCCAAACTCCGAGGGTGCAAATGAGAGCCAGGGGTGAACCAAATAACAAGATCGGCTTGTCGACTAGAAATTCTCGCTCGAGCGACCACCTAGGGGCTACACCCCCATGCGGCAACCCCCACGTACCCAAAGGGATTAGCGCGAACTAGTTGAGCTGCACTCGGTAACCAACTAAGGAATACCAATATCGATAACGAATAATATAACCCTAATGAGAAACAGTTAAGGGGCATTGGAGATTCAACAGCCAAACAATGGATTTGTATAAATCATTCACGGAAGTTTGAGGGTAACAGCGTACAGCAGCGCCTTACAAAAGGAAACAAGCAGGGAGCGGGCATAGACGGGCGCAATGGAAATAAACGGAAGTACAATGCTATTGCATAACTGAAACCTAGTACGTATTGTGAATAGATAACCGAAAACTATAGAAAGGAAGACTGGGAGAGATCTGTTCAGGGTAACTCGAAAGTGGGAGTACCTGCCTTGCGGGTTTGCTTTCCTCGGAGCGCCGCGAGGCTGTGGGGTAATTACACGCGCAGAGTGCTACCTGCATCGCGACATTGGTCTTGGTGTTTAACTTCGGAACCACTGTGCTCGGGGGGTAACTGAACTTGTCTGTAGATATGGTTCAGGGGTCGGCCCCAGGGTGGAAATTCCACCAGGGAATTCGGTCCTCGTCCCAAAGTAGATAGTTGAATTGCAAGTACTAGTCACAAAAAAAACGACGCCACTTTGTGAATAAAACAATAGCTGTAGGTGCTAGTAAAGCGCAATAGAGAAGATCGACCGTCAATTCCGTTAAAAGAAAGCGAAAGATAGCGTCACCAACCCATACATATGACGACCACAATCTCAGAATACTAGTCAAGCACAATAGTACCATAAAGATTACCAGCTGTCACGAATATCCAGCGGCATATTCTGAGAGGTGATTCCTGGTTACTTCCATCCGAGCAAAGTAAACTTCGAGGAAAACACTAGAATAAAAGGACTACATCCAAAAATATCTAACACCTTGGTAGAATCAAATGTCAGGAGCTGATATAATGACGTGAGATACCAAGGAGACCAGGATACAGAATCAAGGACTTCCGAGGATCCCCGGCTCACTCCTAACACGCAACATATTCAAAAGATTTAATATAGTCCTGTCTGCAACAACCACCTCGGAGAAATATACATACGTGTCCCATATGATTAGCTCATGGTATGTAATTACTGAATATTTAAAGAACCGAACGCAAATACATAGTTTTCGACCGAAGAACAAATTTTGCATCCCTGGTAATGTATGAGCACGCTGTGCTAAATTCTAGAATACCTCTTGCCCAAACGCTTCCCAGTCTTATTGATGGCTCGGTGTAGCTGGCAACGAACCAGTACAGCGGTAAAGTATTTGACGGGGATCCGGCGCCCTTCCGGGATGCATGTATTTAATTGTTAAAAAATCGAATTATAATGCAAATAGGCTCAGATTAAAACCAGAGTTTTGGTATATACATGGAGGCCATCTGCAAGTGCTGCCCTAGGGCGAGCATTGCTATATGAGGTAGTGAAAAATGGATGGTAGGAATTGGAGTATGTATGGACTAGCAATTGATGTGACGGAATTGTGGGGCTCAATATACGTTGTGCGTGATGTATAATACATGTGGAATCAGTATCAGGACAAACCACCTACCATGTGAAGAGGTGTAGTGAACTACATAGCGGATTATGTTAAGAAATACTAATCCTACGGGATATCGGGATCAAGGGGCCTTTCTGTGGGGCATACATATAGTGATATAGTCTGGTAAAACTTACTACATGTAACGAAACTAGTTAGAGACATGGAGGGGGCATGGGCACTTGTACAGGGTTACGTAATTGAGGGTAACCAATCCATTTCTCCCTATATCCCGTTGGTCAGCTTCCTTAATCCGGGTCATATGGCTACCATGTTGTTAGAATGACACTCATAGTTTGTACTGAAGCCTTCTACAAAGCCTTGGTACCATTGACAAGCTACAATATGCGATGAGTTAAAATACCCCCTAAAATGTGTAAAAATTGGCACATATTTTGAACTAGCTCAGGCTAGAAGGTAGGCAAGGTACATTACAGTGGGTAAATGCGTTTCCAATCAGGGCACGGCCTTTTCCTTCATATTACACAAGTTTACTCTGTGTGATATCAGCACAAGCGAACTAATTATCCTCAGCTGCACCGTGTCGCACAGGGCCTACCAAACCTTCATAACATATAAGACTTACTTACCAATAGTAAACATATGTGTTTGAACCTAAGTTTGTATATAAACCTGATATAAAGATTGCTTGATCCCTATATCCCTCAGAATATGTAGTTTTTAACATAATCCGCTTGTAGTTCACTACATCTCTTCACATGGTAGTCAGTTTATCCTGATATTGAGCCCACATGTACTATACATCACGTACAACGTATATTGAGCCCCACAGGTCCTTTGAGGCCACAATTCCGTCACATCAATTGCTAGTCCATACATACTCCAATTCTTATCTTCCATTTTTCATCACCTCATATAGCAATGCTCGTCCTAGGGCAGCACTTGCGCTGGCTTCTATGTATACACTAAACCCTGGTTTTAATTTGAGCCTATTTGCATTATAATTCGATTTTTTAACAATTATATCCCGGAAGTGCACCGGATCCCGGTCAAATACGTTAGGCACCAATAGTCTGAGTAGTCACATGTCATGGGGATATATATGCGGTGGTTTGCATGGATACGCACTGGTTTAAATGGGAATCCCAGTAGAATTACATCCTAATAGCTAGGATCGACCGGTCGTAGAGATAGCCATCTGCATCCATGCCGCCCTACCCAACCCAAGTCTCCCGCAGCCCCACCTGCATGCCCGCTCACACCCAGCTCTATTTCTTTTGTTTTTGAAGTCTCTACGCCCAGTCAGCCTAAGGCTCTGAGACGGCCCCGTTCCCGCCCTTGAAAAGTTTTGGTACAACGACGGAACCAGGAGCTACATGGCTATCCTACATTGCAAACCTATGAAACAAGCGAGAAGACCGCTCATCGACCATCACACCCGCTACCGGTCCACCACTGGCCGGATATATGGCGCAGGCATTTCTCACAAGCTCAAATGGCAGGAAAGGTTTCTACTAAGTCGACCGTGGCTCTCCATCTGCTCCGATATCCGACTCTCACCCACCTAAAGTCTTCATGGCAAAGCTATCTATTAACCGATAACCTCATACCTAGTAAGTGGAAGTTTGAGATACCCGACCGCGAGAAGTTTCTAACAATTTACGATAATGAAATAGTTCAACAAATCCCATGGGGGAGTGAGTCCTGACTCCAAAGCCAGGAGCGAGGAATTCTCCCCATTGATAGCCAATACTCGCAGTCGAATAAACCTTCCCTTTGAATGATAAGATTATAAGTGAAGATTATTCGTTCCATGCCCCTTTCTTCACATCATCACCAAGTACTCAGGTATACATGAGTGAGGCCAGGAGTATTGTGAGGTAAAACTAGGGAAGACCCACAAGGAAGCCGCGGATCATGAGGGGGTGAGGAAGGCGATGGGATACCGGACGTGGAGAAGCAAGAATGACTATGAGATGAGGGACGTGGCTACGGCACAGAGATGGTGTAGCCGAGGAGGTCGACGAGCGGGAGTCGCCAAGGGCCTTATCAACCTCGAACACGCGTGTAGTCGGGGTGTGTTCGCATCATCTCCCAGTTTGTAGGTGGTCCCATGCGTCTGAGAGTGTTTTGTACCTTACAGTTACGGCCTGTTAAATATTATATTCTGGGTTCACAGATTCTCAAGATGGACCAAATATTGACCGAGTGGTAATTGGTGCCTACCCGTGAGAATCGCGTTCTGGATACGTTAATAACTAGATTATATCACCGACAATCACTTTGATAGAACGAGCGCTTGCTGGAACTCAACAACAAGAGCAGCTACAAACGAACGGACGGCACCACGAGATGGCCCTCGCCGACCACAACACGAATACCTACTCAGATCTCGGGGGAACAACTATCGTGACCCTTTCCCCCTCGTCTGAAGCTTTTAACCTTCTCTTCCCCGCCTTCTTCTCCCCTTTCTCACAAAAAAACGCCCTCAACGAGCATTGGGCCACGAGTTCACCCACACCTCAAGCCAGCGAATAAGGGTTTTTGTAATTCCCACACCAACGCTCAACCAACGGAATCACAAAGCAACGCCCCCACGGTATTGCCCACCAATCACCCACTACGAACAACCAATAGTACATCTCACGGCAACGCAGCCACACGACCCAATCAACGAATGTATATTTGAGTTTCCAATATCGGTTGACGGACGGATAATCCACAATGGCACGCTGCACTTTCTGTGGGAAGCACGGGCACTTAATGTCCCAGGGCTGGCATCACGCGAGGTACATACGGGAGCAGATGGACAGACATTCGGAACTGGATGAAGGGTCCGAGATTGGTTCGGAGATGGATCAGATCGGGGGGGACTCAGAGCACAAGGAGGACGAAACAGAGGACGAGGAGAAAGACGTGAGTTGGGGAGAGATACGGACAAGACGAGAGCTGGAGGCAATCAGGGATCTGATGCAGGAGCTGGAGATTAGGGGGAACATTAACCCGATGGCAGTCTGGCATCTCCGGGGTATTATGCGGATCATGGGACTCGATTGCTACTGCGCCTCACATGTACAATTTTGGGAGAAGGTGGACACGGCTGTTCAAAGCGCCTGTACACAAACCACACCTCCGTCACTCACATCATCGGGGAGCCAAATCCCTCCGCCACCGACACCTCCACCGGCGCCACCTACGACCAGCTCTGCGACACAGACACCACCACCGATGCCCCCACAGGTGCCATAAATCACCAGCTCCACGACCCAAACCAGATCACAACGCAAAGCCACGGTCAACAGCGTCACAGCGCAAACTCAGAATGCTCCTGCACCCCCAGTTCGCACCTACGCGGAGGTGGCGGTCCAGGTAACGGGTCAGAGCAAAAGCGAGAACGACAAGGCCAACGAGAGAGGCATCACCACACAAGCGTCAGGCACCACCGAGAATCCGCAAGGCTGCAACCACACAGAAAAAGATACAACCGGTGGTCTTGCATGCAGCCCCACTACGATACAAGCCGGGGATGATGCGGCGATGGCTGGAGGAGGACAATAAAGGCGTGGAGATCACGGGGATTAGGTGGTTGTTGAAGGATCACGGACTGGAGAAAACAGCGTCTTCTCTGGTCGTCTACATGAGATCTGCGGAGGGGTGGGGAGCCTGAGGATGGGTAGGAGACTCTTCCGCACAGCGAATTACGAATGGGGCCGTGGCAGCATGGGTAAGGGCAACCAAAAGTCACACGGGGAGTGATTTGTGTATTGTCATATCACCAGCGAGGGTTTGCGGGGGGTAAAG
>Ga0307511_10003276_pt1 | contig 16649 bp, 19 predicted proteins | sample 13_EM_MG_FD_200266 | JGI IMG/M metagenome (GOLD analysis project Ga0307511, IMG submission 200266) | Populus trichocarpa ectomycorrhiza microbial communities from riparian zone in the Pacific Northwest, United States - 13_EM | ecosystem: Host-associated > Plants > Roots > Unclassified | place... | reverse complement strand
GAATTAATTAGGTTTTCGGAAGAGGGTGGTCAGCTCACCCACACCAGTTTATTCCACACAAATAAACTTGATCGCAAGAAGGCAAGGAAAAGGTATAAGTATCAGCACTGAAGAGTCAATCCAGACGAAACCAACAGTGACATTACAGTCAAGTTGTCTGCTTCGTAATACTCTTCAGGAATTCTAACAATTCTTCTCTCTCCCCCCCGTCTTTCTCTTGTCTTCTTTGTTCTTTTTCCTCTGGACTGTTGTTATACTAGTTTCCCCTCGATGTTGCTAGTCCGACAGGGAACCGGCTCTTATTTTATCGGTTGATCTTCTTGGACCAGGATCGGTGTGTGGGCATGGATGTGTATGTAGCAACAGTAGAGTGGCTTCGTGCGTCTTAGCAATTCTTAGAAGACAGTATTACTGGGTCTATGCCACAGATATCTCAACTGTTTTCTTCTTAGGTGCGTTTCAGCAGAGCGCCGGGCTCATAACCTGTAAAGATTACAAGGTTATGGAGCGGAAGAATCTTGGTAGAGAGAGAAGTAGAGATATATTCGTCAAGACTATGTAGAGATCGCTATAGTATGAATACTATGGTTCTACTGCCTTATCCACCCCCTTTTTTCTTCGCCGGATTTCGTCCCTTATATCCCTCGATACTTAATTCAAACTTGCCCTTTTGGTCATCCTAGTTCCTACCCACATAATTCAAAGTTGCCTTTTTCTGCCCATGATCGACCTTCCGTTCGGCCTTGCATTCGGCCGAGAGTATTTCCTACAATTTCCGCTTCAGCTCACCTCCACTCATCCCGGCTGTAAATTTCTGTAGGATTGTCGTATATGAGTAGAAGCCTCGTCGCTAGTCATTTATACAAAACGATGGAAGAGATAGTGGCGATGAAGATGGGCGGGAAACAATTTCTAACAGAGAAATATGACTAGTATAAGGGTCACCCGCAGTTGGACGGGAAAGCGGGGATTTCAAAGAGACGGAAGTTACACACGTTACACATGTGGTGAGGAGCTTGACGATTGGACACCGGCGGTGACGGGGGGTGGGTTATCGGTCATCGGGTGTTTTTTCTCCCTACGGGTGGCGATATATCTTTCTTTATTTGGTTTCTTTTCCTTTTCAGTGCGTCGCTTCTTCGAGGGGTATCTAGTCTTGTACGTAGATACGGGGCAGGGAATGGCCCGGAGGTTGGAGAATGCTCCCGAGTCCCCACTGTGCATGCGCTCCCTCGCCATATACAATAGTATGAATACGAGTACTGATTTACCAAAAAATAAGTACATTTACCAAGTTTGATAGGTCCACCACCAGGGCTCGGGTTTAATTGTTAGTGCTTGGCAGGTTTGGGACCGGCAAAACGCTATGCATGCTATTAGAGAGTTATGCTATTATCACCATAGTCCCGAGCTCGAGCTGGCGGGGTCTATGCTAATAGAGAGGTTATGCGTATATAGAGGATGCTATTATAGAGGTTTGACTGTATATTCTGAAACATTTAGCTTCTGTGCATCCATCTCAGTCGTATAGAATTTTTATACACCTTCCACGCCCGATGGATCACATCACTCAAATCCACCATGCAGCTAGGCACCGGAATATCATCTCTGGCGTAGCTATCCCAAAATGGTTTAAACGCCAATCCGCCACAACGCTTAACCTCCTGCCACAGGACAAATCCAATCAAGCAAAACCTGCCCCCCCGCTGTAACATACCTACGGGCAATAGTACCTCCACACGTGGAGGCAGCATGAGAAAGGTATTGGGAATGAGTGGGGAAAAGACGGGAGCGTTCGGAGAGTTGACGAAGCGGCAGTGCAGGGTTAGCACCGGCACAGAGTCAGAAGACATAGTTAGAGTGGGTTAAGTATGCTGCGTATGGGACACAGGCAGGGGAGACTCCGCCAGCAGAATACCCTTTTGTGCTCAGGAGGGTAGGAGGGCCACGCAGCCTAATGAGCGTTTAGAAAGGTGGTGTACGCACAGTACATACATACTGTACATAGGTACATATCGCATACATTGTGCTGAATTCAGCTGCATTTATGTTATTCCGAGCCAATCTGGCTAGAGCAAGACCTGATTCCTCGCTGTTTTGGTAATCCTTACAGCTTGAAATATACATATATCGTTGTCACGATCAACAAACGACCGGCACATGGCAACGCATACGGAGTCTTCTCTATGCCGTGTTCCTAGCATGCTAATGCCCGGGAAGTATTTTAGACTAGGTTACCTATAAGTGTCAATCGAATAACTATTTTAAACATTAACCGGTTTGTTGAGGCTAGGCTCCCTTTGAACTAGCCTTAGCTCCGCTCAACAATAATGTCTTGAGGTTACAAAACGTAATCAGTGGGCTGTCTAAAGGGACGGGTAAACTTTAGTCATAGGTGTTCTGACCCATACGTCAATACGGCTCACTCATAAATCTGACAGCTACAATAAAATTTTATCATAATTATCTCACATATACGGAACTATTGAGAAATACGGGACTATGGAACACTACGGATAAATAGAAAAATATAATATATAAATACATAAATACTAGAAAGTCTAGGCCTCTTGATTTGAATAATACATTGAATACTCGAGTGCTACGGAAGAGGGATTGATCTAGTATATTTTATTTATATACCTCTGGAGGACTTGATTTTCTCGTATTTTCATTTATTTCTATATTATATTTTTCTATTTATCCGTAGTGCTCCATAGTCTCGTATTTCTCAATAGTTCCGTATATATGAGATAATTATATCAAAATATTATTGTGGCTGTCAGATTGATAGGTGGGCCAGCCCAACCATCTTTAGCGTCCCATTGATGAATGGGCCGTATTGACGTATGGGTCACAACACTTAAAATAGGCTCAGGGCTTCCACACCACACCAGATATACTTGCAGTGCTGTTTCTTTCTGCTGTGGACACATTCATCCGGTTTGTTTCCAGGTCACATACACCAGTGCACGTGCTCATACCTCCCCCACACAGTTTGCAAAGATCAAGCAACCCTAACAACCGCAACCGCCTTGACAAACAAGCAGGGCCCCAATAGAAAATATTTGTGCTTCCCCCTATCTATCCAACCCTCAAACAGCAACTTCGTCCACTCTCTCACGACAGATAGCTTTACCCCATGGCCGGAGTTTGGTTCATCTGTTGGTGGCACACAGTTTTGAGAGCCGTAGAAGCTATCATAGGAATCCATTTCCAGGCGGTGTCATACCAGGGACGACCTGCGCAAATTCAATGATAATGGGTGGAGAATATAAGCCATTTTCATCAGAACTTCGTGGCACAGAGATACAAGTTACTAACGCCTGATGGTTCCCCCCATCCGCAGTAGCTCCTCTTGAGAAATGTTGGTCTATTCCCGGTATGGTAATCAATGACAGGAAGTTGTTGTTGATGAACTCGGTAATACACATGTGGAACTAAATGAAGCAACAAAAGGTTGTGTGGGAAGTATACTACATGGGCATCGTTTTTATCCCCAAAGAATAGGTGCTATTATTGCTCTCACCTTAGCTAGCTTTCGACTCACGACTTTCTCGCCCCCGGGGAAAAAGGGTCTCTTTTTGGGAACCCGCTGTGTTCTCGTGAACTGGATTTGCTCATTGAGAATGTGTAATCTCCTATATGAAACAGAAATATGCCCCAATTAGCCCGGAATACTCTAATCCTAATACCACTACCCTCCCGATCCCTGACTGGGCACGTATACCTTATTAGGTACCAGATAAAATTGAAATTGGAATGGTTACCACCCCATCAGAGGCTGCCGTCTTTGGCGTGATACACTTTGCCTCACTCCGGAGTGAATGCGCAAGTGTGAGGGACCATATCTAGATCATCATGTGCATGCCGCACGATGTGTGCTGACGAATATACCTTCGTATGATATATGCTGTTATCGGAAGAAGTTGAGGGACTTGCTTGAGTCAGGTTGGCAGCAAATGGAATTATGTACACACATTCAGTGGGACTCAATTATCTTATAGTATATTGATATATAGTACCCGCTTATGACTAACCTGTTGTTGGCCTGATAGAAAGAGCAATTATTGCTTAGTAGACTCGCAATCGGATGTGGACTAGGGTTCGGCAATGCAGGTAAAACATGTCCAGAGTCACGTGACGGTATCCTTGGGATTGGGCAAAAAACATTTGGATGTAGATACTGCAGTATGTAGCTTTGAGTATGCATCATGCCTTGTTGCTTCCAGTAGGCCTACTGAATGAAGAATGGCATCTGCTCCTTCAAATCAAGGTTTTAAGCTTTGGTGGCATATTGTAAACCTAGCGAACATGGTTCCTTGTCCAAAAGGCTTCTTGCATCACGACCTGTGGGCAACTTTTACCGTTCCACAGGTTTCACTTTGAAACTCGATTTTGTAGTGCATGTCTTGTACTGTAGGTACAGTGCATAGGGGAAAGTATCCGCGACCCCAGAGCGTGAGACTTACAGCTGTGCTTAGAACATGACCAGCCAATCGCTGCATAAAAAGAGGAGTCGCAGATGCATTCCCCCAGGCATTGTATGTATGGTGCAGTCTACCATACAACTAATAAGTAGGTACAGATCTTAGCCTTAAGGTCGCGCACATCCGGAGGGCATTTCCCATTGCAACCTATCCGGGCCTACTGAATATTCGAGGTCATGGTCTGGTGTGAGCTTGGATTTCGATACGTTCCTACAATTCGGGACCCAGTGGATCGAGAACTGCCTCTACCGATCATTATATTGATCCATCTACGGTCTGATGAGGGTCGCTATATTAGAAATATGAATGTAGATATCCGAAACGGTAATCCAGTCATGCAAAGTACTTGATTTCCGGTTAAACCATGTGTTCAGAAACAAACGTATTAAGAGAATTTCGAGCCTTTGACTTCATGCAGTCTCGGAGTAATCTGGAAGAAAGCTGCATACATAATCTCATTCCAATGTGGCCATCACAGACCTAGGCATGTGACCAAAGAATCGACCAAGTCACACCACAATCATAGATCTACCTTCGGCGTCAAAACCAATGTGCCGCCGTAAATGGAGTTACCTCTACCTTACATATGTCTGCAACCGCGGATTCCTCCGCCCCCTCCTCCGGCATCTCGCGAATTCCCCTTGCCAGGTAGCCTGTGTGGCTAACCTCAGGCTCTCCGTCCCCTGGCCTGCTAATATTGGGGGCAGAAGCTTATTCTCAAAGTTTCGCAAAAAGAGATATTGAAATTAACTCCAGCTTTTAGAAAAGGGGGCTATTGATAGGTTAGAGTGGTGGGACATGGCGGAGGGTGATGAGAATTTGGGTGTCGTGGACTGGGATTGTGGAGGAGAATGTGGAGACGCACGTGGTACAGACCGGGGGTGATGGGCGGAAAGTAGGAGTGCTCACCACTGAGGCTCGAGAAAACTCGGAAGTGAAGGTGGCAGTCGTCATGTAACCGGGTTCCAGGGGTGCTCAGGTCAATGCCCCCCCACAGCTACCGTGGTGAAAATCTTTTCGAAAACCTCAGCTTGCCCACTGGAAGGGGAAATAGGGAATGTGCTTTGGTTCATGGAGGTGCCGCCTGTGTAAGTCAAACTCAATATAGTAATTCTTATTGGACGGAGGACACAAAAGGAAGAAAAAAAAATACCAAGGACAGTGCCAAAATCCGTGCAAAATACATGCAAAGAGAAAGAAGAGGAGGAAAGGAAGAACAAACTGGGATCGATGACGGCTAACGGCTGACGGCATCCTATTGGGGGCAAATACCTTTTGTATCTCTGGTTGCCTCGAGTAGCATCCTCTCGGGCTTGCTATGAGGTCGCACTGGTACTTTTGCTGATGGCTATGGCAAAGTGCCGTACCGAATACCTAAATGCAGATGACCCCCGGTCTATGGCTCCTGAGGCGTTTTAGTTCCGAAATATAGCACCCACATTTCGTACCAGAAGCATAGTGAAGTGTTGGATTCACCATTTATTCCTGTCGGTCTAGACCTGGCCATGGTTTCTTCAGAATGTGCATAACAGAATCACCCCAAATCAAACCACCTGGGGAAACTATCTGGTCACAGAATTTTTAGCATGTGAATGTTGTCTGTACACCACTCTAACCGCATATGAGCACTGAATAAGTAAAATAAAATAAAAAGTACAGCGCTCTGGAAGAACCAAACACATTTAGGCTCTACTTCGATTTTTTTTTTTTAATAACTCATTACTCGTATGTTTCTCGGTAAGAGGGATATGACGAGCCTATCGGAACTCCGGTAGGGTTCAAGGAGACCCAAGTTAATCTGGGAGTCCTGCGCGCGCTGAAAGCATTAAAGTACAAATAATAACCGCTAGCACCCCGCCGCCTCCGCCCTCTTATCATCCGGCTCCCCAAGAAGAAACCCTCCGCCGCCACGCCCTTCCCCGCCCTCCCCCGTGTGTACGAGCCACGATCCTGTCCCCTCCCCCGCCACCACCCTCTTCTATCCCTCCGACTCCTCTCTTCCGACTCTCCCAACTCCGGTTCGACTCCTCCCGCCGTTCTGTTCCTCCCCGGCTTCCAAAGGCTAGCTCCACGTCACATAACCAGCGAGGGGCTGGGGGAAAATCGTTGCGGATTTTAGCAGTGTCAATAGTGGGGTGGCGGCCTTCATGAAGTTGGTGTAGGCAGTCGGAGTATGCCTCTATCGCACAGTAAGAGGGGTCGTCCCCTTCCTTTCTCCAGTCGGGTGGGTCCAGTTCTTCCCAGGTGCGTCGGCCCCTCAGGTGTTCCCTCCTTTGTGTATGATGTGCGGGGCAAGAAAAGACTCTACTTCAAGAACACTGTGTATGTGTTCTGACCCATTCAGGAATGCGGCCCATTGGCCAATGGGACGCTATTGCTGGTTTGGACGGCCCATTCACCAATCGCACTAGTGAGCGACCCATTGAGCAATGAGTCGCTCACTACTCAGTAGTGCGATTGGTGAATGGGTCAGAACATATGCAGCCTTGCGTTGGAATTCTGCGGGACGATGCATACACTTTGAAGTGCCTAGTTTTCGTTATACAAAAGTAATATCAATCACAAATTCTTCAGCTTTCCATTTTTCTGATGTCTCTCTTGACCCATAATCGTCCTGAGCTGGTCCAGACAGGCCAGCGCCGCATACACATGGCTCCGTACAGACCGAGGACCACAACGCGCATGGCTCGCATATATAAAAAGAGCAGACAGCCCGGCATGCCCCGAATGCAACCATCCTAATGAGACAGGCGCACACATCACTTCCACTACCTAGCCCACTCCCGTACCCACATCCCTGCCTTCCCCTCGGGCCCCAAATGGGACGCCCTCATCAAACCAGGATGGTGGGAGAACACAGATGGCGAAACCTACGATGTATTCGAAGCCTTCTTCGACCACCTACACCACTCCATCATTTCCAGACCGCCCACCTAGCGGCCCCGAGTACCTCCCAGCTAAGACGCTCTCCCCATCGCGCCCCCTACACAGGCAGCTCCTACCAACCTCACTACTTCCACGGTCAAGACGTCCCCTGCTCCTTGTCCTCTCATTTCCGCTCAACTCAGGTTTTCTACCTAATCCCATAGTCAAGATGTTCCATGCGCCTTGTTCTTTCATCTTCGTTTAACTCTAAGAGACGCTCATCTCATTTGTCTCTATCTCTGACCTCTTTCTCTTGTACATAACGCCGGCACGGTCGGACTAACTCGGCCGCTGCCTGAACCCAACCGGGCTTCCGGTTGGCTCACCATGGCCCCTCGTGCGGCTACATATGAGTATCTGAGTATATATAAAATTTTTAAAAAGATCTTGACCCATAATTTTGTGCTAAAACATAGGTGTAAGAGTTGATCACCGTGGCAAATACAACGTCTACGTCAAGAAGCTCCTACCAATGCCGGTGGGCAGCGCTAGCCCCATGTATTGGAGGCTAGTACAAGATTCAATAAACGAACCAAGCTTAAGGTCGATTCTCATGTAGGCTTTTTAAGAAAAGTAGCCGTATAGCCACATTCATGGCTGTGAATGCCTAAATACACTACTAATGCAACCGGCTACTTAGTAGACATGTATAAGATCATATAGATATGCCCGCGGCCGTTTCAGAGGGCATAATGCTATTTAGTTAGCCCGATCCCTACATTGAATGTGGTATATGTAGTACTGTAGGTAGGCACATGTTCACGTCTACCAGCCGGGATCTGCATCACGATTGCTAGATGGCAATGTCTCGATAGGAGCAAACCGGACCCCGGAAGCTGCAGGTTCCCGGGGCGGATGATGTGCTGTTCAAAGCCTTGTCATTTGCAAGAAACTGCCGCTACACAATGATCATGGGGTTCTTGAGTTGTTTCCATGCCCATCCCCTTACAACTGGTTAAAGGAGTCAGAGCGAAGGTGTGTGCCTCAGCGATCAGCAGGACGACTCAGAGCGATAAGTACAGGTAGAGTTGCCCTGAACTTTATCTAGGTATGTCGCAACTGATCTTGTTGACACCACCCGGTAATTAGGCCTGGGCAGAATGGGTAATTATACTCAGCTACACCTACCCAGGAGACTTCATAGGTGGTGAGATACCAGCTGGAGACGATGAGCATGAAATAAGCATCGAAACACCTAATTTGGGCATTTGGAGTTCGGTCGTAAGCTTCCAGGTATATAGTACGAAAGCTCGAGCTTCAACACCCGATTACCGCTGCAAGAACTTCTCCACACCTGCTTTCAATTGCTCCTGGTTAGGGTTAGGCTGTTGCCAGTGCAATTCCCCACTGCCCGTTTCCGATTGGCTTGTGGAACTATAGCTAGCGCTCCATACTATGGCCATCATACATATGTACAGAGGTACTATGGTCGTCAGACCTGGTGCCGGTGGTACATTCATCAATGGCAAACGGGATCACATGATTATAAACCTTCCACAGCGCAAGGCACCAACTCTTTGCTATAATGCAATATAAAATCCCCTTATCCCCCACTTCTAAACTTCAAATCCAACCGGCCTTCTTTATCTTCCTTCACCAGCGTTCTCATCTCACGCACTCACTAACGTTACCAACACATTCTCATACACAACCTTAACCGCCCGTACCCCAAGATTAAAATGGCCTACGCAACGGGAAACAGAGTCAAGTTCTACGATTCCTGTAAGTTCTACCACCTCACACAGGTATCTATGTCCCCAACGAGGGCATTGCATCCAGCTAATCCATCTACAGCGAACGCTATCTGCTATGGTGTAGTCAAGTCCACCCTCAACGGCCAGGGGAACTATTCGGTAACTCCTTACCCTTTCTTGTTCCCTAAAAATTGCGGTGGGGGTTCATGAAGTCTAATATGTATACCACTTTGGGACTACCGAATGTATAGATTCTACCAGACAATACAGCGAGCACGATTATTGTTCATCAAGACAACATTATCTCTCTGGCTACCTAAACTCCTAGTAACCCTGATTGCCTACAACGCCGAAGGACAGCGCGTAGACGGTACTCCGTAGGCATAGGTGCCGCTTGCAGAAGGACTAGGAAGAGTGGATGAATATCTTTTCTTTGGTTTTGCCTTGGGATTCAGGTCTGGGATCATGCAATTATGGGATTTGTTTAACGTATGGGAATAAACATTTATTAGGAAATACAAATTCGGTGATTGAACAAATTATTGAGCTCATTTACTACAATTACGCTTGATAAGGCGGACAGGAATTCTCAAGAGTGATGCTGTTGATGGCACTGTGCCCCTCTAAATTCATTCGTGTATTGCACTCCTCAAATAGTTATCTTACGAGATTCCAGATAGTATACACGATGTATTCAGCCTTTTCAGCACCAGACATCCTATAAGAATAATTACCCGCCCGTGCCAGTCTGACTAATACTAACTCCCCACACACGTACCGTAATAGCTCGCGAATAAGTACCGGCAGCCAGACAGTAAGTACTCTTACACAATTTAGGCCGCTAACAAGCCAAGCATGGCTGAGGTATCCGAATCTTGCACTAGACAGTAAATCTTTCATATAGGACAGTAGAACTCCGAGGCTTCTTGCGTGTACTACAGCCGAGCCTGTCTTATGGCATGACGTCCGTCAGGGCACTTCTTATGCATTAATGGAGGTTATGAGGTATGTGTGAAAATGAGAAAAGTTGCGTATTTTCAACTAGATACAGGATACCCCGACCCCTTCACGGCCCCAATCTCTCACTCCACTCCAACCACTTTTCAATGGCATTAGTAAATATACTCCGTCTCAGACCCAACAGATATGGCGGGAGCGCTCAGCTGATCAATAACATGCAGCAGACAAATTCTGAATCAATGTGAGCTTGCGGATATGAAATCTGAAAATTTCCAAGAAGAGTGAATTACTGATATTGAGAACTCCCTTTGTGCATATATATTTTTACAACATCGGGGGCGGGCCCTTCCCACCTTTGTACTACCACTACCTACAACGTTCCCATTTTTTATATACATTGTTTTAAAAAAAACTCTACCATATTCCCAGATTCAACCTTTTCTCTGCAGATATTTAACACTGCATATCCGTATAGTGCCTCCCCGGGCGGGCCTAGGCTCAGTGTAGCAAATGAATTATCCGCCATTTAGCCCACAGTAGACATGCACTATCAGAGTCCGGGGTTGATACAACAGGTATGCAGATTTTCTTTAATAATGTTAATTTCCCCTAACAAAAAAATTCATCAGCGGCTTGCTATGCACTTTCGCCGAATAGGCGCTTTGACCGGACGCAATGTCACAGGCTCGACTGTATATTCTTATGCCAAAGGTATTGTTATCTATTACATCACCAGAAAGCCTTAAGAGTATTTACAGCGGGGACATGGCTAAAGAACGAAATACCAGTACTACACAGCTTTGCCAATACTGTTCCTTCATATAAATGATGACTTTGCCAGAATGCGAAGAATCTTACTTATACCAAATACATCTATATCCTGCATGAGAGGCTGGTGGAGGTCAGATTCTTATGTCGGATAGATTATGTCGGATATAGTTACAATATATTGTATTAATCAATATTTGCGCATGGCCTTCAACTCACGCGCGACCTTGGCCTTGCTTCACGCACCAAAAGGCCATCTAGCTAAACCATGGCCATCTTCACGCTCACATATAACCCAAAACTCCCCTAGGGTCCACAATGGAGTGAAAGTAGTGCCATTGGTCCTGCTTTGTGACATTCGGCAATCTGCTGTTGACTTCCTGCGGTGTCATAATTTTCATAGCAGCCGTAAGATAACCCTCTTGTCTTCTATATCGGATCAAGTAGATCAAAATCTACGGGTGCTAGTGAATGAATTACTCGCAGGTCCACGCTGTACCGGATACCATAGTACTGCAAGCACAGGAATACAACACCTGTGCAATACCTGATTTGATCCCAGGATCAACCCCCAAGCAGGAGAACCTCCTACAGACGCCTATACCCCCGCAGGACCCAAGGCTCCGCCCTGGGTTCAATTATCCAGAGAGCCTAAGGTTGCTAGCGTATTTTAACCGGCCCATCTCGATGCCATTGGTCAAGTATCTCGCAAGACCCGTGGTGGTTCACCGTCCCCGGAACGAAGAACCCGCTCATCACAGTTCAAGTAAAACAGTGACCAGCCCAGGACAGCCTCGATCAGACGGTCCGGTGCCACGCAATCCTATCAAGAAAAGGAAGGCCTCTGAGATCCAATCCCAAGACCTTTCCCATCAGCGCTGGCCAAGAACCCTAGCCACACAAACCCCTGGTAGTAAGCTAAACACACACCCCAGAAACAGCACGAGACCCTGGGAAATGAGGGGCTTCGACCTAACTACAGACCAACGCCCGGACCGTTCCCATCCGCGGCGCCCAAGAGCCCTTGTCACAGAAACTCTTGACAGTAAGTTGAACGCACTCTCCAGAAATGTCAATGATCTGAACTTCCGCCTCAGGGCAGCAGGGAGCCCCCCATCACCTATATGGAGGGAGTGTTTAAATTACGCCATAGAACTTACCAGTCTTGCTAAAGAATTTGAACTTGAAATAATTATAAATACCAGCTCCGCAAAGTCTCGCCTTCCGGCCTGGCTGAAGATGAACAATGACATTCAAGTTCTGAAAGGGATATTGAGGGGTATGGCGGTGGAAATGCTAAGGTTGGAAGGGATACGCTAAAGGGGATGTGGTGCCAGGGGAACCTACTAGCTGCTGCTGGTATGTGACGAAACTACTGAGTAACACCGGTGCGTTGAATTAGGTAACCAATCATTGTGGGTTTGCGCGAAAAATATAGAGCCTTAATACCAAGGCCGTTATGTCATTTTCTCAATGGATTAATTGATGTATAACCATAAACAGAATTATGAGGCCTTTCTCTACTAATCTAATCTCATCCGCCTTGGCAAAGCAGTTTTCATCCGTACGGCTCGTATTTCCGGTGAGGCCAAAGTCTAAACATAAGCTTTACAGCCTATTTAGTCAAGGGGTCACCCAGACATTAAAAACTCTTGTCTTGCAGAATTGGCCTCTTGTCCAAATGAGCCGCCGTAGTATCGGTCAGAACACAGCCATGCTCGAGTTCTTGCGAAACTTGACCCTCGCGGGGATTTTGTAGTTCTCTTCAAATCGTCCTGAAAGTAGGACATTCGTGATGTGCTCGTCTCGGTCTATCGAATTCTGTTTTCTCCGACGTCGGAAACCCTCTGGTCGGCCAGGTGGGCTCGTCCTGCACAGTGTTGTCGGTGACCGCCGTGTCCGAGGGTACCCCTGGGGCTCGAGCCCTAAAATATATGGGAAAAGCTCGAGCCTGCCTTGAAAAATGACGAGCCGGCTCGTGCCCAGGCATATCCGAGGGAACTATTCACCTCTATGGATAGTCACTGGCCACCCGGGTCGATTCTTGCGTTTTGCGGGGTGTTCGATATTTCTAGAAGTCAGATAGACGTTGGGATCAATTAGGTCTCTATTTGTTTTCTGTCGCCGTGTAAGTCTAAATAAATTCTGTTATTACGGTGCTGCTCAGGTTTTGGAAGATGTAGGGCCTTACTTAAGAAATGTGAAAGCCTAGAAGCCTTAGCAGGAAATAGATGTTAGAATGCAGTGCATGTCATTCCGCCCATACCTGGCTATACTGTCATCACCTTGCTACCGGTACCCGGGTCTCCTGTGACTAATCGACACTAGAGGCTCCGTTCGTTCTTTATGTAAGCAGAAAGCCTAGTTTCCTATCTCACTTTATATAGGTACTAGACAGCCACTTTCTCTAGGCATATGTTGATTGTAGATGTATTACGCTACGATAACTTTGTGGTATGCTGCACAGAGTCCTATCCGCCTGACCGATTCGCTTATTGGTTGATCGATTGGCCAATCGGGTGCTATTTACAATTCGTTTGACCAATCCACTTTTTGAAAATGCGCCCTCGTGAACATTTGATAAGTGACCGGATATTAACACATCAGCATCAAACATTTATAACTAGACTAAAGTATTTCGTTCTTTGCCAAAGGGTTTTGGTTGCATCACCATTGTTGCGTCATGCTTTAGATAGCGTAATTCACGGTTGAGCCTCTCGGGTTCATACTGTAGAGGCACCCGGGCGCCTCGGAATTGAAGTTACAAAAGTGCTCTAGTTGATCTATAGGAACGTTCCGTCGCAACTTCAAGAATTGAGTCTCAACCCCCTCCTCTGTAGCATCTTCTACCACCATGGGGAGATGTGTTGTCCGTCCCCCACCTCATTTGGGTTTAGGGGGTCGACTCTGTCGTAAGGGGGTGTGGAGACTTCTTCCTGGAGCGCTTCAACCCACCAGAAGCAGTCCTCCAAATTAGCATCACCAGTTGTCCTCCCCAAGCAGGCTGCCCCACACCCCCCAGGCGGCAGCAACCTCCATCGAATGTAGGGCTCAACTGCGTCCTCTACCGGCCAGGCGACAATGCAGGCCGCCAGAGGCCTGGCCTGAGGGCCGAGGTCCGTGCTGGCCTGAAACAGCCTGGACCGGCCCCGGCGGAAGAGGCGGTGGCCTGGGGCGGCCACCAGGCGATGCAGGCCAGTCCAGGCGGTCCAGGCGGTCCAGGCCGGTCCAGGCGGTCCAGGCGGGCGGTCCAGGCGGGCGGTCCAGGCGGGCGGTCTAGGCGGGCGGTCCATGCGGGCGGTCCAGGCGGGCCCAGGCAAATGCTTGGGCTGCCTGATCATTCAGGCGGGGCCTTGGCTAAGCCATACCCCGTCCAGGCCGCCTCGGGCCCTCGCGGTGGGTGGCCTTGCCCGCCCGTTGCGATGACTGGGGCTCAAAATTACAGATTAACACCGAGCTCATGATCCATATATCTACTATGAATGTAGCGTCATGTTTGGCCCCCTCTCTCATAGTACGACTCCATATTATAAAGGGTGGGATGTGCACTCCAGCAGCGCTGATCATTGCTGTCTCCAAAATGCCGTAGAAGTCCGAACGCCAGGCTTCGAGTAAGGAAGCGGTAAACTTTGTACTGGTTAATAATATGTGCGGAGGAGGGGGCAGTCATGTGGGAGGGGGCGGTTCGGGAAGTGGTCGAGGAGGTAGTCGCAGAGGACATTGGGTAGGCCGTCGAGGGAGTGAGGGAGCAGCAGCCCATAGTGTAAGAAAAACTCTCCCGACCTGATCCGAGAGTATATTATGTTGGGGCCTGACCTTATCTGAGAAGCATATAATGTTGGGGTGAGGGAGATATATGACTGAAATGTATATCATATTGAGGTATTGCGACATATGTCATATATGACATATAGGCCGCGATAACCCGAAGCAGAGATATCATGTGAGGGATGGAACGCATGTGTACAGGCTGGTATAAACCAGCGAGAGAGAAGATATGCAATATACATCGGATGAACTCATTAACCTACTCTCCTTCATATACACTTGCCATATATACCTTTTTACACAGAGGTGATCGTAGAAGATAGCGGGGTTATGACGGAGACGGGTCACAGAGGTAGCTGTAAAGGAGGAGTAAGTCGCCGAGGAGGGGGCGATTGCGGAGGCGGATTGATTGCGGGAGAGAAGCTGCTGGTATTGCGCTTGCGGTCTCAGGGGTTGACAGTCAGCTCTCTAGGCTCTGGAGAGTTTTGCCATTCGTTAACAATATCCTCTGCAATCTGAGGCCATAATCAGCACCTAGTACCTACAAGATACCTGCATCTCAACATAGTCTGCAAACGCCCGCCCTTCGCGGGATAGTCACATCTGGCTACTCATTCTTGATTGCCACCTGTAGCTGGTGTTCAGTGTATTTTGGCACACCTATGTTCGTGGGGTAGGTATCGCAATATTGATAATGGTTTGTCAGGACGGGCACGTGACTGAATGGGATGACGTGACATTGGCCATGGGGTGTTTCAGATGAGCATCGCATGAGACTTGTGTCACATCAATTATGGCTGGGATACGGAGGGGATCCAACCCTGGGCCTGAGCAACCCGACGACTGTAGGTACCCATGCATGGTGGACACGGACTGAGCCGTGCACGAGGCTGAATTTCACAAATCTTATCGCTGGTCTTCTTGGGAACTCTGCATGAACCGGTACCGTACTGTACATGCATACGCGACATGTAACTAAGTGCCTTTTGCAGCCGAGCCTCCCAACTACCTCTGCGTTGTCCGGGGAAAAAAACAGCACTTACGACATTGATCCAATGACGGCGAATGAGATGCAAGTCACTTTGAGCCAATACCATCCCAAAGAGGGAATCCGGAGCGATCCAAGCCGCGCGCCGTACCTGAACACCCGTGTACACGCGCCAGATCCCGTGGTCTACGACCAATTGTGAGCATTCAGACAGGGGGGATACAACGCCCTCTACCGTATTAAGATTGGCGTTCTATGGGCCAACCGAGAATCGCTGTGCTGGTCTTAGTACGACGTTGAGACCTAATTTGGATCAAGACGTCTAGATCTATATCCTTGGTTGGAAATAATCCCCCACCATCGGGGCCTGCTTTGTCTCCTGCTAATACCTGTGTAACAACCTGGCTAAGACAGTTAATCTTTTGTTCCTTCGGAGAAAAAAAGAAAAAAAGAAAACCCACGAAACACGTCAAATGGAGGTCAGGAGGTATAAGATGGATCGGACCCCGTCTCTGTTAGGGGCGTCAGATTTCTCCCAAACTCCGAATATCACTCGGTTTCACGCGTAGGTAGGTAGTAAGTCGCTCGCTATGGTCTCCCTTTCACTTTTCTCCTTCATCGCTTCTTTGGCGTTATCGGTAGTGGCAACTCCGGTCAATAATATTCCCCTCGGATCATCCCCTTTGCAGGTTGCCATCACACCGGGGGATGCAAACGCGATTGTAACGATCGCTCTAACTAACGTTGGATCTGGTGATTTGGAAATCCTCAATCTGGGGACTTTTCTCTTTGATTCTCCAATTGAGAAGGTGGATGTATACCGAAATGGTAAGTTTCACCGTCCCAATAAACAATTGGGGGATGTTGGACTGAATCCAATGTATCCGAAATAACAGGAGAACGGCTTAAATTCAAGGGGTTTTTGATGCACTATGATTTCCGACACCTCTGGGATTCATCCTTCACCGTCATTCGCGCGGGACAAACAATTGAGAAGCCAGTAGAACTCGCTGGATTATACGATTTCACCGAAACCGGCACCTACAACATTGAAGC
>Ga0307511_10003275_pt1 | contig 16651 bp, 15 predicted proteins | sample 13_EM_MG_FD_200266 | JGI IMG/M metagenome (GOLD analysis project Ga0307511, IMG submission 200266) | Populus trichocarpa ectomycorrhiza microbial communities from riparian zone in the Pacific Northwest, United States - 13_EM | ecosystem: Host-associated > Plants > Roots > Unclassified | place... | reverse complement strand
TTAAAATTCAAAATGAAAAATTTAAATGAGGTAGATACAATTTTAGGTATCAAAATAAGAAAACATAGTGGGAGTTTTGTTCTTTGTCAATCTCATTATATTGATAAAGTTTTAAATAAATTTAATTATTTGAATATCAAAGTAGCAAATACTTCATATGTTGTTTCCTGTAAGTTGATAGAAAATACTGGTAGATCAATTGCTCAAATTGAATATGCTAGTGTAATTGGTAGCTTAATATATGTTATGCATTGTAACATCTTCCATTTCAGGGATAAAACGACAATCTCATGTCAATCGAAAAACAGAGTAATAAATTTTTTTTTGTATATATATATATTCACGGTCTTTGTATTAAAATCTACCGAAATTTTGACGAAGTCCCCCCCTATACCGGAAGGTCCCAAGTTATTGACATGGAATTTGTTTACACTTCTAATAACTCGCATCTCATAACTTAATTCCCGACCCAATCATCCTGGGTTTCAATTCCACACTTATACTCACACCTATCAACCATAATATTTATGATATGCATTATATAACAAAATATCATTATGGATGGATAAAAATAAATAAATATAAATACATAGACATGAAATATGGTTATATGAACTACATGGTTAAATTCATTCAATCAAGGTTAAACATTAATTATACAAATTAAGTTATACAAACATTTTTCATGTTTACAAAATACAAATGTATACTCCATAGAACCTAGATTACAAGAAGGGAACATAAGCTAGGATCTACTCCTGTCGTGCATGCGATGATCCTGAAACAAAATACATATTATTGAAAGGTGCATATTACAAAAAAATATAATAACACGAATATCTAACAATTTTAACAGGGTAAAATGCATTCATAGTTCATTCGCTTCTCCCTTCTAGTTTTTTGTAGAATCTCTTCCTTATTCAACTATTAATAACTGTTCCATTTGCCACATTCAACCTTCCTTCCAGACTTTATGAGATCAACCATGATTATTCTTGCTTATCACATTACCGATACCAATTTCACTAGTAACATCATCATCACCCCATAGGAGTCGATGCAAGGTGATCCTCTTACCCGAGATCCTAACATACACTAAATGTATGCTAGTCAATACATGGTGATCCCCTTACCCGGGATCCTAACATGCACTAAATGTATGCTAGTTTACGCCTCAAATCGCACTTCTCATATTTATTTTGTCAGTGATAATTTCATCATTTGGCAATTCACACAACAAGTTTTCACCTTGAATACACAAACATTCCGTAATTCGCATTTCACATTGGTAACATAAATAAATCATGGAATTAACTAGGAAGTATAGGTGCGATTCACCTACCTGTAATAGAAGCTCTACTCGTGCTCCCTTGTTGCTGCTGCACCATGCCTGTGGTCCCTCCCGGTACGAATCAAGGTTTCGATCCCTCATTTTCTTTCTAATGACAACCGACCCTCCCCTTTTCTCTTCTTGTTCAATTTCTCTTGTTATTCCCTTTCCCACCAGTGTTTATTCTACCTATAACCCTTAATCTTGGATGAGTTTTTGAAATTTTGGTGTTTCTCTCTTGATTTGTAAAAATGAATATAAAAACTCCCTCTTTTCTTTCTTTACGTTATCTGCAGATCTGTTTTTGGTGAGAAGAGGAGTACTTATGCTCTATAATTATTCTTATTTGCATTTAGGCTCCTTTTCTTTAATTGTATTCGTTTTGCTCCCACTTCTTTTTAGTTTAGTTTATTTCCTTTAATTTAATCCAACCCCCTTTTTTTTTCTCGGGATTTACATGCATTGTACTAGACTAGATATTGCTTTTATAGTATGTAAATTGTCTAGATACACAAGTAATTTTAGTAAGGATCATTGGAAAACAATTACAAGAATACTTGGTTACTTGAAACAGACTATGAATTTTGGATTATTTTATAATAATTTTCCAGTTGTACTTGAAGGTTATATTGATGTTAGTTGGATAACTAATGCAAGTGATACTAAGTCAACATCTGGATGGGTATTTAATTTAAGAGGTGGTATTGTTTCTTGGGTTTCAAAGAAACAAATATGTATAACTCATTCTACAATGGAATCCGAGTTCATAGCTTTAGCAGTTACAGATAAGGAGGCAGAAAGGTTAAGAAATATGTTATTGGATATTAAGTTGTGGCCACAACTGATGCCATCTATTTCCTTACACTATTATTGTCAAACAACTATGTCTAAGACATTTAGTAAAATTTACAATAGAAAATCTAGATATATCAGCTTAAGACATGAATATATAGTGCAGTTAATTTTTGATGGGATAATTACTATTATGCGTGTTAGATCTTGCAATAATCTAACATATCCTTTCACTAAAGGTCTCTCAAGAGATTTAGTTAGAAAGACTTTTACTAGTATGAGATTAAAGACTATTTAATTAAAGTTACTAATATCAGGAACCCAACTTTTACTAGTTAAGACCATGAATATATAATGGTGCCGCTTTAACAAAAGTTTGAAATTTTTTGTAAATGTTCATAAATTTAGGAAGTAGCACATAACCATATTAGTGTTAAAATAATAGTGAATTTCTATTTTGGATTAATTGGATCATGTGTGTAGTATTTCCAATTCTATTGAATGAAATCTTGATTTAAGCTTTTTTGCCATTATAATTTCTTAAGAATTTTGAAATGCTTACACGAAAAAAGAAAGATTAGATTTATAAACTAATATTACAAATTAAGTGAGTGATTGTTGTTAAATTATAGCTTATATATTATCTAGTTAAAAAAAACTTGAAAATATAAGAGGTTTTGTTATATCTTAAAACACGAGGAAAAAATAATATATTCCCTTGCATCCATCTCAACCTGCTCAGTTTCCCATCGTCTTTGTCAAAGATTATCGAATTTTTTTTTTTTTTTTATTGAGGATCTGATATGTTTCTTCTGCGTCTATCAACATGTTTGCTTTTGCATTTTTTAGTTCTTCCACCGCTTTGGTGCTAAAGTGTTCTTTCTGGTTCAAATCTTTGTGAACTATCGTGCTGTTTTCAGGATCTCTTACATGTAGAGATCAATGGTGGATGCAGGCATTGATCAAGAAGATTCATCTGTTTACAAATGTAGTCACTGATCGAGAAGATTCACTTGTTTACAAGTTTCTGATGAAAGTCATTCATTCTATATCTTCGCCAAGAGATGTTCACATTTTTTGGTTTAGTTTCAGCATAACATTACATAAACCAGGTTATGCGCACCCCGGCAGTGTAGCGCGGGAAACATGCTATAGTCAAAACTAAATATGATGTAATATTTTAGTTAATGAGATAAATCACTCGAGCACGACCAAGCACCAAGTGTCACGTTCTGTTTGGTGAGGCCACGGCGAACGTGCCCAGCTGAGAAAAAGAAAAGGCGCCTCCCTCCCTCTCCTCTCTCTGCTCCTCCATTGACTTGAAACCAAAGCTAACAGTCCTATTCCAATTTTCCATCGAAGTTCGATTTGGTGCGTCCTTAACTGGATCCAAACTCTCTACTCCCCCCCCCCTCTCTGCACTCAACAGAGCAGAGGAGATCGGCAGAAGAAAACCCTAAATTAAATTAAAGATCTAGCATGTCGAAATCGTTGCCTTATTCCATGAAAGATGTCCATTACGACAACGCCAAGTTCCGACAACGTTCATTCGTCAAGGTTAACGTCTCTTTGTCTTCTTCTTCTTATTGTTACTTCTCTCTCTCCAGAATAAATACGGTCAATCCGATCCTTTTCTTTTTCTCAATCAGTTTTCTATTTTTTAATGTCGTTCAATTGTGGCGTTGCCGAAGGACTAGAGGGATTTTATTTTATTTAGGAGTAACTTAAGGATTTAATGCTATGAAGCTTTCATTAATTCTGCAAATGAGTAGAAGTTCAACTTGTTGGTAATAATTATTTCGCATGTCAAGCTTGCTTTCACACATACAGATCCATTAATTTGTTGGAGCTATATGGGTATCTTACTCTTTGCAACTAAGCCCCACGGATCCCTGTTCTGCTTAAATCCAATAGAACCTAATCATTCCACGGGATGTTGTGGTCTATGCCTATTACAACCTCATCAGCCTGCTTTGAGCTGAATTTTTTGCTGGGATGATACAGTTTATGGACGTAGAATGTTTCATGGAGATCAGGGTGAAAGGGTGATGCTTGCGTCTGGCAAACTTACATGATCAAGTAGAATGTTGTAATTCTGGTTTATTGGAGTATTAGAAAGGCTAATATATTATCATGGTTGGTTTATTAGGAATAAAGGCGTTGTTGGGTATATAGATTTGGATAGCACAATTAGGGTGTGATAACATGCTTTCCGAAGGGAATGTTTGATCAAATGCTGGAGAGGGTTTGGTATATCTAGAATTACACCATAGAATAGAATATTGGAATGTGCAAGGAGTTCATGTCATGCATGGAGTTCGAGATTTTTTTTAGTTTTCTCCGTTACCAAAATAACAAATGGAAAACAGGCACAAAAAAATCATTATAAGGTTTCTGATACACACAAAGGGGTTTATCAGCGATGCTTATTCTTTTCCACTATTAGTCACCATATTGTGCAGAGAGACATTTCTTGGAATAAGGTGACTTTTTGCTTAATTGCCTTGTTAATTCTAGCCTTTCTGTTCCTCCTGCTTTCATGTTCAAGGAACTACATCTCCACTTTCAGTTGTGTTATTTTATAAAGATACATATGTGGAAAGGATGTGATTCCTTGCTCTGTTAACTTGCTATTTCTAGCCTCTCCTTTCTCCCTGCTCTCATGTTTAAAAAAACAGAGGTCCTTTGGCGAAAGCACTTTCCTCAATGCTAGCATAATTGTCTAACTGCTCCTTGGTTGTGGGAATGATGTTGATAAACTTGACCATGGTTTGGTTTGTGACTTGGGCCATTTCCTTTACCTTTCTCCTTTTCTCTGGCTTATCCTTTCTTAATCAAGTCAAGAATAATGGAAAGTGCACTTTGGTAGTTTCAGAAAATCACTGAGTCAACAATGGTATTTTTGTGAACATATCAACATATGGATAAAACAATGTTGGTTCTGAAACTAGTGTTCATGGAGAATCTATATTGTAACAGATGCAGACCATAGGTTTTTAAAAAATCAGGTGTCAGAAGGCAACGGATTGTGAGACATAGGATAGTTCTTGTAATTTTCTTCTAATCCTTATATTAATAATTCCCAGTAATCCATGTTTTTTTTTTTTTTAGAATTTTAACAATTAGAGGCACCATATGAATTAATAAAATTTCAAATGATGTTCCTAAATTAAGAATTTTTCTTTTCCCATGGTTTCTAACATTTAAGATTCACATTTTTCTTTTTGGTTTTTCGTATGGATAATTAATACATTGAATTGAATTGCCTACAACTTATTATGTATTGCAGGTGATCACACAGTCCTTACTCACCAGTAACGCAAAGCATGATTGTTTAAGTTGCAGTACAGGAAAGTTTTTAGCATTATTAATGATCTTTGGCTTAGCATGTCTTATGTTCACGCATAAAAGTACCCCCCATTCTGTTTCCCAAGGACAAGCTGAAGGAATAAAGGTGAATAAAGAAGTTAAGGGAATTTCAGATAGTGGAGGTAGATTCCAAAGATTTTGGAGGAAACCACCAAGACTTCCTCCTCAACTACCGCCTGATGAAAAGGGTAGCATTGGTAATCTTCCTCATGAACTGCAGAAGTTAAATACTGATTCAAAATGGGTGGATAGGCAACAAAGAGTGCAGAAGGCTTTCATCCATGCTTGGTCAGGCTATAAAATGTATGCAATGGGCTATGATGAACTTATGCCCCTGAGTCAGCGAGGAGTTGATGGATTAGGAGGTCTAGGTGCTACTGTTGTTGATGCTCTTGATACTGCCTTGATAATGGGTGTCGATGAAGTTGTTTCTGAAGCAGGCTTATGGATTGAAACACACCTTTCTGATAGGATTAGCAAGAAAGGCCAAGTAAATTTATTTGAAACTACTATTCGTGTCTTGGGTGGCCTCTTAAGTGCTTATCATTTTAGTGGAGGAGAGCAAGGGACAAATTTGACGCATAAGGGGCCTAAACCAACTGTCTATCTTGAAACTGCTAGAAATTTGGCTGATCGACTGCTTTTGGCCTTTACTTCTAGCCCAACTTCTATTCCCTTTAGTGATGTTGTTCTGCATGATCCGTCAGCACATCGAGCTCCGGATGGATTGAGTAGTACTGCAGAAGTTTCCACTGTGCAGCTTGAATTTAATTATCTCAGTACTGTTTCTGGTGATCCAAGGTACAGCATAGAAGCTATGAAGGTTTTGGAACATATAAAAGATCTTCCAAAGGTTGAAGGACTTGTTCCCATATACATAAGGTATGGGCCTTGTATAAAACAAATTCATCTGTTCTCCTGCTTGCATGCCATTAATTTTGTACATAATTATTTGTTTATTTTTTTTCCCATCTTGTTGGTCCTTCGGCAGCTTTTGGGGGTCGTCAACTAAAAGAAAGTTTATTAAATCTTTTTTTTTTCTAAAGCTCTCCATTGAATAACAATGATCTGAAGTATTTAATGGTATATGGTTGCAAATTATGATTTCAATAGAAGAATGTAAATTCATTTTCAGATAAAAGAAAGTAAAATCTTCTTACTTTTCTTTGCACGAGTCTCCTTTTTTCCCATCCATAAAATAGAAACTCATGGAAGTATGCCTCCCTGCCATGTGTAGCTTTTTGAGATTTGTTAACTATGGCAACAAATGTGGCATCTATATCACAATCTTATCTTTCTAGTGTTCACTTCCCAAAACATTGACTTTTTAAGGTTGATATTTAGTCCCCCTTCACTTTGATTTAATATTTTGAGTTATCTTTTCCTCCTTTGTTTTTTTGTATAGTACATGTTTAGCTGGATAATTGTATTTCTTTTCCTCAGCGGGAAAAAAATTGTCATTTCTTTGATATTTTTTCCCTACTGGTTGCAGCCCTGACTCTGGTGAATTTAGTGGAGAAAATATTAGATTGGGATCTCGTGGTGACAGCTATTATGAGTACCTTATTAAAGTATGGCTCCAGCAAGGGAGAAATCGAGATAGTAATTTTACATATCTTTATGATATGTATGAGGAAGCAATGAAGGGTGTTAGGCACCTACTTGTTCAGAAATCAATCCCCAATGGATTGGTTTTTGTCGGGGAATTGCCTTATGGACCTAAAGGTTCCTTTAGTCCAAAGATGGATCACCTGGTATGGAGCTTTCTCTCTGTATTGTTGTTGATGTAGCTGATAAATTATTAATGTGTTCTGTGCATGCATCATATGTTTTGAATGATGGGAGTTTGCACCATAGAAATTACTGGTTCCCCTGATTAGAAATCCCCAAATTCTCACATTGTCAAATAATATTAGTTTTCCATGTAGCAGTTGATTTACATGTTCTAGCCAACTCTCAATTTGAGGCCATACAATGCTGGCATGCTATGAATGGATCCATGGAGTATTAGATGTATGCCCTGCACTATCATGTCAATTTAATGTATCAGATTTATCGGGAAAAGCTGCGCAGTTAATGCAAGGCCTGATGTTCCCATTATATTGGTTTATTCTAGTTGATAATTTACTAATGTATATATGCTTGCATATACTTTGGATTTCTGGGACATAAAAGTAGTTGCTAACTGAAGATTATCATTGCCATTCAATTATAATTCTCAGAATTATTGGCTCACTTCATAACAGCAAGAAGTCTGTTAGTCACAAACTATCAATTGACTAGACTTTACATGTCATGCTGCAGTTGTTATCTGACCTTTTAGCCAATTATATATTGAGTTGAGGATATGCAGTATTAACATATGGTAATGAGATGCATGAATTATCATCCTGTCTTTACTCAAAACCATTCGTGCATTGTCAGAATCAACTTCATGTTCAAGAATAAGCTGCCTAAATATTTCAAGGCATAATATTACGATACTATTGATGTAAAATCTTTATTATTGTACTACGTGAAATTTAAGCAGTTTTAGTTTAAAACCATCATTTTCTGGTATAGTAGGACCCAGGTTTATATTTGGGAACCTATTTTTCTGTCTTTGTTTCTTTGATTTATATATTTTAGATATTCTTAACTCTGTAATGTGTCAAATGATCTTATAGATTCCTTTTATCCTTTCAATTTCCCTTCCTCGTCAGAAAACAAGTTAACCCTGAATACGTGTTCAAATAGGAAATAAATTATATGCATGTATTCTCAACCACCAGCTGCCTAAGCACATATTCATTGGGATGAATGTTCAGAGGAATTTAGATTCTTCCTCAGCTATAGGCATTTACTAAAAGGAAGGGGGGCAAAAACGAAGGTCATATGCTTTCTATTATTCTGCCATACTTGGCATTGGTCTACTGTGGCTTGCACAATCCTGACATCTTGATGTGCTTGTGATTGCTTTCAATTCATGAATAGCATGTTCTTTCCTCTTATTTTTCCTTATTATTTTCTGATTTAGTGAATATGTGATTGTGTGCCACTCATGTAAGGGTCATCATAATATATTTGAGTTCCTGATGTACGCCTTTGTAATGAAAGTTCTATTGCTCTCTTTTTGTCTAATAATAGTCATTGATGAGTGAGCTTTCTACTGGCCTTTCAGGTCTGTTTCTTGCCAGGAACACTTGCTCTTGGTGCCACCAAGGGTCTCACAAAGGAGAAGGCAATGAAAGAAAACTTGCTCAAATTTGAGGACCTTGAAAACTTGAAGCTTGCAGAAGATTTAGCCAAGACATGCTTTGAGATGTATTCAGTAACTTCTACTGGGCTTGCCCCAGAAATCGCTTACTTCCATACTGAGGTTGGTTGAATTTGGATGATATGTTCCCTGAACGCAGTTTTCTAAACCATCAATGCACCATAGCGGGTCATTTTCCTCCCCACTTACTGCAAGCTGTTGACTCTTTGTTTTTTTCCCCTTATTTTAAATTTTTTTGTAAATGCATTTCCTTGTATTTATTGAGCGGGCCTTTACTTGGTGCAATGGAATATTGTTGGACTTCTCTACAAGGATGCAGGTTCAAGTACAAGAGTTGCCACTTCCTGCAAAATTGTAGGGTGGCATTGTCCTTGCATTCTTCCATTTTAACCAGGTAAAGGCCTATTTCCTTGCATCTATGTGTTCTAATAATTTGCTGTCTGTTGTGATTAAGCAGGAATATTCAGAACATGGACTTGATGGTGGGAATAAGAATTCAAAGTTTGTCAATGACATAATAATTAAACATGCTGATCGTCACAATCTTTTGCGGCCTGAAACTGTAGAATCACTGTTTATCTTGTATCGCATAACAGAAGACCCTAAGTATGCTCTTTAAATTTTTGTAGTTATTAAGTCTGAACTTTTTTCACTTCAAATACTCCTTGCTATAAATTTTTCTTTTTTGTTTGACACAATTCTTACACAGTTATCTGATCTCAACTATACTGCACTGCAGATACCAGGAATGGGGTTGGCAGATCTTTGAAGCGTTTGAAAAGTACACGAAGGTTGATTCTGGTGGATACAGTTCTTTAGAAGATGTTACTGTGCTTCCTCCTCGTAGAAGAGACAAGATGGAGACCTTCTTCTTGGGTGAGACACTCAAGTATTTCTACTTGCTATTCGGGGATAGATCTGTTATTCCTTTGGATAAGTATGTCTTTAACACAGAAGCTCATCCCCTTCCTATTAAAGGCTCATGAGAGTACTTGTACAATTTTTTTTCATACAAAACATGTGTGAAGAGAACAGACCGGGGGAAGTGAAGTGATTATGAAAAATGCAAGAGACTTCCCTTCTGCGACGCTGTGCTCAGATCTCTACAGAAAAAAGATAGTTCTCTTGGACAAAGCAATTCGTATAGTGGCATGCTTGTAAGATGGTATATTGTTTTTTTAGTGACGCTTCTCATAATTTTACGTGGATGGGTTTTTGCTCTAAAAGCAATGAGGGTACAACCAGTTGTAATTGACATCACCAATTTTCCAGTATTAATAACGACCATTGAGCCCCATTTAGCCACCTGATGTATTGCGCTTTTTGTTAATATTTCATTATACATTGCTCAAAATGTACAAGCTATCAGCTTGTCCGCATCAATGTCTTTGAACAATTTTGTCACATCACAACCAAATTTTCAGTCATCTTGGAGAAGAAACAGATGATCGCCATCTCGAATGACACTGATACCATCTATTTCTGCATTCTCAGCATTGATGACTCTAGTAAATTTGTAGCCTCCAAATTTTTCACCTGCAGTGTGACAAATGGCTACAGTGAAAATAGGATTATGCAAAACGAGGAACAGATGATTTAACCAACTGATCTCTTTTCAAGGTATGATATCCTTGTTCTATTTTAGCTTCAGAGTCATGTTCTTATGCCTGGTAAAAAAAAAAGAAAAAGATAATTCATGAGTTTTGTCCCCTATAAGTTTATTTACACGCTGTAGAGGTCAAAAGCTTACCGGCAATTCTCAGCAACTCTTCCATAGAATCAGGTAGGATAATTAACTTCCCAGGTCGGCTCTGTAATGTACTTCTGTTTTGAAGCTGCATGTGGATAGTGACTCGCTTGGGTGATTTCTTTGCTTCCCTATCATGGGGACATCTAGAAATGCATGAGCTGGAGCTTGTGAGCGCCTTGTTTGAATGGGAGATGAGAAAACTGGGTCCAGTGTTTCCTTCATGTTTCCCTTGATTATTCTTGGTGTCACCTACAGTTTCTGACTCGATAAAATCTATTCTATGTTCATTTAATATATTCCTATTTTCGTAATTTAGTAAGAGATCATGTATGCTTTTATTTCCTTGCTGTTCGGCTAGAGCTTTTGGGGTCCATCCTCTGGCATCTGGTTTGTTTATGTTTGTTCCTCCTTCAAGCAAAATCTTAACCATTTCAATATGCCCCTCGCAAACAGCAGCATGAAGAGCCGTTTCGCTATCCTCAACTGCTGTTACTAACCCTTCATGTCTGGTACAGTCATAACCTTTGCCTAATTCACTCTTTCTTGTAGCCTTTGATCCCTGGGAATCCGTCTCTCTTGCTTTGTTCACTGATAGATCTCCGTGCAGATGATCTTTACACCCTCTCTTAGAACACCATTCTTCTCTGTTTTGGGATTCAGAATCCATGCTTTCTGGCCTCCGCAGTTTCTGTAAATGGGTAGGATAAAATACCAACGTTCAGCTAGGGTAAAAGAAAAGAAGTTAACAAAGATCTTACAACTCGAGAAGCTTTATTAAATCATATACCATGGAAAGATGATTCATTATGACGCGCCCATCTTCTGGATTCGCTTTTATGGTGCTCATGAGAGCAGTTCCGTTCAGTCGTAGTATTTGAGAAAGCTCAAAGGTTCTAACTGTGAAAGGTTGCGGCCTGGAACATAAAACTCCAACCTCGCCAAACGTGTCTCCTGCTATTGCTTTCCCAATAACCTGTACAGAGGATGTAATTAAACTTTAACCTTATTGTTTGTTTAATCTACGGGAAATATGTGACTTTGAAAGAGCTGGCACAAGTACCTTTTCACGTCCATCAACATACAATATCAAATCCTGCAACAAGGAATGGTTTTCCCATACAGCTAATGTTAGTAAAACATTCTGAAATTTAGAGGTAATGAATGACAACAAAATCAAGTTTACACACCACTGTTCCCGAGACGAGTATGTAGAGATCTGTAGGAGCTTCGTTCTGCAGAATTACATCCTCCTTGGGTGGAAAATATTCAGCCTCCATTTCTGAAACCTTTTATGAAGTAAATTTCATCAGTCTTCTGAAACTGGGCAAACATTGATGCTCAACTTGCCACTAACCCTCTTCTATAAGGAAACTACTGCCTCCTGCCTGTTGTTGTTTATCTTTTTACCCGTATATGATTCCAGCAGGTCATATTTTTGGCTTAAGAAGAGGGAGGGGAGAAAAAAAATGATGTGTACATGTGAAGTCTTACCAGTTGGAAAAGGAAGTCCTGAGAAACCCCTCGGAAGAGATAAGCTCTTTGAGCAATAGGATGGAAGAGATAGTCTGCAATGCTTGAACGAATGGCTTTTGGCAGACCATTTAAGGTCTCTTGCTGCTTCAACCCTTCCGTTTTGAACTTGAGGCATATGTGTGACAGCATTTGTTCCTGTATGCGAGGAGGCAACTGATTTCGTGCAGCGAATTCTGAAGCAGCTCTGACTGTGTCTCTCTGCGAAATTAAATTTACAGCTGTAATGAGGCTACTCATGTGATGGAATGTTCAAGGAGTAGACAAAAGTGTTGCTTAACAAGTGATTTATATTGGATCACTACTATTGACATTCAAGGAGTAGGTGAATCCTGTTGTGTTTTAGTAGGATTTCTGAAGTCTTCACATAAAATCGGTGAGCCAAGGAGTAGACACGACAGATCTGTTGTACAAGGATTTGTGATTTCATTGAATCCATTTAGCTCATGCATAATCTAGGAAGGTGAAAACCTAGTTGGAAATTGGAAAACGAGAAAGCTACAAGTGAGAGAACTCACAAAGTTCCTTGTGCGGCTGGTCCAGTGAACTACAAGGTTTGTCATGTTTCCAATGAGGTATGAGGTCAAACCCAAGTTGAACAGCATGTAAAAAATGTCAAAAAGCATCTCCCTGGGGTTCTCAGCATGCAGGTCCCCATAACCAGTTGTGGTTAATGTGGTAATAGACCAGTACATTGCTGTCACGTATCTATTCCAGAGTCTCTCCTCTTTAAAATTTGGGTTTACTGCACCGATCCAGGTTCTCTTCGGATCAGGGTATCTATCTGCAATCAAATAGTTAAAGCATCCAGCACAGTGTACTGCAAACAGGGTTACCTGAAATAAACCACAAGGGAAAGGAGATTAGAAATATTACTAATAAGTTAGCTAGCCTATTTAATTAGTGTTTACTGGAAAGGAACAAGTTGGAAGTGTTTGTGACTTACAGAAACAAGTTTTGTGCACCGAGTCCAAAAATAGTTGAACCTGATGTCCTTCTCAAGTCTATATAGGAAGAAAACAGAAAAGCTCCTCAACTCTTCAATTCTTCCATCATAAAACTACGAAATTCCCAAGAAAAATGAAATCAATGGAGTCTGGTGACAAACCTTGCAAACAAGGCACTGACTCGTCTGAGACGCCAAAGTCTGAGCATGCTGAGGATGTTAAAACCAAGTCCATTACCGTGATTTCTGAACAGGAGACTAAGAGACTGAAATGGGGCTGTCGAGCAGACATCGAAAATAAACCACGTTGATATGTACCTGCAAAAGGTTGGATTTGAGTGATTGCTTAGTTGAGAAGAAGCATTCATTAATTGTGGAGGAAATGCTGCTGCAGGACGCTTGGCTACCTTATTGCTATCTTCTTAGGGTCGTCGATAAGGAGGTAAGAGTGGCTATCTAGACACGCAACGAAGAAGGTGAGAACAATATCAACAGCAAAAAAACCGTTGACAACGTTGTCAAAGATGAAGAGGGCATCTTTCTTGGATGTTAGGAAAGCAAATTCAAATGGAGAGATCCAGGCAGAGTAAACGACTAGAACAACCAGCCACATCTCCCAAGCCCTGTAATGAAAGGGACTTGTTAGAAGGCAGCTGTAATAAAACTGGAAATAATTATTATAATATATAGAGTGATCAATTCTAATCACCTATAACAGGAATTGTAAGGGGAAATTATGTATCTTCGAAGTTTGGTTGCCCGATTTATCCGGGCTCCCAGGGATGGTAGGAGATCGCTCGAGAAGAAGCTGCCATGAGAAACACCCTCCACATGAACCTCTACGGAACAGAAGCGTTGGAAGAAGTTCTTGGCATTGGAAAATGCCATCTTAATTAATCACTGGTTGCTTGAATTCTCAAGGGTACTCTCTCTCAAGATTTTGTGGGGATGGATTTGTTGTGAATGGCTGGCTGTGTCCGTGTATGTGTGCGTGTGTTTATATATACTGAAGCTTTTGAGTGGTGACACGGGCTATGTCTTCTTTTTCAATCACCTTTTCTTTAACTTTCTCAAGACTCTCGACATGTTGGAAATGATTCTGCAAGAAAGTTAATCGAAGTAGCGCTTCATTTAAGGATTGATATGGAAGCAGGAAAAAGGTGAAGGGGGGACTTTTCAGTCCTGTTTGAACAAAGAAGAAAAAAAGTAAACAAGAAGGACAAGCAGCTGAAGAACAAACGGGGTCTAGGATATATGGCAGTACCAAGTGGCAGACATGAGTTTTCCTGTAATGCAGTGGCAGAGAAAAAATAGTCTGAGAGACAGGGAAAGAAGAGCAAAAGAAGATAATGGCAATGATACTCGTGCTTCTTGATGGTTGTGGTGGTGGTGGTGGTGGTGGAAGCTCCATCATAAAAACATGTGGAGGGGTGAATCATATATAGACAAGGCCTTCGCAAAGGACAGATTTGAGTGAAAACATATTGGTGTTTTCATTTCAAAATCTAGAGATGGAACAGGCAGCCGTAGTCGATTTGGGGAGGGGAAACTACTCGTGCTTGCCACGTGGACCAATAGGGGCTTTGGTTAGAGGATTGACATTTTTTCCTTCCTTCCTCGAATCCCTCCAACCAGCCAAACCAAACGTCACTCACTCTCCTCCTCCTCCTCCTCCTTGTACCTGGGTTCTTTCTACACCATACGATATACTAAGAAATTAATGAAGTAGGATGAAAGTGATTTTACTAATGATAAAATGAAGGATAACGTCGTCATTTTTCACAGTACAAAATCTATTTATAATATAGAAAGAATTTTCTAAATTATCCCTCGTAATTGGTTTCTGCCTCCCCCAGGACTTGATGACTTGTTTTTTTTAATCTAAATTCCATATTTAGGAATGTTTTATTTAGATATTGCATCAACCTCTTCGCTAATTGAGTTTCAATGGTGCTTGATATCTGTGTATCATCATGCACGTGCCTTCTAGATCAATTCCCGCCATTAATCTTCAAGAAGTTCTTTGAAGATTTACGTACATATTATGTTTGTTTGTGTAAAAAATAGGAAAATTAACTTCCAGAAAGTTACCGTATATTTTACAAGTGAACGGAGTTGGGAAAGAGGACCCAGCAGCTCATGGATTCGTTCCGTAGGGATGTTGGTCTGGCAGATTCAGCCAATGGCACAACTTGGAGTGAATGTAGCAGAAAAGAGTTTTACTTTTAACGAGGAAGATCGGCCATTGTTGGGTTAGCATCTGCAAGCAGTGGTAAGCTATAATAACTAGACTAGGCTAGATATGGGAATTGCTTTTTATTATTATTATTATTACTATTATTCTTTCTATTATTACTGCTGATTTTTCATAAACTATTTTTTTTAATATTAATATTCAAGTCAGTTTATATGTATTTCAATTAATTTTATAAATTTTAAAATTAACAATCATATTAGTTTTCAATAACTATAAAATTTATAAAACTTGAGTTTATAACTTTAAAAATTAAATTTTAAAAATTAAATTTAAAATTTAACCGGTTAAAATTACACCATAATTTTTTTTTAATCGAAGACTGCGCGCGTGTGTAGAAACAATTACATTTCTCGGAACCAATCTTGTTTTGAATCCAAATCCAAGATGATTAAAGTAGGGTACAGGTCCACATAACACATATGCAGTAAAAGAATATAAGTACTGATCTGTTTTTATTTAAAGAGATATTGTTATTTAATGTTTTGTCTTTTCTATTTTTCTTGTCTACTTTTTTTTTACAAACAATAATTAAAGGCTACTAAAATTACAACAACAAGACATTTGTGCCTAAAATAACTACAAAAAGTTGTACAATTACTAAATATATTAAAGGGAGTAACCATTATTTTTTTTTTCGATTTTCGTTCTTAAGTTTTTTCTCTTATTGAATCTTTTGCGCATAATTTCACTAAAAATGGTTTGAAATTAAGAAGAAAATACTAAATTAAAAACAAAAGAGTATGAAAATGTAAATCATAGAGAAAAATCATGGTTATGATCAAAATCAAGAAAAAAGTGCTTTTCAGACCATCTATGTTCCTATCTTCTCCAATTTAGTCCCGGTAGTTTTGAAATTTTAGTTTTAGCTTAAAAGTTTATTTTATTTATTTTATAGTCCTTCGGTTTGAGTGAGGAAAGAGAAAGTCACTAGAAAACAACAGAAGAAAGAGGAAATTATCAATTGGTCACATTTCAACAAAAAAAAACAAATCTTGGTGTTAACGGGTTCCATTCGATGAGAGAAGTTTAATTGAAGAGTTTTTAGACCTTTATTTTGCATGACAAAAATATATTAAGGTTGAAAGAGAATTTTTTTCCCTGTTTGATTTTGTGTTTTTGGACATATTTTGAAGTGTTTTAAGTTGAGATATTGATTTATTGACATGATAAGAATGCTTATCAGGTGTTTTTAAATGAAAATTGAAAAATAAAATTTTTGGTCCAAAAAATCTCATCCCAATTTTCCAACCACATTTTTTATGGTAGAAAACTAGACTAGCAAACAACATGTTATTAGCCATCATAGACGATGTGACATCTACTTTTATCTTTTTTAAGAAAAAATGGTTTTTAGCCCTTATACCAAAGAAAAAAGGGCTACGCATGTTGGCTTAGTTGTATGCGTAGACTTTTCTTTAAAT